>WNGK01014677.1_pt1 | contig 10147 bp, 9 predicted proteins | sample 5400601 | NCBI WGS metagenome assembly WNGK01 (sample SAMN13153376, study PRJNA577476) | soil metagenome | isolation source: 60 cm soil or saprolite under Garry oak tree replicate 1 | place: USA:California | collected 2016-06-15 | reverse complement strand
CGCGGACCGTCTCATGTGGACGACGATCCGGCTCCTGCGACAGGTAACCGATGTTGGCGGTGGGCGGCGTGGCGCGGACCGTGCCGTTCTCGGGTGTGTCCAGGCCGGCGAGCAGGCGCAGGAGGGTCGACTTGCCGGCGCCGTTCACGCCGACCAGCCCGATCACGTCCCCCGGCGCGACGACCAGATCCAGCCCGGCGAACAGCACCCGGTCCGCGTGGCCGGCGGTCAGGTCCTTGGCGATCAGCGTGGCAGTCATCGGGACTCCAGTTGGTGGATACCCCGGTCTTCAGGGCGGGGACGAGCCGATCCGCGTCGGCAAGCGGGCGCAGCCGGAACTATCACTCGAACGTGTGTTCGAGTGTTGTCGATTTCTGCATTAGAGTGTGAGGTGTGTCGAAGACGGTGGTGCAGCGGGCATTCCGATACCGCTTCTATCCCACCGAAGGCCAGGCCGCCGAGCTGTCGCGGACCTTCGGTTGTGTGCGTCTGGTCTACAACAAGGCGTTGGAAGCCCGGACCGTTGCGTGGCGTCAGGAGCAGCGCCGCATCGGCTATGCGGCGTCCTCCGCACTGCTGACCGCATGGAAACGCGCCGAGGACCTGGCGTTTCTCAATGAGGTGTTGGACCGGGATGTCAACGCCGTACGCAACATTTTGGCCGCCGGGCGGGCGGTTGCGGCCTGTGGAGCTGGAGTGAGACCGAGCCGGCGTTAGTCGGTGACGCATCTGGTGCAACCTCCCCTCGGGGAACGGAAACAGGAACTGTCCGCTGTGAGGCGGATGGGAATCCCTGCCTTCCAGGACAGGGAGGATGTCAAGGCGAAGGGAGATCGTAGTGGTCGACCGCGAGGAGATCCCGCAGTAGGGCGATGTCGTGCAGGTCGACCGGCCGTGGTTCGTAGAACGTGTGGAAAACGAGTTGCTGGGCGGCGGTCAGGCACGGAATGGTGTGGCCGTCGATGACGGCGGACGTGAAGCAGCCGGCCGGGTACTCGAACCAGCCGCCGGTCAGGTCGTGCTGCCGGCCGCCGCCGTGCCCGTCGAGCTCGACCGGGTGCACGTCGACCCAGCCGACCCCGGGCGCGACGAACTCGGCGCGGCTGGGGAACTGGTCGGTCTCCAGCGTGTAGCCGAGGGCCGTGAGGGCGGCGACCGTGGCGGCCTGTGTGGTGTGGTCGATCGAGATGTCGAGATCGCGGTGCTCCCGGGTCTGGCGGCCGGCCAGGATGTCGACACCCCAGCCGCCGCCGACCCAGTACCGGACGTCGGCCGCGTCCAGGGCGTGTGACACCGACAACACGGCCGCGAGGTCCATATCGGCATGGCACCATCGAACTGCACGGCCGTCAAACGAATAGCGGTGCGGCGGCTCAGGTGGTGCGCAGCCAGGCCGCGGTGTCGGTGGGCAGGTGGCCGTCGTCCAGCGGACCGCTGGTGATCAGCGGCTCGTACCCGGACGGCAGCGGCACCGCACGGTCGGACAGGTTGACCACGCAGGCGAAACCGTCGCCGCGGGCGAACGCGAGCACCCCGGGTTCGGCCGGCAACCAGTGCATCGGCCCGTCCCCCAGCTCGGTCAACGACCGACGCAGCCGCAACACCTCCCGGTACAACGCCAGCATCGACGCGGCGTCCGCGGCCTGTGCCCGCATCGTCCGGCTGGCCCACTCTGCCGGCTGCGGCAGCCATGGCGCGGCATCGGCCCGTTCGGGACTGAAGCCGAACGGTGGCGCGCTGCCCGACCACGGCAGCGGCACTCGACACCCGTCCCGGCCGGGTTCGGCGTGTTCGGTGCGGATCCAGATGGGGTCCTGGCGTACGCCGTCCGGCAGGTCCTCGACCTCAGCAAGGCCGAGTTCCTCGCCCTGGTAGATGTACGCGCCGCCGGGCAGGGCCAGGGTGAGCAGGGCCGCCGCGCGGGCCCTTCGTTCGCCGAGGACCAGGTCCGTCGGCTCGCCGACGCGCCGGTCGGCCATGCTGAACGACGTGTCGGCGCGGCCGTAGCGAGTCACGTGGCGGACCACGTCGTGGTTGGACAGCACCCACGTGGCCGGTGCGCCGACCGGTTGGTGCGCGGCCAAAGTCGTGTCCACCACCGCGCGCAGGCGGTCGGCATCCCATGCACAGCACAGGAAATCGAAGTTGAACGCGACATGCAGCTCGTCGCTGCGCAGGTAGCGGGCGAAGCGTTCGGTGTCCGGAAGCCAGATTTCGCCGATCAGCGCGCGGTCCGGGTACTCCTCGGCGACCCGCCGCCACCCCCGGTAGATGTCGTGCACGCCGTCCCGATCCGCGTAGGCGTGGCCGGCGCCGGGGGCGCCGGCCTGCGCGATGTCGGGGAGGTGGTCGTCCTTGACGAGCAGGGCGGCCGAGTCGATGCGCACGCCGTCGGCGCCCCGGTCGAACCAGAATCGCAGGATGTCCTCGAATTCCGCCCGCACGATCGGGGAGTTCCAGTTGAAGTCCGGCTGTTCGGGGGCGAACAGGTGCAGATACCACTCGCCGGGGGTGCCGTCGTCGTTGGTGGTACGCGTCCAGGCGTCGCCGCCGAAGATGGACGGCCAGTTGTTCGGGGGCAGTTCTCCGTTGTCGCCTCTGCCCGGTCGAAACCAGAACAGGTCGCGCTCCGGGCTGCCCGGTCCGGCGGCCAGCGCGCGCCGGAACCACGGATGTTCGTCCGAGCAGTGGTTGGGGACGACGTCGATGATTATCCTGACACCGAAGCCGTGTGCCTCGTCGATCAGCTTCTCCGCGTCGGCCAGCGTGCCGAACATCGGTGCCACGTCACGGTAGTCGGCCACGTCGTAACCGCCGTCCGCCATCGGCGACGGGTACCACGGCGTGAACCACAGCGCGTCGACGCCGAGTTCGGCCAGGTAGCCCAGATGCGCGCGGACACCGTCCAGATCCCCGACGCCGTCGCCGTTGCCGTCGGCGAAACTGCGCACGTAGATCTGGTAGATGACGGCGCTGCGCCACCAGGCGGTGATGTCGTCGGCCACGGGGAGTCCTTTCCGGACACGCGGTTGCGGGTCAGCCCTTGACGCTGCCGGCGCCGAGGCCGGCGATGATGTGTCGCTGGAAGATCAGGAACACGGCCACCAGCGGCGCGCTGGCCAGAACGAGGGCGGCAAGCGTCTCGTTCAACGGCAGGTTCGACGCGAGCTGTTCGACGCCGACCGTGATCGGCTGCTTGGTGCCGTCGGTGAACACCAGCAGCGGCCACAGGAAGTCCTGCCACACCGCGACCACCGCGAAGATGGACACGACGCCGAGCACCGGCCGGGCCATCGGCAGCACGACGTACCAGAGTGTCCGAAGTGGACCAGCGCCGTCCAGGCCGGCGGCCTCCATCAGGTCGTCGGGGATCTGGTCGAAGAACCGTTTGAGCAGGTAGAGGTTGAACGCGTTCGCGGCGGCCGGCAGCCAGACCGCGAGCGGTGAGTTCAGCAGGTTGGCGTGGATGAGCGGCACGTCCAGCGCCGTCAGGTACTTGGGCACCACGAGTGCCTGGGTCGGCACCATCAGGGTCGCGAGGATGCCGCCGAGCACGAGCTGCCCGAAGATCGGCTTCAGCTTGGACAGCGCGTACGCGGCGGCCGTGCACAGCACGATCTGCAGCAGCCACGCGCCGCCGGCCTGGACCACGGTGTTCGTCAGGTACTGGCCCAGGTTCATCTCCGACCACGCGGACGCGTAGTTGCCGGGATGCCACTGGTGCGGCACGAGCGTCGGCGGCGTGCCGACCAGTTCCGGCGTCGACTTCATCGCGCCGGTGATCATCCAGTAGATCGGGAACAGGAACGCGGCCACGAACAGCACGAGCATGCCGCCGAACACGGCCCAGTAGACGATCCGGCCGCGCGAGGAACGCAACGCCATCGGCGAGGCGAGTGAACGCGGGCCGCGTTCGGCGATGGTGGTGGACACCGCTACTCCCCTTTCAGTCGGCGTTGCGGGTCAGGCGCAGGTACAGGGCCGAGAAGATGCCGAGGAAAATGAACAACATGATGCTCAGCGCGCACGCGGTGCCGTAGTCGAAATAGACGAACGCGTATTTGTAGATCAGGTACAGCACGGTGACGGTGGCGTCCTGCGGGCCACCGCCGGTCATGATGAACGGCGTGGTGAACTCCTGCATCGTGGCCACGATCTGCAACAGCAGCAGCATGAGCATCACGTAGCGGGTCTGCGGTACCGTCACGTGCCGCACGCGTTGCAGGATGTTCGCGCCGTCCAGTTCCGCCGCCTCGTACAGTTCGGCGGGGATGTTCTGGAGCGCGGCGAGGTAGATCAGCGTGGTACCACCGAGATTCGCCCACGTCGCGACGAGCACGAGCGACACGATCGCGGTGTGCGTCGAGTTCGTCCACGACGACGTTGGCAGGTGCACGGCGGACAGTGCCTGGTTGAACAGGCCGTTGCCGGGATCGTAGAACCATTTCCAGAGGATCGCGACAACGGCCGGCGGAATCATCACGGGTAGGTAGACGAGCAGACGGAAAACCGTTTTCCAGTGCCGCAGTTCGTTGAGGACCACGGCCAGCACGAACGGCACGCCGAACCCCAGTACCAGCGCGACCCCGGTGAACTCGAACGAGTTCCGCCAGGCGTCGACGAATTCCGGATCGGCGAACAGCCGGTGGAAGTTCGTCAGGCCCACCCAGTGCGACGCACCGACGAAATTGGTGCGCTGGAACGCCAGCAGGAACGCCCGGATCGTCGGATACCACGAGAACAGCGCGAAGCACAGCACACCGCCGGCGAGCAGTGCGTACGCGGTCAGGTTGGTGCCCAGTTTCCGGTTGCGCCGGCTGGCGGCCCGGTGCGCCCTGGCCGGTGGGCTCACCGGCCGGGGCGCCAGCTCGGTCGTGACGACCATGGCCTTCTGCTCCGTCACTGATTACTGGTTGGCCAGCAATGAATTCACCTTGGTGGCCGCGTCGGAGAGCAACTGGTCGATGTTCGCACCCTGATTGGTGAGCACCGCGGACATCACGCTGTCGAGCACCGAGTAGATCTGCTGGGCGTCCGGCGGTTCGATCTTGCCCTGCTTCGTCTTCATCGCGGTCTCGAACATCTGGTCGTTCGCGGCGGGAACGTTGGCGTACTTGGCTTTCACCTGGTCGTCCGTGGTCGCCGTCGCGCCCTTCCACAGGTCCGGCTCTGGCAGGCCGACCGGTGAGCCGTTGGCGGCGGACCGCTGGTAGTTGAACTGACCGGCACCCGGGGTCAGGTTCTCGAACTCCAGCCACTGGACACCGGCCTGGATCTGCGCCGGGGTGTCCTTGACGTTGAACATGTAGCCGTCACCGCCGAGCAGCGTGGCGTGGTCGCCGGGCATCGGCGCGATGGCCAGGTTGTTGTAGGAACCCTGGTACTGCTTGACGAGCGTGGGCAGGTTGTCCGGCGCCGCGACGTACATGCCGAGCTTGCCGGCGCCCATCATCGCCTGCACGTCCGGGATGGTCAGCAACTGCTTGCTGCCCATGCTGTTGTCGGTCCAGCGCATCTGCTGGAGGTTGGTCAGTACGGCCTTGCCGGCGGCGTTGTTGAACGCGGCCTGCTTGCCGTCAGCAGAGACCATGTTGCCGCCCTGCGAGTACAGCTCGGCGGTGAAGTGCCAGCCACCCTGGTTGCTCGCGCTGTAGTCGGCGTAACCGACGATGCCGTTGCCCAGCGCGGCGATCTTCTTGGCGTCCGCGCGGACCTGGTCCCACGTCGTCGGCGGCTGGTTCGGGTCGAGACCGGCCTGGGTGAACAGCGCCCGGCTGTAGAGCAGGCCCATCGAGTAGTTGGTCTTGGGCAGGCCGTAGTAGGCGCCGTTGGGGCCCTTGAACACGTTAAGGGTGGACGTCTGGATGTCGTTGAGTCCCTTGACATCGCCGACGTACTTGCTGATGTCCGCCGCCTGGCCCTCGCTGATCACGTGCGCCACATCGGTGTAGTAGACGTAGAACACGTTCTCCATCTGGCCGCCGGCCAGCTTGGCGTCGAACGTCTTCGGGTCGTCGCAGGGGAACTCGTCCTTGGGCTGGATGTGGATGTTCGGGTGTGCCTTCTGGAAGATCGCGATGTCGTCGTTGAAGGTTTTCCGGTCGATCGGGTCGCTGGTCGGGGGCTGACAGTTGACGGTGATCGTCACGTTGCCGTTCGCGGCGTTGTCCGAGGGGGACGAGGTGCAGGCCGCCATCACGGTGACGGCGGCGCCGGCGGCCAGCGTCAGCGCGGCCAACCTGTGGAACTGGGCGGTTCTCATCGGCGGGAACCCTTTCGGCTAGCTGTGATGGAGAGCACTCAACCACGCTAGACAGATCAACGCAATATGTCGATGAGAAACCGCAATTTATGGACTAGCTGGTGGGCGGGCAGTACAGAGCCCCGGAAGCCGTCGACTTCCGGGGCCTGTGGGTCGCTGTTTACGGGGCGGTGGCGGGCATGCGGGTGCGGACCATGCCCGGGGCGGGGCCGGTCGAGCCACGGACCACGAGTTCCGGCTCGAACAGCAGCTCGGCGTGCGTGACGCGAACGCCGGCGATCTCCTTGACCAGCAGTTCCACCGCGGCCTGGCCCATCGACTCGATCGGCTGGCGGACCGTGGTCAGGGGCGGGTCGGCGCAGCTCATGAAGTACGAATCGTCGTAGCCGACCACCGAGACGTCCTTGGGCACGGACAGGCCGGCGCGGCGGGCCGCGCGCACCGCGCCCAGGGCCAGCGGGTCACTCGCGCACACCATGCCGGTCACGCCCCGTGGTAGCAGGCGGGCCGCGCCGGCCTGGCCGCCCTCGACCGAGAACAGCGTGTGCTCGATGTGCTCGACCGGCAGGTCGATCCCGGCCTGCGCGGCCAACTGCCGCGCGGCGGCCAGCTTGCGCCGGCTCGGCACGTGGTCCGGCGGGCCGAGGACCATGCCGATCCGCTCATGGCCCAACGCGATGAGATGCCCCATCGCCTGCTGCACGGCGACCGCGTCATCGCAGCTCACCTGCGGAAAGTCGAGGTGGTCGATGGCGGCGTTGAGCAGCACGGTCGGCAGGTTGCGCTCGGTGAGCAGGTCGTAGTGGTCGTGCGGGGACTCGGCCTCGGCGTAGCGGCCGCCGAAGAAGATCACGCCGGACACCTGCTGGTGCAGCAGCAGCGCGACGTAGTCCGCCTCGCTGACCGCCCCGGTGGTCTGCGTGCACAGCACCGACGTCAGCCCGTGTTGGGCCAGCGCCCCGCCGACGACATCGGCGAACGCGGGGAAAATCGGATTCTGCAGCTCGGGCAGGACAAGCCCGACCAGCCGGGCACGTTCGCCACGCAACTGGGTGGGCCGCTCGTAGCCCAGGACGTCCAGGGCGGTCAGCACCGCCTGCCGGGTCGCCTCGGACACGCCGGGCTTGCCGTTGAGCACACGGCTGACCGTGGCCTCGGAGACGCCGACCTTCTTGGCTACTTCCGCAAGTCTTCGCGCCATGCACGCAACTATAGAGCAGATCACGCAAGCCATTGCGCAACCCCGTCGAACAGGATTCTACCGCGCGACTAGCCCAGGGCCTGCCACCATCCGTCGACGGCGGGTGGGTCGTCGACGTCGATACGTTCGCCCGGTCGGGGTACCGCGAGCCGCACGTCCCTGGCCTTGCTCTCGCGCCACACCCGGTCGGCCGGTTCCGACCAGGCGTGCAGCGCGAGGTTGAACGTGGCCCAGTGCACCGGGATCAGCACATCCGCCCGCAGGTCCAGGTGTGCCGCGACGCCTTCCTCGGGCGTCATGTGGATCGCCGGCCAACCCGGGCCGTACGCGCCGATCTGCACGAGCGACGCGTCGAACGGGCCGAACCGGTCGCCGATGTCGGCGTAGCCGTCGGTCCCGCTTGAACAGGCGGCCCGAGAAGTGTTGGGCCGGCGTCGCGACCAGCTCGAGGCCGGCCACTCCAAAACGTTCCCACCAGTCGAGTTCGATGATCCGGTCGGTCGGCACCCGCCAGCGGCGCAGGTGGGCGCCGACGCCGAGCGGCACCACGAACGGCGCCGACTGCGTCCGCAGCAGGGTGCGCACACTGGGCAGGTCGAGATGGTCGTAGTGATCGTGCGAGATGACGATCGCGTCGACCGGGGGCAGCGAGTCCAGCGGCACCGGCACCGGGTGCAGGCGGCGCGGGCCCAGCCGCGTCGACGGCGACACCCGCTCTCCCCACACCGGATCGAACAGCACCCGGGCTCCGTCGAGTTCGACCAGCGCGGACGAGTGGCCATACCACGTGACGTGCAGGCCGTCCGATGACGGCTCGACGCGGTTGATCATCGGCACGGTACCGACGGGCTGCCGGCGCTGCCGGCCGAACACCAGCTCACGCACGGTTTCCCGCATGCCGTCGCGGGACATCGTGGTGGTGTTGGCGGTGTTGTGGAACACGCCGTCCCGGAACTGCGGTGATCGACTCAGACGCTCTGCCGATGGCCGGCCGCCGACCGCGACCGGTATGTCCCGCAATGCCCAAAAAGCCGCCCCCACCAGCGCGGCGCCCGCCGCCCACCCCAACCGCATCCCGCTCCACCTTCCCGAGTCCCTCACCTCCAGGATGACACGAGTCGGCGAGACGGCTTGGCGTAGACCATTGCTGGAAATGTTTCTCATATATAACATCTGTTCAGCTAGCTGTCTCTTGTTCATACATATGAATGGAGTTGGCGTGTTATCGCAATCCAGAGTTCGAACCGTGCTCGTCGCGGCCGGGCTGGCTGTGACGACGGCCGCCGGCCTGACCGGCACCGCGAGCGCCCATCCGTCCGCACCGCCCTTCCGGCTGGACCTGAAGCCGCCGGCCACCGTGGTGCTCGACGGCCACCAACTCGTCAGGAACCAGATCGGCCTGCTGACCGGCAACACGACACTGCGGACATCGCTGGCCAATCTGCTCACCCAGGCCAATACCGAACTGACCGCCGGCCCGTGGTCGGTCACCAACAAGACGCAGCTCCCACCCAGCGGCAACCCGCACGACTACCTCAGCTACGCCCCGTACTACTGGCCGACCCAGCCGATCACGGCGAGCAATCCGTTCGGCTGCCCGATGGTGAACCGGGACGGCCAGCGCGACCCGCTCGTGGACGGGGTCCCGGACCACCAGAGCGAAATCGCGGCCTTCGCCGACATCTACAACCTCACACTCGCCTGGTACTACACGGGTAACCGGCAGTATGCGGCGCGCGCCGAACTGGACCTGCGCACGTGGTTCACCAACCCGGCGACCGCGCAGAACCCGAACCTGGCGTTCGCCCAGGGCATCCCGTGCCAGGTCACCGGCCGGGGCATCGGCATCATCGAGTTCTCCTACGCGCTGACCGAGGTGGTCGACTCGACCGCCATCCTGGACGACGGCGCCCCCGGCTGGACGAAGGCCGACCACACCGGCATCCAGGCGTGGGACAGCGCGTTCCTGACGTGGCTGCGCACCAGTTCCAACGGTGCGTCGGAAGACGCGCAGACCAACAACCACGGCACGTTCTACGACATGATGTCGGCCGCGCTCGCCCTCTACACCGGACAACGCGACCTGGCCAAGACCATCGTCGCCGGCGCCGAGACCAACCGGATCGCCAAGCAGATCCTGCCGACCGGCCAGCAGCCGCTGGAAACCGCCCGCACGCTGAGTTACCACTACGCCAACTTCAACCTGGTCGCGCTGACCCGGCTGGCGCAGATCGGCCAGCATGTCGGTGTCGACGTGTGGCACTACACCGCACCGAACGGCGCCACCATCTTCAAGGCCGCCGACTTCATGATCCCGCCGGCGACACAGGGGAATCTGCCGTCGGTGTGGCCGTACCAGGACCTGACGTTCTTCCAGTACGCGGCGCTGGACGTGCTGCACGCTGCCGCGAACGCCGGTGACAAGAATGCCAAGGCGGCACTGCCGATGGTGCCGGTGGAACCGGGCGGGGACCTGTTCCCGATCCGACCGGCCGCCGAGCAACTCGACAACGTCGCGACAACGCCGGCTCCGCCACCGAGCGGCTGAGCGGCTGAGCGGCTGAGCCAGGAGAAGCGGGCGCTGATCGGGGCTACCTCGGGAGTGGCGAAAGGTGCTACAAAGCCTCTCGCCACTCCCGAGGCGTTGTGCGCCACCGAAGGGTCGACATGACAACGTTGTCAAC
>WNGK01009261.1_pt1 | contig 10147 bp, 18 predicted proteins | sample 5400601 | NCBI WGS metagenome assembly WNGK01 (sample SAMN13153376, study PRJNA577476) | soil metagenome | isolation source: 60 cm soil or saprolite under Garry oak tree replicate 1 | place: USA:California | collected 2016-06-15 | reverse complement strand
TCCAGCGCCACCGTGCCGTTCGCCAGCGCAATCGCGTACTTCCGTCCGGTAAAGTCAGCAAACTCCCGTTCGAAAGCTCGTCCTTCGTCGCCCGTCCAGTAGTTCACTCGGCCTGAACGCAAAACTGCGACCGCGGCTTCAATTTCCTCTTCTTCCAAGGCTGGCCAGGGTGGGAAGAGGTCCGAGCGCACGGGTACGCCGCCACTTATGGCTAGGCCTTGCCCCAAACTGCTAACTGTCGTCATAAGGGAACTCTTGCTCACAATATCAGAAATCGTTGAGAACGAGCCACCGGGCAGTGTTCGACGCAACTCTGAGCGACTTTCGCGCTTCTATGAGCTTCGGCGCAGAAGTCTTTCGCGAGGTGTCAATCGTGCGGCACAACGTCGAATCTTGAGGTGCACCACATTGAGTACCGTAGTCATCCGGGAGCGGACTCGGAGAAAAACTTGATCACATTATGCACGGCATGCCACGCTAGTCCGGTTCGCGGTCGCGCCGGCAGGCTCGATGTCTGCAAGGTCTACTTCAACGGACACGCTTCGTCCGATCATTTCCAGCATGAGCACGATCCGGAACCCACTCTTCTGGCGATCCAGCACCCCTATCATGTCGGCCATCGCACCGGCCGTGATGCGCACCTGTCGCCAAATGCATCCTGCATGTTTGACCATCTTGAGTAATCTAGACTGAAACTTTATGTCACTCATAACAGCATCACGTTGCGTTGGCCACCCGGACCGTAAAGCTGTTCTCTGCCTGGCCCGCACCAGCGGCTTTACCGATAACCATTTCCCTGCGTCAGGCGCTATCCCTGGGCCACTGATGTTTTCGTTGCTTGACCAGCATCAGTCGTCGTCACCGTGTTTCTAAAGTAGATAAAATAGATTGCAGTCACCGGAATGCATCTGCATGACTGAATCCCTCGCAGGCAAAGACACAACTGGAGTAAGACGGTCGGGATGATGGAAAACACCCATCGTCAGTTTGCCGAACGCATACACGACTTGGTGTGCCCCAATCTCTTACCTGGGGTCCTATATATTCTTCGTTATATAGACACAAATCGTCTTCCGATTAGGCATTAGTCGGAGAGCGATTTCCCGGTAAAGGCGTTGTAAATCACGGTCGGGTGAACGATCCTCCCGAGCAGCCAAGCCGCCGCTTGCGACATTGCATCGCACATATCATCGTTCTTGGCTCGCGGAAACATGACGATTTGTTCGACAAAAGCCTCAGTCCACGCCGCGCGATCCACAAACCAGTCCCCGGCCTGCCACTCAGGTGCAACCGCGAACATACGCGCAATCTTTCCGCCCTGGGGGTTGACTTCGACCACGCCGGAAATGTTGGCCTTCAGTCGCTGAATGACTGCCGGCCCGTTGGCCTTATCCTCAACAAGCATCGCACAGATCGGCTGCCGCCTGATCTCGCTTCCGTTGCTGCCGCATCCAAGTGCCTGTTGACGACGTTCAGAACGAATCGCTTACGGCCCTTGATCCCAATCACAATGATAGCCACGTATTCTGAAGTGGCCAGGTCCTTGAAGCACAATCGACTGAGATCACTTTGAAATCGAACTGCTCCGCCAGTCCCTCGTCCGCTTCGCCGGTCTTGGGATCTGTTCCGCCGTAGTACCTCACTTCGGCGCGTTTAATGAGATTGCCTTCCACTTTGCTGGTACTGTGCGGCAAATACCAACCGACGCGAGCGTTGCTGATCGATAAACGCCGACGAGAATCGCTCGGGTTGCAAGACTGCACCCCGTCCCCTCTGGACTACTTTTCCCGAGACCGGAAATTCCCACCGCTCATCTTCTTCCGCTTCAAGCGGAATCCGAATATGTGTCCAGACGCGGGGCTCCTGTTCTAACAAGAAACCAGTTGGATCGAGCTCGTGGAGACGCTGCATCACCAAAATGCTTGCTGAACGAGCCGGGTCGTTGAGCCGGCTTCGCCATGTGCTGTCAATCCAGTTGTTCGCCGTGGTCCTCGCAGCGGCGCTCAAGGCTTGGTCAGCACTGAGCGAAACTCTGACAATCGAACAGGTGTATTGCTCGCACGCTTACGAAACAGCACCGGTATCCGCACACAAGATCACCGCGAAGAGGTTAGAACGCAAGAGCATGCGCTATTGATTAGCAAAAGTGACCCTATCCCAGAAACGTCCACCCGTTTTGTCCGCCTGGCAGGTTCGCAGCCTCAGGATGTGTTGAGTAATATAAAGGTGTAGTTTATATTACTCATATGCGCTACATTCCTCGACAACTGGCATCCATCCTTCTGGACGCAGTGCGGCACTTTCCAGCGGTAGTCGTAACTGGGCCACGTCGTGCGGGTAAGACCACTCTACTCCGCAAGCTGTTCCCAAAAGCCGGCTATGTGCTGCTCGAAGACCCTGACATTCAGGGGCGAGTGCGGAGCGACCCGCGGGCCTTTCTTGACGAGCTCCAGCCTCCGGTTGTATTCGACGAGATTCAAAATACTCCTGAATTGCTCGGGTATGTCCGGACGCTGATTGACGCAAGACCTCGCCGCATGGGTCAGTGGCTGTTCACGGGTTCCCAGGAAGCTCCTCTGATGCGCGGCATCTCCGAGTCCATGGCGGGGCGTGCCGCTATTCTCCAACTCCTGCCCTTTAGCCTGGCAGAAACAGGCAAAGTGAGTCTGCTGCACGGAGGCTTCCCCGAAGTGCTGGCGCGTCCCAAGGCTCGCAGTTTGTGGTTCGCCTCTTACTTGCAAACCTATCTGGAGCGGGACGTGCGAGCGATTACAAATGTGCGTGATCTGGCGACTTTTCGCAGGTTTCTCGCCGTTTTAGCCAGTCGTCACGGTCAAGTTCTTAACAAGACTGATCTTGCAGCACCCCTCGGCGTGTCGGTTCCGACCATCGGAGAGTGGCTCTCCATTCTGGAAGTGACCGGTCAAATCATTCTGGTGCCGCCCTACTTCGAAAACCTCGGAAAGCGGCTTATCAAGTCGCCGAAAATGTACTGGGCGGACTCCGGCCTCGCCTGCTATCTGCTGGGCGTGAATTCCTCAGCTGAGTTTGAGCGGTCCCCCTTTCTGGGAGCCTTGTTCGAGGGCTTTATTGCGGCGGAGATTCTCAAAAGCCAAGCCAATCAAGGATTGCGGAAAGTGCTTTACTACTTCCGCGATCAGCAGGGCCTCGAGGTTGACTTCCTCGTACCACGGCCCAACTCAAACCTGTGGTTGATTGAAGCGAAAGCTGGGAAGACGGTCCGGCCATCCTTGGCCTCACCACTACTCTCATTGCGTCGCGCCCTGCCTGAACGGTTCGGGCGGATGATCGTAGTACACCGAAGGTCGCGCGAGCAGGTGCCGACGACAGCGATCGCTCGCGGGGTTGAGGCTCTTGACGTAGAACGGTTCATCCACGAGCTGGCTGCCGCCAAGTAGCAGGAGATCGGAACCGGGGCCGCCGTCCTCGGCGGAAGGATGAAACGTGTACGTTCCCGGACCAAGGGATAAAGTCCTCGGCCTTCCCGCAACCAGCGCGCCTGGAAGCGGCGGAACGCGCCTTCCGCATGGGCGCGGCCTTCGGCCAAATAGATGGCCTGCGCGCCGGTCTTCACTTCGTCGTAATCGCGCTTCCGCATCTTCTCCAGACTATTGCGCATCTTGTGCACCCAGCAGCGTTGATGCCGCACTCGCGGATACACCGTGGGAAGGCCGGCGCAGGCCAGGGCAGCCGTCGGTGACAATCAAGGCGAGCTGCTGGCCTTCCAGTCCACGCCGGTAGAGATCGCCGAGCAGAGCTTCCCAATCGGTCTGGCTCTCGCCCTGGCTGCGCAAAAAGGCCAACAGGTGACGCGTGCCGTCGCGCCGCACTCCGTAGGCCACCCGCTTGGGCCCCGCCGGACGCCGCACCCGCAGGCTCACTCCGTCTAGAAAGAAATAGGCGTAGTCGTCGCTCAACTACGCCTGATGAAAGTGCCGCACCGCCTCGTCCAAGCCGCGGGTCAGCTTCGACACCGTCTACGGACTCACCACTTCGCCCGTCAGCGTGGCCACCACCCGCCCCACCTGCCGGGTCGAGATGCCGCGCAAAAACGCCTCCCGGATCGGCATGGCTACATCCTCGGCACGTCGTTGAAAGGGTTCCAGAGCGCACGGCAGAAAACTTTTTTCCCGGGTGCGCGCAATGCGCAGCCGGATCGTGCCCAACCGGCGTGGGCGTGATTGACGACGGGCGTTGACGTTGGGGGATCGGTACAGGTGCCGAAGCACCTGTACCGATCCAACCCCGGGGCTATTTCTTCTTCTTAGGAGACTTGAGTGCGGCGTTGATCTGATTTGCAGCCGTCGCTAAAGCAAGAAAGAGAAGCTCGTGGCAGCGCTTGAGAATCGGTGCTACGTCCGGGTCTAACTCGCCCGATCCTTCAAACGCCGCATCGAGTATCTCTTGCTCCGACTGCAGGGTCATTCCTGCGGGCGACGGTTCCTTGCTTTCGATCGCCAGCCAACCGTACTGTGCTTCGAGCTCCGCCAATGCAGACACCGTGTCATTGACTACCGAGAACGCTTCCGAGTACAGAGCGTCGAGATCATTGCCGAGTTGCTTGGTAGGGAACGCGCCGCGCATCCGATTGTAAGCGCTCAGGGTAGAAGCACTGATCCGCTTCTCTTGCTGGGTTCTGGGGCCTCTCGCCTTCAAGAGAAGATCTCTCAGGGGCTGGGTTGCCAACTCGTGGTCGGCTAGACTTGCGAATTGATTCATACTGGATCCTTTGCTAAGGGGGATTTACGCTACCGCCACCTCTGGAAGCAGGTAGCGTCTGAGTTCTAATACCGTCGGCAAGTGCAGTAAATTACCGCGTCATGCAAGGTTAGATGCCTGGCGCAGGGAGAGGGATTATTACACAGAGGTCCATGACCGTTGGGACAATGACCCACAACATCGGCGGGGCTTAGGTCTGAGTCATACAGCAGTCCGGCCTCACCTTTGCGCACCGCTGGCCAACGCCTGCACGGGTTGTGTCCAGTGATAGCGGAGGCCATGGATGGCCGCATCGTCTTCGCAGCTTTCGCGCACTTAGCAATCGGTTCAGCCGGCTCCCACATCCGCGTTTCCGCGGGCTCTAGGTATGACGCCCATCACGTGGGCCGGCTCACCCTACATGGGGTCATCCCAGGGAGAAGCGTGATTATTGCTCGGCCCGGTACACGATGCGACGCTTTCTTGCTCGCGAATGCGAGCTTATGAGCCTTCACAACCTGCACTTCCTACACAACCTGTTCTGATTGTGGTAATTGGAGTCGATGGCAATATCCACAATCTGGCACCGCGGGAAGCACTTCGTAGGCATGGCTGAGTTCATGAGCCTGAACTTGTGAGGGCTTGTCTAACATGAGTCCTCTTCCACCACCGCCCAACCGGCGGCTATAGAGGCCAAGGCTTTTCAGCACATGTCCCACCGTCTCGCTGCTGACTTTCAGCGATTCTCCTTCTTCGCGGTAGATCCGGTTCACGGTGGTGGCGATTTCAGGCGCGAACACCTCCTGGTCACTCTGGTGGCAATGAAAGAGAACCGCCCTTAGGACCATCGCCTTTCGTCCGCTGCCTCGATCAACCCTGGCCTGCTCACTTTGTTCTTTGAGCACGTTGATGTCGCTTCTGCAAGTCATCGTCGCCAACGATAGCGGAGCCTAGCTGTTGGGCCACGGCACGCAGTTCGGCAGAAGGCCCTGGGCCGCGAATCTCGAAAGCTTGACGCGATCGTAATGAAAAGGACAATAACGGAAAAGCTGGTTCTGAAACGTTTCGATCTCGCAGTCAGTGGGCAGGTGGAGAGCGGATAATCGAATATCTCCAACGTGAACGTGAATGCCGTCAGGCACTACTGCTTCGCGGGTGTGATCCTCTCCCAAGTAAATACACTTCGCGCAGTAGAACTGTCCTAGCTCCGTGCCACTGGCGACGAAGTAGTCCTTTTGGTCTAAAGCGTCGAGTAACTCTGCTGTCCGCTTGCTCAGCCTGGTCTCACGGATCAACAGAGTGGGCATCAGTTCGTTAATTGGAATTGTCTTCAATACCGCCGAGTTCATGCCCGCCAGCAGCACCGGTCTACGGCTCACACAGCGCAGCACCCGAAACAGTACGTCGGCAGAAAATCTCAGACCTGTAATTGTTAGCCGGGGAATGAAGTCCAAGGCATCTGGGAACCAGGAGGCAACACACCAATAGGCGAGAATCTCATCCTGTCTTAAACAATGTGAGTATCGTTTCAACAGGTCGCGGATGCTGTTAAACAGATTTCGCGTGATCCCGTAATCCTCCAAACCGCTCGGCAGAAGTAATGACTCACTCAGGGCGGGCAATAGCTTAGGCACGCAGATCCGTTTGTCCGAGAATTGGACCTTTGAACTGTGCTCGAACTTTGGGCCGGATCGATCCCACCACACCACAGAAACCCGGATTGACCTCTGTCCGTTTTTTCCCTGTATCAGACCGTGGGTCGGCATCGGTGCGAGAGTTGAATTCTCCGATATCGAATCCTGATCGAGATGCAGCTTCACCTCGGTGATCTGGAGCTTCAGTGGGCTGGTTGCCGCCTCGCGCTCGGCCCTGGCTTGTCCGCACTGGTGGTCTCGCTGCTGGGCTCAAGAATCAGATCCCCGCTCGGAGTGGGCACTGGCGGGGTGTTGCTGGCCTCCTGCGGAAAGAATTCTTGGGCGTTCATGCTCGCAGTGATGGACTGCGAGCTTGTTGCATCTTCGCTGGTAGAGGCCGGAGCGTTTCCGACTAAGGCACCATCAGGCGACGTTATCAAAGTCGGCGGCGTAAGTCCGTCGGTCGGCACGGGTTGGCCAGCCTGCACATTGCTGTTTTCTGAAAAACTGGACACGAGTCCGCTCCCTTGAATTTGTGGGGAAAACGACCACCACGTAATGTCATCGAAAACGAACCCCCGAGTTGGTCTCGGTATTGGTTGCTGCTGTAGATCGCAGCGGATCGTCTCAGTGCTGCTGCGGCTTCTGACTCGTTCCTTGTTCTCCACGAGGTTGGGTCTGCGTGACTCTTTTCTTCTTGCCGGCGGCTTTGCTGCTCTTGATTTCTTTATATGGCTTAGATGATCGCCAGGGGCCCGAGGTTAGAGGAATGTTTTCGCTTCCGTGAGCTAACCGGCTTTGAGGCGCCAGCGCCCGACAGATAGCACGGGCGAGGGCTGCGCGAGGGCCTCAGCGAACAGTGGTTACTAAAGATTTGACGGGATTAATCGTCATTTTCCAGCTTGCCTCCCTATCCTTCAATTAAAGGGTAGGACGAAGCCAGAGCCGGCGCAACAGCGCTTGCAGACCCGAAGGGAGATCGCGATCGACCAGAAGGCTAAGACTGCGTTGCATTGCGTGCAGCGGATGAATCCGCATTTGGATGCTGAGGCCAAGCGCACGATGGTCAAAGCCACCCTAAGGCTCGTTCACGGTAATGAGAGGCCAGTCCCACGAAGGCAGATCACGGGCGCACTGTGCGAGCGGCAAGATGATACCAGCGCTGGCAACGCGCGACTTGCCCACCAGTGCTGAACCATCAACTATTTTGAAGTCAACTTTGCACGGTTGTGGGGTGATTTGCAGGAGCCAATCCTGGGCTGTCGGAATCCGACCCAGGTCTTCCTTGACGTGTTGTTCTCCCACATCGCGCACCGGAACTTGCATTCCAGCACCGTTCACGATGGCCACACCGAACACCTTCTCCTCTAGAAAAATGCACTCGGCATGGTGGCGAAGGGCTCGGTGACGAAAGTCTGCAAGCAATGCTTTCGACTCATCACACCAGTTGTGAATGGGGAGATAGTCCTCCGGCTTCCCAACGAACTTCCTCGAGCTGTTCTGTGCGTGTTTGAGTGGATGGGCTCAGGTCACTGCGACGGAGGTTCAAGGAACGATAATGTTCTCCCCTTTTGAATCGGTCGCTCCTGCGCTGGTACGACGCTATTAAGAAATTTTCCTGGTCGCCAACTCACGAAAAACGGGAGTAGCGATTCGCTTGCAACTATTCGGTTTCCACGCGCACGTCGCCAAACTTTCGAAAGTCCTGATCAAAGGTCGAGACTGGTACGTTCTTAGCCACCGCGGTGGCGGCGATCAGACAGTCGACAAAGTGAGCCTTCGTTCCCTTATAGCGGTTCAGACCGTCCACGTGGACTGTTACCTCAGCGATCTCGACGCCAGGACTGGAGACCAAGCTTCCGAGTGCGGAGGCAATAGCCGCGCGTGGGTGCCGGTAAAAGGACTCAAGCACAAACACACACTCTGCCAGAACGACCGGCAATACCACGATAACCACATCGCCCCGATCGCAGGCATCGAACAGCTTGCCGGCTGCTCGTGCATGTTTGTCGTGGTCCTGTACCAGATAGCGGACAATCAGATTAGTATCGACAAGTCTTTGCTTGCTCACCGGATACCCTCATGACGCGCTGCCTTGGCGGCGGCCTCGCGGATTTCCGCGAAAGACATCCCCTTTCCCTTGTTGCTGGCGAGTGCGCCCTTCAGCGACCGAATGCCGGGATGCACACGAATGGTAGCTCGGTCTCCCTCCACTTCGTATTCCAACTTGTCGCCCGGTTTAATTCGCAAAAGCTTTCGAATTTTCTCAGGAATGGTCGTTTGTCCCTTACTCGTCACTGTAGAATGCAGCATCGTCATACCCTTACCTACAAGAATGTCATTGCCTATATATTACCCCTTACTTATCCCGTACCGCAAGGCCAGGCCGGGATGGCAGCCTCCCATCCTTATCCCGCTGAGGCCAAGCTTTTTACCAACACGGGCCTTGGTCTCAAAGGTTCTTTGAGAGCCGGCCTCCGCTGCGAGACCATTGCCAATGCTTGGGATCAACACGTAAAGCCTGAACGCTAGATAACGAGGACAGACTGACGAATCCTGCGCTAAGGTGTCATTCGCGCACGCTACCCGGCTGCGGGTCCAAACGCTGACAAGCGACTTTCAACTAGGGTTTCCGCCGGGCCAACAGTCTCTCCACTTGGGCGAGTCTCCGGTCCAAATCCGCCGCCTCAAGCGCACGAAGTTGCAGATTTAAGAGCGGGGCCAGACCGTCCGCGACCCTGGGATGAAGTTTGCCTGCGTAGACCTCGCTGATCAGCTTCTCCACGACGTCTTGCACTGCGATCACTTTGTCCAATTTGGGCAAGGGATGTGTCCAGCCGATTCGTCCGCCAATGACGAGCTCGTTTTCCCACTCAACGCGGTTATAACGCAAACCAGATCAGACAGTACTGGAGGCTGGAGAGTTTGAAGTGCTTCGACGAGTTTCTAGAGAGACGTTTTCCGGAATCGAGGCGAAAGGCATACTACCTTATGTCGATCCACGAGCACCTGCCACCGCAGGCGAGAAAGGAACTGAAGGAAGTGGGATGGGCGAAGGGGATCGAACTGGTCAAGCTGGCGAGGAGGGACAGGCAGCACTTCGATTGTGCAACCTGGTTGCACAAGGCTCGTCAGATGCCGAAGGAGGACTTCAAGAAGGAGGTTGAGAAGGAACTGACGGGGCGGGAAACCGAACCATGGGAGATTATCTACTTCAAGCTGTACCAGAGCCAGATGCCGGTCGTTGAAAAAGCGATCGAAACAGCGGCTCTGATGTTGGGAAGTGACCGATCCCGCGGCTACTGCCTGGAAATGATCTGTGCGGACTTCTTGGCGGGAGCCAACCTGGACAACCAGCATCCAGAAACTCTGTTGTTTTCGATGACGAGATTCTTCAAGTTTCTGCCACGCCAGCAGCAGCAAGCGTTCCTGCACGACGTCCTTCCAGAGGCCTCATGAACTCGATTCGGCCGAAGCAACCGCGCCTGCGGCTCGATGCCGAAGCTTACCAACAGCTATGCCAACAGGTGTTGGAACGGGATGGATGGAGGTGCCAAGCCTGCGGATCAGTACAGCACCTTCAGGTCCACCACAAGCAGTTCCGCAGTCACTCGGGCGATGACTCGGAAGAAAACCTGATTACACTTTGCGATGACTGTCACAAACGGACCCATGACAATCGAACTAATTGACGGCAGCCTCTTGTGACGAATCCGTCCGTAGGGATAACGAAGATCGACCGTTCGTAGCCACCGACAAACAACAAGATTTCCCATTCGGAGAACACCGATTAC
>WNGK01031244.1_pt1 | contig 10148 bp, 5 predicted proteins | sample 5400601 | NCBI WGS metagenome assembly WNGK01 (sample SAMN13153376, study PRJNA577476) | soil metagenome | isolation source: 60 cm soil or saprolite under Garry oak tree replicate 1 | place: USA:California | collected 2016-06-15 | reverse complement strand
AGCTTGACGTTCACAGTCGAGATCACGCCCGCTGATATCGTGGTTTCCGCCGTCGATGTCTCGAATCCCGGGGCAGTCGAGCTAACCTTGTACCTGCCGGGCGACAGAAGCGGGACGCGGAAGTTGCCCGCGCTGTCTGACGTTACTGTCTTAACTTCACCACGCGCCTCGCTGGTGACCGTGACCTGGGCATTGGAAATGCTGGCCCCTGATGGATCTGTCACCGTTCCGGTCAGATCGCCGGAGATGTTTGACTGGCCGTACGCTGCCGGGGCCGGATTGACCGCAAAAAAGCCTGCCGCAACAAGCAGACTCATCGCTAGCACCGCGCTCTTGAACTGAGAAACTCGCATTGACTCCTCCAAGATCTGTGGGAACGAAGCCCGCGTCGGGAAATGCCGTTCCGTTTGTTTTTTCGTCCCGGTCTGGGTTAAGCCCGACCTGCGGTTGAAATACAGGAAGACTGCGGGTTATGAAATTGGTAAAAAATGTGACCTCGTTACGGCCCCGTTTCGCCTGCCGTGGGACGCGAGAAAAAACTCGTGTTCTGGGGTTCACATCAGACGAACTACCGGCGGATGCCTGCATGATTGTTGCCAATCTTGAAAATGCGGCGGGCAATTTGCTTAAGTGCCTCATTCCAGACGCAGAAGACAAACCTCTGATTTAATCCAAAATCATTCGAAATCTATGAAATTGCGGATAAATGCCTGTAAAGATTCAAAAAATGGGCGAGATCTCTTGTTTTTGGGGAGTTAGGCGCCATTAGTACCTCAATTGGTATGCTCGCTCTTGTGAATCTCACCCTTGCCCATATCGGAGCTCGCTATCCGGCCGGGTATGAATACGAAAAACTGACTCATCTCTATCTCCAACGTATGGCAGGATTTGCGCGCTGCGAGGTGGCTGCATTTCGCGCTGAGGGAGCCCTGTTCGAGTCGCTCGAGCGGCAACCCGGCCGGAGTGTCACCAGGTTGATCCTGCTCGATAGCCGGGGAAAGCAGATGACCTCCGAGGCCTTTGCAGCCTGGCTCGGCTCCCGACGCGACGAAGGCGTCCAGCGGATGGTCTTCGCGATCGGCCCCGCGAGCGGCTGGTCAGACCAGGCGCGGCAGCGCGCTCATTTTCTGCTCTCCCTCGGAACCTTCACGCTCGCCCACGCCCTCGCCCGCCTTGTGCTGGCAGAACAGATTTACCGCGCCACCACCATCCTCGCCGGCCACCCCTACCACACCGGACACTGACGTCGGCCTGCCCTGTAAGCTGGTAGCTGCAGCAGCACACAGCCTTCTGTCCGCGCGAAGTGAAACACGCCTATCGGAAGGGAATCCTCGCGCAGCGCGGAATAGAATATTGATGGGGCGGTGTGCGCGGGATTGCGCGCGCAGATCTTCCTTTCATCCTGTGAGGTCCGATGTCCTGGTTCAAGCGAGAGAGTGGTGATTACGAGTCCGGGCAGTCAGTTGCCGAGCCCAACGACGGCAAGCGGGTCCGCACCGACGGCCTATGGGTGAAGTGCCTCGGCTGTCGCCAGGCGATCTGGAAGGCGGACCTTGCCGCCAATCTCAATGTCTGTCCCAAATGCCAGCACCATTTCAAGCTGGGCGCGCGGCAGCGCATCGAACTGCTGCTGGAGCCGGGATACGAACTCGTCGATGGCGGCCTGCGCTCCACTGATCCGCTCAACTTCTCTGACGTAAAGCCCTACAAGCAGCGGCTGCGCAAAGCCCAGGAAGAAACTGGCCTTGATGACGCCATCCTCAATGCCGAAGGAAAACTCGCGACCCACAACGTGGTGCTCAGCGCTATGGAGTACAGCTTCATCGGCGGCTCCATGGGCGCGGTCGTCGGCGAAACCATCGCCCGCGCTGTGGATCGCGCCCGCCTCGGCCGAAAGCCACTCATCGTGGTCGCCGCGTCTGGCGGAGCCCGCATGATGGAAGGCGTCGTGAGCCTCATGCAGATGGCCAAAATCTCCACCGCCCTTGCGCAACTTGACGACGCGGCCGTCCCCTACATCTGCGTGCTCACCGATCCCACCACCGGCGGCGTCACCGCCAGCTTCGCCATGCTGGGCGACCTCAATATAGCGGAGCCCGGCGCGCTCATCGGCTTTGCCGGCCCACGAGTAATCGAGCAGACCATCCGCCAGAAGCTCCCCGAGGGATTCCAGCGCTCCGAGTTCCTCCTCGAAAAGGGCTTCCTCGACGCCATCGTTCACCGCCGCGATCTGAAGAGCTACCTCGCGCGGGCGCTGGATTTTCTTAACGTAGGCGTTGGCGCGGCCAAGGCCCAGGCCTCCTGAGCGCGCCTTTTCACCTAATTCCAGACAGCAAAAAGGGCACCCTCGCGGGCGCCCTTTTGTTTTGGAAAGTGAACTCCGCTTAGAACTGGAAGTCCACCTTGAGTTGCGTGTTGCGATTGCTGCCGAAGTTCCAGCGGTAGTCGTAAAACGTGCTGCCAGGGCCTACATCGTCGATGTCCAGGTCGGACGGGGTACCCAGGAACTGGCGGTTCAACGCGTTGTACGCGATCACCGAGAAGTTCATGCTCAACCGCTCAGACAGCTTCGTCACCTTCTCCAGCTTCAGGTCGAAGTTGTTCCACGCCTGCCCACGCTGCGAGTTGCGAGCGATGCCGATGTACGGCTTGTTCGACTGGTTTGCCAGGTACTGCGTATTGCGCAGCCAGTGGAAGGAGGTCGCGGAGCCTGTGACGCAGTTCCCGTTGTTCTCCAGTTCGTTCCAGTCCAAATAAGCCCCGGCCACGCCGCAGTTCGAGCCATCGTCCAGGACACCGACGCTGGTGATCGGGGCGCTCTTGTTGGCCAATACTGGACGGGCGTTGTCATATCCGCTCAACTGCCAGTTCGCAAAGCCAACATCGCTGTAGCTCTGCAGGCTCGGTCCGGCGCCGAAGTAGCCGTATTGGAAAGGTGTCATCGGCTGGCCGGTGTTGAACGTCCAGATCCCATCGAGCCTCAAATTGCCTACCGTGTGTCCAAGCAACCCATGGCCGTCATGGATCTTCGGAGTCAGGTAGCCGAAGTCCGCGGAACCGATGAACTTCAACGAGTCACCGCTCACCCCGCGCTCCGGCTGTCCAACGTTCAGCGGGTTCTCGGCAAACGCCACGGTGTTGCCGCCGGCGAAGGTCGAGAAAATCTCCGACACGTTGTCGATCGTCTTCGAGTAGGTGAAGTTCAGGTCCTCTGTCAGACCGTGGTAATTACGTGTCGTGAGCTTGGCTTCCAGCGCGTTGAACTCCGCAAACGCATTGTTGTTGCGCTCGCGAACGTTGCGTCGATTGCAATCGACGTGTCCGTAGCCTACCTGCGTGGCATCCGTGCACAAGGTTGCCGGGACTGAACTCGGGTACACTTTCTGTAATGCCAGCAGGTTCGGGTTGGCGTTAGCCGACATGAAGTTGCCCACCTGGTGGTTGCCCACGTAGTCAACCTCTGCTACGGCCTTCGAACCCAGCTGATGCGATACGCCAAGAATCCACGATTCCGTGTACGGATCGTGGAAGTTCTTGCTGACCGTCGTCTGGTTACGCAGACCCGGGTTGATGCCCGCTCCCACTGGAATGTAGGGCAGGTCAAGTGAACGGACATCGGCGCCCTTCACACCTGAGCCGGGCATGCACACCTTGGTTGTACCGCAACCTGAAATGGAGCCCAGGTTCACCACGGGAGCCGCCGTCGCGGTGTTCAGGAACATGTTGTAGAACGCGGGATCGAAGTTGATCGAGAATCCGCCGCGGACCACCAGCTTCTTGTCCATGGCCGGGTTGAGCGCAAACCCGACCCTTGGCTGAAACTCCTTATAGTGATTCGGCGCTGCATTCACCGTACGAACATAGAGTGGCAGAGATTGATCCCAGAATGCCGTTGCGGCATTCGACTCGCGCTTCACAGTCTGATCATGCAGCAGGTTCACGGCCTGGCCAAAGAACTCCCAGCGCAGACCAAGATTCAGCGTCAGGCTGGGCGAGATCTTCCAGTCGTCCTGGAAGTAAGCTGCAGCATCTGGCTCCGTAAATTTGGTGGTGAAGCCGTTGCCGTTGCCTAGAGTCAGCGTGCTGACGCCGGCCATGAATTTGTTAAAGCTCGAGAATCCGAATGCGCCGTTATAGTCAGGCAGGAACGGGTTCGGCGAGTCCTGATAGTCCCACTCTCCGCCCATCAAAATCGTCTGCTTGCCCTTCGTCCAGGTCACGTTGTCCTGCGCTTGCGTCACCTTCACAGTACGTCCCTGGGGGATGTTCGCCGCGTAGCCGAAGGTCAACAGCGAACTGGATGAGAAACTCATCCTGGCGGTGCATTGATCCGGCGTCGTCACAGTGCACTTGGGGAGGGCACCCGCTTGAAAGTCCAGCGCCGTCTGCTGGAACGAGTACCGAATCTGGTTCACCAGAGAAGGAGTCAGCGTACGGCTCCAGTCCGCGCCAATTGAATGCGCCACGTCCGGCACGTCGTACCAGTTTCCAGCAGGTGCGCTGCCGCCGCCAAAGATGAAGGGATCATTCTGGTAGAAGTAGCGAACGAAGAAATGATCCTTACCGGTTGGCTGCCAGTCCATGCGCTCCAGAAGCTCCTCATCGTTCGACTGCGACGGAACGCTGCGAACAATCTGGCCGAACTCAACCGGTACTGCTGCCCCGATTGCACCGGTCGGCAGAACGTTGACTGTCTTTAGCTGCCCTGGGTGCGGATTGCCAGTCTTGATCGAGTAGGGACCCTGATTGACAAGCGCTGCCGTTCCGGGAGCGCTGGGGAAATTCGCCTGCAAGGTCGCCAGACCCGTCGGCGTTGGTGTATAGGCAGCTCCACTGATCAGCTCGCCGCCGCCCGCATGGTTCCGGTCCCAGTAACCGCTCGAGAAGAACCACAATTTGTCCTTCATGATCGGTACCGGGCCGCCGATTGTGAATCCAAAGGTATTGCGCGTAAAGCGCGTAAGTGTTGGCGTCGTGCAACCGTCCGACGGCGATTCCCCCTTGGCGCAGTAGCCCTGGTACGGCGACTTCTGACCCTGCGCAAACGACTCACCCCAGTTGCCCTCGTAATACTCAAACAACGATCCGTGGAACTGGTTGGTGCCTGACTTTGTCAGGTAGTCCACAACCGATCCCGCGTTGCGCCCGTACTGCGCACTGAAGTTGTTGGTGATCACTTCAATGCCCGTCAGAGCGTCCTGGTTGGAGAAGAACACCTGCGGCCCGGCCACCGAGCGACTGGCCGTCGATCTCGAAGTTGTTCGAACGGCCGCGCTGGCCCTGCGATGAAAATCCGCCGTAGGCGCCGTTGTTGTTCGAAAAGCTGTTGTCGTGCGTGATCGCCACACCCGGCGTCAGCAGTGCAACCGTGTCGAAGCCGCCGCCGAACGGTAGATTCTCCAGGGCCTCAGACTGCAGCGTCACCGCCACCTGCGACTGTTCGGTGCTCAGCAGTGGAGCCACCGCACTCGCCTCAACCGTCTCCACGCCCGTGCCCACCTGCAGCGTCTCGCTTCCAAGCGTTATCGTACCGACCGTCACATTGACGTTCTGCACCGTCAGGTCAGAGAACCCCGGGAAAGAGATCTTCAGGCTGTACACGCCCAGCGGTAGGTTCAGCACCGAGAACGATCCATCGTCTCGCGATGTTTGCGTGTACACCGCTCCGGTGGCAAGGCTCTTGACCGCGATTTTGGCCGCCGGCACGACCGAGCCTTTGGGGTCCACCACCGTTCCACTTACTCCGCCCGTCGTGATTCCCTGACCGGACATTGGAACCGAGGCAATCGAGAGCAGAAACAGCAGAACAAGGGTGACCCCGGGCGCAAGTAGTCGCCTGGATAGACTCTTGGTGGGAAGGGGCATGGGAAACATCTCCTTTTGAGGGTGCGTATTGCGGTAGAAAATAAGTTTGCCGGGGGAAGACTAAGGGTGGTGTTGCCCGGTATTAAGCAATCGTCATGCCAACCAAGCGACGCTCGTCACTTTTCCCGGCGCGCTCGTCACAAATATCGGCGTAAATTTATGATGACAAGCGAGATAAACCACAACAAAATTCGTCTAATTATGCCCCGCACCGCCTCTGACTTTCGGGCTTTTCAACCTCAAAATATGGATAATCATATCGAATCCCCGATTCCCACAGGAAAGCGGGCGGAAGGCAAAACGATTGGGATGATTCCAATTTCGTCAACCATCTCGACGCGCGCCTTAAAGAACCTCCAATGAGCCTCATGCAGCCGGACGCGAGCCAAACCTCGCGTTTGGCCCTCCACTTGCATCTTTGAAGGTGCACTTCAAATCTAGCTTCGTGGCGTAACCCGCCCGCCATGCGCCTTATGACAACAAAAGCGGGTCCTAGCGATGGAACTCTGTACCCCGGCTCGATCGTCGCCATCCATAATCCACATTTCAAACCTTGGGAGAAACGTCTGTGAACGCAATACGGCGAATTCTATCCGCGATATTGATGCTGTTCGTAGGCATCGCTATCGCCAATGCTCAGACCTCGAACGGCACAGTCATCGGAGCGGTCACTGACAGCACCGGCAGCGCGATCGTTGGTGCCACCGTGACGATCACGTCCCTGGACAACGGCGCCGTCCGCACCACGACGACCAACCAGGACGGCACCTACCGCATTGAGTCGGTACTCGCAGGCGTCTACAACATCTCCGCCTCCGCTCCCGGCTTCGAAACCACGGTGAACAAGGGCCAGCAGGTCCCCAGCTCGACCATTGTCACCTCGAGCCTGGTGCTGAGGGTTGGCCAGACCTCTGACAAGGTCGAGGTCTCCGCGGACAATGCCGTGCTGAATACCGACAACGGTCAGTTGAGCGGAACCATCGGGGAGCTGGAAATCAGCAGCCTTCCCATCGCCACCCTGAACCCCTACGAGCTCGCCCTCACCTTGCCGGGTGTCATGAACACCCAGGTCGGCGGCTTCTCCAACGGCGTGGACTTCAACGTTGGCGGCGGCCGTCCCCGCGCCAACAACTTCCTCATCGAGGGCCAGGACAACAATGACGCCGGCATTCAGGGCCAGGGCCTTCAGCCCGGCAACGACGAAGCTGTCAAGGAAGTCACCATCCTCGAGAACGCCTACACCGCCGAATACGGCCACGGCGCCGGTTCCGTCTCCAACCTGATCTACAAGAGTGGCACCAACCAGTGGCACGGCGCCGTCTACGAGCGCCTCCAGAACTCCTCGCTCGACACCGTCGACAAGAACGAGCACTTCAACGGGATTACCAGCAACAACAAGTACCGTGAAAACCAGCCCGGCTTCCGCGTCGGTGGTCCCATCATTCACAACAAGGTCTTCGCCTTCGCTTCCTATCAGTGGGACTACTTCCGTTCCACGGCCAATCTCGCCTCGCTGACCATCCCCACCTCAGCCGGTTTTGCCACCCTGGGCAGCTATTCTTCCAATCCCCGCGTCGCCAACCTGATCAAAGCCTACGGCGGCTTGCAGGGCACCAACGGCGGCACCAAGACCACGCCGCCCGCCATCGCCCTCGGCCCCGATCCCGTTACCGGCGCCGATCGTGGCACGGTCGAAATGGGTACCGTCGAGCGCAACCTCGGAGCCGACGACAATGCCCCTGAAATCGACCTCAAGGGCGACTACATCCCCAGCGACAAGGACACCCTGACACTGCGCTTTGTCCGCACCCGCTTCACTGCGCCATTCGACGTGTTCAACTTCGATAGCCAGCTCCCCGGCTTCGATTCCGACCAGGACGGCACCTCCTACAACACCGGCATCGTCGAGACCCACGTCTTCTCGCCCAACGTCGTCAACGAGTTCCGCCTCTCCTACGGCCGCATCGGCTTCACCTTCGGTCTGCCCGCCAGCACCCTGGCCAATCCCCTCTACAACCAGCCCGCCGTCACCATCTCCAACATGACCGGCTACGGCATCCCCGGCGGCATCCCCCAGGGACGTTTCCACAACACCTATCAGCTCCAGGACACCGTCAGCTGGATCCACGGCAAGCACTTCTTCAAGTTCGGTGAAGACATCGCCGACATCCGTGTCCGGGATCAGGTCCCCTTCAATTTCTATGGATCGATCGGTTTCGCCAAGGACACCTCTTCAACCACCGTCGCCGGCCAAACGGTAAAGTACTCCGGCCTGGCCAACCTCATCGACGACTTCGGCGGTCCCGCCTCCACCGTGACGCAGCAGTTCGGCAGCCCCGTCGCCCAGCCGCGGCTCTTCAGCCAGAACTACTTCGCGCAGGACACCTATCGTCCCATCCCCACCCTCAGCCTCGACCTCGGCTTCCGCTACGAGTACAACGGCGCCCCATTCAACGCGCACGGTACGCCGTATCCCGGCATCGATGAGAGCAACCCCTCCTGCTTCCCGTTGAACCCCGGGGCTACTTGCAAGACCGCTCAGCAGGCCGACGGCAGCGATTGGGGGCCCCGCGCCGGCATCGCCTGGAGCCCGACTCTCTTCGGTCAACAGAAAACCGTTGTCCGTTCCGGCTTCGGCGTCTTCTACGATGTGGTCTTCACCAACATCATCGATAACATCCAGGCCACCGCGCCCAACGCTGCTTCGCCCGTCATCACCAGCAGCACCAAGGCCAACGGCAATCGCGGAACCAGCTCGTGGTACGAACAGTTCGCCAGCCTCAACAAGAACCCCAGGGCCACCAACTCCTCCGACCCCATCGTCAACCACCTGCTCTCGCCCCGCACACTGCACTGGAACCTCAACGTCGAACAGGAACTGCCCTGGGCCACCAGCTTCCAGGTCGGATACGTGGGTGAACGCGGCGAACATCTCTACGGCAACACCAACCTCAATCCCTTTGTAAATGACAACTTCTCCGGCACCCGCACCATCCCCACCCGGGGCTCCATCGTCCTTCGCGACAACTCCGATGACTCGGAGTATGCGGGCCTCTGGTCGGAACTGGATCATAAGTTCAACCACCAGTTCCTTTTCCGCGCCTCCTACACCTACGGCAAGAACATGGACGATGGCTCGGAGATCTTCACCCCGGGTGGCACCAACGAGTCCTCTTATCAGTTCAGCCGCTATCCCACCCAGCGCGGAACCACCGATTGGGGGCCGTCGGAGTACGACCACCGCCAGCGTCTTGTGCTCGCCTATGTCTGGACGCCGTCCGTCTGGCACACCGAGGGCGGCATGAAGCTCGTCGGCAATATCGTCAATCACTGGGCGCTTGCCGGCGTCACCCAGTTCCAGTCCGGCTCCACCCACAATGTTGAACTTGGCTACGACAACGACGGCGACGGCATCGGCAACGACCGCCCCATCCTGGGCAATCGCAAGGCCCCCATGGATACCTATGCCTTCGACGCTTCGTGGCTCGGCGAGACTCCGGGCACCCTGTGCTCCGGGCCCAGCGTCTGGAACACAAACGATGACTGCCACGTAGTGACCCCCGACCAGGTTCACTGGATCGTCGGAGAATTCGGTACACACCCCACCAACCCCGTCGGCCGCAACTCCTACTACGGCCCCGGCTACCAGCAGTGGGACGTCAACGTCCAGCGCTCGTTCAAGCTCGGGGAACGCTTCACCTTGGACTTCCGCGGCGAACTCTTTAACCTCTTCAACCACGGAGAGGTCGATACATTCATCCCGCAACTGAATGAGACATTCCTGGAGAACACCACCCTGGTCTCCGGTATCAACACCGACCAGTTCAACGACAACGGCACCAACACCTTCGCTTCTCCTTACCCGGCGACAGGCGGACACCGCCATGCGCGCATGTACGTCCGCATCTCGTTCTAAACCGCAAACTGCATCCTCTGGACCAACGGGCGGCCCTCCCAGACCGCCCGTTCTCCTTTTGTAACCGGGCATGACTTCAGCGGGTTGTCGCGGGTGCACTGAGCCGCGTTGCGGGTGCCCCGTCCTGGCTCTGCTAGGGCGGGAGGCCAGATTGCAGGCTGCGGAAAAACTCGATTCGGGGGGAGGCGGGGGTTTCAACCCCCGCACAACGCCCGCAGAATCAATGTAGGCTTTAAGAACTTATCCGTAAATAGCTATAGTCTGCCTCCAACAGATCAGGGCTGCGGCGAGTTGGAGCAGAGCCGTGTAGCTGGCTTCGGTCTTTTCGAAGCTGACCAGAAGTTTACGGTATCGGTTGAGCCAGGAG
>WNGK01025539.1_pt1 | contig 10148 bp, 9 predicted proteins | sample 5400601 | NCBI WGS metagenome assembly WNGK01 (sample SAMN13153376, study PRJNA577476) | soil metagenome | isolation source: 60 cm soil or saprolite under Garry oak tree replicate 1 | place: USA:California | collected 2016-06-15 | reverse complement strand
ACAGTCATCGTTCGGTTCCGAGCGCAGGCGCAGAAGACATACGTTTGTTCATTGCGAATTACTCAACTTCCCTCTGGTGTGCCTCACAACGCGCTGCTAGGCCTAATATACGTCGCACCGAATTTTCACCCCGGCAACCGCATATATGAGTTACAATAGGCCTAACCAATCGATGAAGCCAACGGCCCTATTACGCAATAAGTTCAGCGTGTTTGCCACGATACCCTCGACTTCGTCTCGGTTCCCGGCTTCCCTAGTGCGATTGAAACTCGTTCGTTGCCACACTCACTCGCTCCTACCCTCGTCGTTTTACCTTCTATGTCGCTTGGCCAACCGCTCCATTCGCTAGGCTCACACACTCCCGCCGTAATGTTGTTCAACGATAGCCGTGGCTAATCTCTTTCTCGTTAGATGCTAAAGCGCTATTTCAGACGACGCGATAATCCATGGGAGATTCTCGTCATCGCTGCGCTCTTCTTCTTTCCAGGGGCGTTCATGCTCTTGCACCGTGGGCCACTTATCGCAGTCCAGCAGGGATATCGCTATACTTGGTTGTCGCCATCCATGGAGGGCGTGACAGGTATTTCGGAGCATGGCGCACATGTATTTGGCGCTCTTGCAGTCGGTGTTGGCGTTGTCTTCGCATGGTTCTACTTCTACTTGCGTCGTGCGATCGTACGCGATCAATCGCACATAGTTGAGCATGGACATAGCAAAGACATCTAACCAGGCGCTGGAGCGAACGGCCACCCGTTTTGCGTTCACCGTTTGTAGAAGAAGAGTCTTCTATGGCTATTGGACTTTGGCCGTACGATGAAACGCTGATACGACATAAGGAGCATGACATTCGCGATCAAAGCCGAGGTTAGCGATCCGTGGACGGAGACGTTCGCGTTTAGCGCGCAGAAGACGATGTATGGTGGCAAGCACATCGCCAAAGGCGATACGATCTTCCTCTTCGCGAGCGAGAACGAAGGCGGCCCAGGTCTCATCGCGAGCGGTGTCGTCACCTCGGTCAAATCGATCGCAAAGAAACGCGGGATTGCCCGGCAAACGCCGCGCGTGAGCATCACCATCCGACGCACCGCGCTCGCGAAGCGGCGCCTGGGGCGGAACGAGCTCAAAATTTTTTCCGACTGGAATGACGGTCGACCCGAGACCGAGCTCAATTTCAAATTCTATCGTCAGGCAACGAACAAGATCGTCGGCATCTCGGACAAAGCGGCGGCATTCCTTCACGGATTCTTTTAACGAGAGAATTTCGACGTGAACAGGATATGGCCTGTTGTCGATTTTGTGAACACTCGGCTCAACCAGCGGTGGTTCAGCTCCGTCGCGTTAGGTCGCGGTACACAGCCGCCCTTTTCTGGTTTTTCGCTCGATGGAAAAGAGCATTTCATTTTAGCATAGAGCTATGCCGCGCATCTTGTTCTTGCCGGACCAACAATGCGTTGAGGTTTCCGATTTAGAAACTGTTCTCTCCGCATCGCTCCGAGCACGTATTCCTCATGTGAATGAATGCCGTGGCAATGCGCGATGTTCGACCTGTCGTGTGCTCGTCCTCAGCGGTTTGGAGTTCTGTTCTCCACGCAATGAAAAAGAACGAGCGCTTGCTGAGCAACTGCACTTTGGCGAGAGAGTTCGTCTAGCATGCCAGACCACTGTCACGGGAAACGCTACATTGCGCCGGCTTATTCTGGATGCAAAAGACGCGACACTCACAGACCAAAGAAAGGAGACAACAACACATGGGTCGGCGGGTGAAGAACGGCAAATTGCTATTCTTTTTGTCGATATACGCGGTTCAACAAGGTTTGCGGAATCGGTTCCTCCATTCGATGTGATTCATATCCTGAAGCGCTTCTATCATCACATGGAGAGAGCAGTTATGGACAACGGCGGCCACGTAGCTTGTTATACCGGAGATGGATTAATGGCGCTCTTTGGAGTTAAGTCATCAGAATCTGCGCCGCTCAAGGCGGTTCTGGCTGGCCTTGATATGCTCCGCTCTGTAAAGGAGGATTTAGAGCCATATGTGAAGAGATTGTTCCAATGCTCTTTTAAAATTGGGATTGGTGTGCATTTTGGCGAAGCAGTCGTTGGCACGCTAGGGGGTGGACCGCAAGAGCGAGTGACTGCCATCGGAGACGCGGTAAACATCGCCAGTCGAATTGAGCGGGCAAACAAAAGAGCCGGAACGGAGTTCCTGATATCTCAGGCTGTACTCCGAGCAGGTCAGGGGCAGGTGCGTGTAGGAAAAACTATTACGGTGAGACTGCCTGGTAAGACCGGCACGCATGCGCTTCACGAGGTTGTTGGCGTCCGAACAACGCGACGCAAGCGGCGGCCGAGCTTATCGATGTTATCAAAGCGCGCTGGTGGTGAAGTAACGCCGAAGATCTAACAAGGCAATGCCACCAACCGCTGGCTCTTGCACTAAGCTCAATTGAGAAATCTGTGGATGAGAGTTGAGGGTGCAGCAAAGCGCAGCCCTGCCAGCGGCGGCCCGATCGCGCGCTACTTCTTTCAATTACTCCGGAAGTTTTCCGCGCAGAACTGTGAGTGAGTACGGCGGCAACTCGTAGAATGATGATGCTTCTCGCGTAAATCGCGCTGGCGGGAGACTTCGGATTGGGTGTCCGTTTGGTCCGTCGTCGTGCCAGGCGTATTGTTGTTGCGAAAATTGAACGACCTCAACCTGACCAACAAAACGAATTGGCTGTTGTGCGCTGGGAATGTTGAACTGCACGTCGAGCTGGGCCGCGCGCTTGGGATGTTTGTTAATTGCCAGCAGGGCCCACTGTTTATCTGGTCGCCGCACTGCATAGACTGTGACGGCAAGCGATGACGTGGGTTTCTTCTGTTTGGTGTTTACCGAAAAAACATCGTGTGACTCGTTTATTGGCTGCATCCATTCTTTCGTAATCAGCTGAGCAGCGTAGTACGCGGACAAGCGATTCACCTGATCATTGTTTGGATTCAACTGAAGCATCATCAGATTGCCCCAAGAACATTTGAGTTCGTCCTGGAGATAGTTTGGCTCGTATCCATACAGGTACGACTTTGTGCCGCCCAAAGTCAGAAACGTTCCCATTGTGTCTGCATCGAAAAGCGCGCCTTCTATGTCCACTTCGTGGCGCCCGGCAAAAACAGAATAGCCGTATTCTGTCATCAGCCATGGGATGTCAGGAGGCACGCCGTCGCCGCGCAAGCTGTCGAGCATCGATTTAAGGCGCGACGGAATTTCAAGCAACTGGGGTGGGGCAGGGGCGCAAATGTTGTCGAACGGATAAAACTCAAACGAAAAGAAATCGAAGTGCGTACCGGCGCCTCGCACATACTTCAGAAAACGATTCATCCACGAACGGTTCCCGGATGCGTCTGCCCATGTGACCAGTTGCTCCTCGAAGCTTTGCAGGCTTGGTCCGCCGAGCTTCAGATTCGAGTTCAGCGCTGGGAGGCGCCGAGCGACTCCAGCATAAAGCGCCGCATAATCCTCCGGCAAAACCCATTGTCCGTCGGGTTCCTCGCCGAGTTCGACTCCTTCCAAATTGTAATTGCGCCGCAGCAAATAATTGATCTCGGCGGCGGTGTTCTCAGGTGTGTCGTACAACACGCCCACCGGCACAAGCACGGGCAAGTTGTTCGTGAGCGCGCTACGCAAAATGAAATCGAGGCCCGGCTGCTCGATGCTGAAGTCGATGTCTTCTGCGCGATGCCACGGATCAGTGGATGACACATAAATGATTGTCTGCCGATGCCGATCGGGCGCATGACGGACGTAATCGTGAAAACGACCGTGTTTATCGATTTTCCCAAGTTCAATCTCACGAATCGCAAATCCAAGCCGGTCACGAATGTCATTTGAGGTTTCCGTGCTTGTTTGTGAACTCCGGGTCATGACGATGCGCACAAATCGAACCGAACGCGCAGGCGTCTCGAGTCGAATTACTTGATCGCCGCCGCGCCCATCATTGACATTGGCGCGTCCAAGTGGCTGCCAGTCGTCATCATCGTCAGCATGCAAGTGCATCGGATCATCCCCGGGCCAGTATTCGACTTTGCATCGCTTGGCGTACGGCGCGCCCCAATGAACGCGGATAAAGTTCACCGGTCTTGACGCGCCCAGATCGATCACGACCCACTGCGGATGTGCATCTTCGGATTCGCCAGTGAAATGCGAATCGAGGTACGGATTACTTTTCCAAAACGATGCTTCGTTGCCATCGGCGATGCGCGAATAGCCGTCATCATTGGCCTGATCAATCGTGTTTCCGCGCCGTGGCAAACGATAGCCATAGGAGTTCGGTGCGCAGCCGGTACGTGAGCGGCCCAAGTCCAGCTGAGAGCATTTGCTCGATGTTCTTGTTCGTAAAGATCCGGGCGCATTCGTCTTTCTCGTGACCGTCAATGCCCGCGCCCAACGCTTGTCTTGGCACGCAATGGTTTACGGGATGATCTGCTTGAACAATTGCAGAAACTGCAAGCCGCTTCTCGTCGCCGCGTGCTTCTTTGGGCAACGCGAGCCGGACAAGCGCTGAGACAACTGCTGTAGCCAGCCAGTTTCGTCGCAGACAGTTTGCGAAGCTCCCGTTGTTCACAGCGCCCAAATAACTCCGTACCGTAAACAATGAAAGCGACGCGAGAGCGGCATCCTCGCATCGCCTTTCGTTTGTTTACCGCTGCGCTTTCTCCAATTCCTTGCTGACCTGTTTTTTTTCGTGACGGACGTCGCTAAGATGACTCTGGAGACGCGGTAGCTGCGATTTTTGCGGATTCGGCTGGTGTTGTAACTTCTTGCCGACCCGGTAGGCCGGACCGGGTTGCTTCGCCTCGCCAATCTGTTGCAGCAAAGTGTCTTCTTCTGTCTGAAGCGCTGCGTAGCGGTTCTGCAACGACTGGATGCGATTCTTAGCAGCTTCTTGCTGGACTAAAATCGCCTTGTTCTTTGCTGCAACGTCCTCTTGTTGATGTTGAGCCTCCTCTTGCTGCTTCTGATATGCTGCATAGTTAGCAGACTGCTCAGCAGAGTATGCAGTGGCCTTTTGCGGGTCATAATGAAAGCGTTCTTGTACGTCCCTGGGGAGATCAGTGAAGTAAACCTTTGTGATTCCCGATTTCGTTTTTACCACAATCCCGTCCGGTTCGACTCGGGTGACCGTGCCGTTCTTATATTCCTTTCCAGCGTTCGTTTTGAAATCGTCCGCGACCGCAACTGATGCGAGACAGACCATTAGAAAAAACAGACCCTTCATCTTTATCTGGTTGCGCCTGGCTTTGATCTCGTTCTCGATTATTTGGATTTTTCAGTCAACAAGGATGTTAATCGAGTGTCTGAGTTTCTCGCCTCCATGGGTTTATCGAATTCATTTTTTTTGTGCAGTGCACTTGGCGTAATGCTGCTCGTCACGGCATGCAAAAAGCCGGCGACTGCCGCACGCATCGATCCGAATGGTCCGGTCGAGGTAGTCATCCCCGAGCACGGCGCTTACACCGGGGCATTCATGGATTTTGGCGACGCAGAAGACGATGTGACGCTGGAGACAATCGAAGATTTCGAGCAGATGGTGGACAAACATCAGGCCATCATCGTTTCGTCCAGCTATTGGGGAGAACAAAATTTTCCCGTGGACAATCTCAATGTCATTTGGCGTCACGGTTCGCTGCCGCTTGTGTTTTGGTCGCCTTGGGACAAACCGTATGAGGAAGACCACGGGCCGGACAGGTTCAGCTTGACTGAGATCCTCGCGGGGAAGTGGGATGTCTACATCGATAAATGGGCGGACGCCGCTCGCGAGTTTGGTCATCCAATGATCGTCGTGTTCGGCGTCGAGATGAACGGGACGTGGTTTCCGTGGTCAGGAGCTTACTACGGTGGATCCCAATGGGACGCTGAACACAACAATTGGAAAGGCCCGGAGACGTTTCGCCATGCGTTTCGTTACGTTGTCGACCGTGTTCGCGCGCGGGGCGCCTCCAACATCAGATGGATGTTTCACACCAACAATTATCCCTATCCGTATGAACCGTGGAACTGCGCGGCTGCGTACTATCCAGGATCGGATTACGTCGATTGGCTTGGTCTCAGCGTCTACGGACAGCAATATAAGGATGAACCTAATCCAGACATTCCGTCACTTGTGGACTGGCCCTATCAGGAAATCTGCAGGCTCGATCCGCATAAGCCAGTAATGATCGCCGAGTGGGCGACCGGTGAGTTCCCGCTGGCGACGGCGAAGCCCAGCGCGATGCGCAAACCGGAATGGATCAAACAAGGCTTGGAGCTTTTCCGCACGCGCTATCCGCGGGTCAAGGCCGCGCTTTACTGGCATGAGCGCTGGCAAAACGCCGACGGGTCTTACAGCAATCTGCGCGTCAATTCGTCTGTGGAGTCGTTGCAGGCTTATCGTCAGGGACTCGCGCATCCTGATTGGCTGGGCGATTTAGTTTTTCGGCCGCTGCCGAAGAGGTGACAGAAGTGCGTTACGCCTTTCTCTCCGGCGCGCTCTTCTGCAGTTCGAGAGCGATTTTCCAAACGCCATGGGATTCGCAAAATCCTTTTTCACCGGCAAGTTAGCGTAAGCCTCTTCCGCGTAATGAGTGAACCGGTGGCTTTTCCAAGATCGACATCTCCTGCTCGAGCTTCTGCAACGGCCGGGTACCCGATGAACAAGAAAAATTTCGATGGCCTAGACAAAATCATTTCTTGGCGGCGTCTTGAAGATAAAGACCGTGAAGAGGTCATGCAAAATCTGGTCAGCCATGAGAATTGGAAGAGTTGCTTTTCTGAAGTTGCTCCGGGGTTGCTACTCTTTGCCCGGCAATGGGTGCATTCAGCGGCCGACGCGGAAGACATTGTCCAGGAAGTTTTCATCAAGTTCTGGCGGCGCAACCACAAGATTGAAAACCGCGCGCTGCTTTACGCCGCTGTGCGTTCCATCGCTCTCGATTTTATCCGCCGTGACAGCCGCCGCGCACGACGTGAGGCCAGCGCCGTTGGCGAAATTGATGAATTTATCGAACCACAGTTCGAATTTGAAGACGACACGCAGCGGGCGCTCGCCGAGGCGATCAATTTTCTGCCATGCGAACAACGCGAGGTGCTCGTCATGAAAATTTGGAACGAATTGACCTTTGCCGAGATTGCCGGGGCACTTGGCATTTCACAAAACACCGCGGCATCACGTTACCGCTATGCGCTGGCGGCTTTGAGAAACGCGCTTCAGCCCAAATGAACGATTTTTCTGAGATCGAGAATGAATTGAGGCGGCTGCGACCCGCGCAGCCTTCGCCGATCTTGTTTGACCGCATCGAGGAGGCTATGGCCGAACCTCGTCGGGCGTCCGCCGCGGCGGACGCCAGGTCAGGTTGGTGGCGTTTCACAGAACAGCCCTACAACTGGGGCCTGGGCCTCGCCGCTGCAGCAGCTCTGGTTTTGTTCGCGGCAATCACCATGGAACGTCAACAGAATCGCGGCAAGGAAATCGCCCAAATTTCACCTGAAGCCCAAACCGCGCCGTTGTCGAACCGAGGCGAAGCATCCACTTCGTCCGACAAACTTGTTCCTGCGGGAGCGACGCGACTGGTTTACAACACGCGCAACGAAGGATTGCAATTTGCCCGCGGTTCGGGCCAGCCGCTGCGGCGGTTTCGTTACCAGACTCATGAGACGTGGCAGTGGCGTAATCCGACGACGGGCGCGTCACTCCGTGTTTCTTACCCCAGCGAGGAAGTCGTCCTCATTCCAGTCTCAGGTCAATGATTTAACAAAAACAAAAGTATGAAAATAAAAACAATCGCTACAATTGCAGCCATCGCCTTACCCATCGCGGGATTTGCGCAGACACCGCCTGTGCCGCCACCGCCACCTGGCCCACATGGTCCGCCAGGAGTGCCAGGCGGCCACCAGAAGGCGCCAAAGGTGCCGATGACATTTCTCGGTGTAGAGACGTCGCAAGTTCCAGATGTGGTAAGTGAACAGCTTGGCCTCGCTAAAGGGCTTGGCTTGGTAGTTGAGTACGTAGTGCCGGACAGCCCGGCCGCGTCGGCAGGCATTCAGCAGAACGACATCCTTAAGATGCTGAACGACCAGATTTTGATGGAGCCAAGCCAATTGCGAAAGCTGCTACAGACCTTCTCTGATGGCACTGAGGTGACGCTCACGGTCCTGCGCAAGGGTCAGGAGCAAAAGATCACGGTTAAGCTTTCCAAGAAAGAAATGCCGCAGCGTCACTCGTTCATGCCGGGAGGAAACCACGATTGGGATTTCGATGAGACAGGCGATGTCGGCGAGCAAATGCAGGAAATGAAAGAGCAGTTGCAGGAACAATTGGGCGCGCAACGCGGCATCATCCGTGGAGCAGTGATAAAAGCTCACGAGGCAGCGAAACGCGCGCGGGAAGATGCCCGTCGTGCCGCGCGGGAGATTCGCATTTTGAGCAGGGATAACGGCGGGATCAAGGCCACGAAGATCGATCTCGGCAAAGCGCAAATCGTTTTCTGCGATGGCAAAGGCGAGATGAAATTAGAAAATCTGAATGGAAAAAAATTGCTTACAGCCAAGGACCCGCAGGGCAAATTGCTTTTCAGCGGCGTGGTCGAAACGAGAGAAGACCTCGATAAAGTGCCGGCCGATGTTCGTGAGCGCTACGAGACATTACAGCACAATGACTTGCCCTCAGTCGCACCTCAAGCCGATAGGACGGAAGTCGATGCGGATGATGACGATGACGATGACGACGACGGCGACGATGAAGGAGAGAATCGTGCGGGATTGTCAGAGCAAGTCTCGGTCAAGTCCTTGTCGCCCACTTTCTCGCTCTGAATTCAACGTGATTTGAAGCAGAGGAGGAACTCCGCCGAGCATCTTAACCTGGTGTGGCCAGCCGCTCGGCGGAGTTTTCTTTTTCGCGCCTGGAGTGTCCGCTGTCCTCAGCGGAAAGTTTGCATTCAGGCATTTTCCTTGCCGTGATAAATTAGCGCGCTATAACCAGAGCGCGTAATGATGCGGGTCTTTTTGCTTGTGGCGTTCATTGCGTTGTTTTCGCCCCTGCATGCCCAAACATCGTCGCCCTCCGCTTCACCGTCCCTCGAGCAGCGCGTCGCCGATCTCGAAGCTTATATAAATAATTCAGCGCGCGGCGCTGATACCGGCTCCCCGGTGATTTCAAACGTGGCAGGCCCCGGCCCCGGCCACAATGCATGGATGATGACGTGCGCTGCGCTGGTACTTTTCATGACCCTGCCCGGGCTGGCGCTTTTTTATGGTGGGCTTGTCCGCGCAAAGAATGTCTTATCGATTCTGGCGCAATGTCTCGGCATTGCGGGCTTGGTAACGATCCTTTGGTGGGTCGTGGGCTATTCTCTCGTTTTTTCTCGCGGGTCCCCCTTCATCGGCGGATTGAAGTTCGCGTTTCTGCACGGCGTCGGCGCGGGACCAAACAATGATTACTCGTACTGGGTTTCGCAGAATGTCTTCGCGATGTATCAACTGATGTTCGCCATCATTACACCGGCGCTGATCATCGGCGCAGTTGCCGAGCGGATGAAATTTGCTGCCGTGCTCGTCTTCGTCGGCGTGTGGATGTTTGCCGTGTATTTTCCAATTGCCCACATGGTATGGGGAGTCGATGGCTGGATGAATGGGGTCTGGAATGCGGGGGCGAAGATCACTGCGATCGATTTTGCCGGTGGAACCGTCGTTCACATGACCTCGGGCTGGTCGGCGCTGGTCTTGTGCATTCTTCTTGGGCACAGGCTTGGATTTAGAAAAGAAATCATGGCCCCGCACAGCATGGTGCTTTGCATGGTCGGAACGGGCTTGCTGTGGGTAGGTTGGTATGGGTTCAATGCCGGAAGCGCTCTTGCGCCTGATGGAATCGCGGCAAACGCGTTCATGAGCACGACGCTTGCAACGGCAGTGGCTTCGTTTACGTGGGCCATGCTTGAGTACGCGCTGCGCGGCAAACCAAGCGTGCTCGGGTTTTGCTCCGGTGCAGTAGCCGGGCTCGTCGTAATCACGCCGGCTTGTGGATATGTCGCTCCGAGTGGTGCCGTGATTATCGGGGTCACTGCGGGAATCGTGCCGTTCTTCGCCTGCACGAAATTGAAGTCATGGCTCGGCTATGACGATGCGCTTGATACTTTCG
>WNGK01019020.1_pt1 | contig 10148 bp, 9 predicted proteins | sample 5400601 | NCBI WGS metagenome assembly WNGK01 (sample SAMN13153376, study PRJNA577476) | soil metagenome | isolation source: 60 cm soil or saprolite under Garry oak tree replicate 1 | place: USA:California | collected 2016-06-15 | reverse complement strand
GTCCCGCGCGGTGGAACAAGGTCATGGTCGCCAGATGGTGCGGCGAGCCGTAGCCGCCGGTCGAATAATTGAGCTGACCGGGCTTCTCGCGCATGGTCTGGATCAACTGCGCCACGCTTTGCACCGGCAGGTCGTCACGGACCAGCAACACCAGCGCGGCGTCGGCCATCAGCACGATCGGCGCGAAGTCCTTGACCGGGTCATAGGTCAGGTTGCGTTTGAGGGCCGGCATCGAGCCATGGGTGCTGGTCGTGAGCACAACCAGCGTGTGGCCGTCGGGAGGAGCTTGCTTGGCGGCCATGACGCCGATGATGCCGGTCGCGCCGCTGCGGTTGTCGATCACGATCGACCAGCCGTGCTGCGCGCTGATCCACTGGGCGCTGATACTCGGAATGCCGTCATACGGTCCGCCGGCCGGGTAGGGCACGATGATGCGAACCGGCTTTCCCGGATATGGCTCGGCGCTCCAGGCGAAAGTTCGCAGCCCTGCGAGGAACGCGGGCGCGACGAGAAGCTTGGCTGCGGAACGACGGTTCAAACGCACGGGTGGCGCCTCAGGCCGAGATCTTCAATCTAGCATAAGGAGTACGCTCGTTCTCCGATACGATGACGGAAGACGACAGCCGTCACGGCGCGCGTCCCGACGGCTCGATCAATGCGGCGGCCTTTTGCACGATCGTGTTGGGCGTGGCGTAAGCCTTTGCCAGAAGCGTGTCGATCTCGGCCGCCGTCAGCGGCTCGACCTCCAACTGCGCCTTGTCCGCATCGGCGCGAAATTCACCATCGGTTATCGTGGCGTCGAAAGCGCGCCGCAACGCGGCGAGACGATCGGCCGGCACGCCGGGCGGCGCGGCAAACGGGCGCCCCGCCTCCTGCCGGATCAAGATCAGCTCCAGCACCTGCGTGCTCTCCACATCGGCGACGAGGTCGAGCGCGCTCGGCACATCCGGCAGGTCGGGAAGCTTGGTAAGACCCATCTGGACGATGACGTTGAGGAGCTTGTCGCTGATCCAGTGCGGGCGCGACGCCTTGATGGTGGACCAGGATAAGCCGCAGATACCCTCGGCCTCTCCGCGCTCGACCGCGAGCGTCAAACCCGCGCCGGTGTCGTATCCGGCGATCACCTTGAACTTGGTGCCGACGAGCGCGTTCAACGTCTTGGGAACGATCGCGGTATTCGAGGTCGCGCCGGCGGCGGCCACGATGACCTCGCGCGCGCGGGCAGCCGCGATGGTCTTGATCTCCGACCGGTGCCAGGTGGCGCAGACGTTCTGCAATTTGCCGATGCTGCCCAGCCAGCTGAACTTCTGCGCGTCGTAGCGCGCGCTCGCGTTGCCGAACAGCGGGTCCATGGCCGCGCCGTTGGTGAATGCGGCGATGGTCGCGCCGTCCTTGTCGGCTGCGCTGTAGAGCGTGCTGGCGGCCGCAAGCCCGGCCGCGGCCGGCATGTTCTTGGCGATGATATTGGGATTGCCGGGAATGTGGCGCGACAGATGGCGGGCAAAAACGCGGGCATAGGTGTCGTAGCCTCCGCCCGCGCCGCCGCCGACCAGCATGGTGATCGATTTGCCCCTGTAGAATCCCTCGACCGTCTGCGCCAAGGCGCTCGCCGGCCAAGTTGCTGCTGCGAACAGCAGCGCCATGATGGCTCGCGTGCCGGCGTTCATCCGTGGCCCCGCGGCTAGCGTCGGTACTTCTGCTGCATGGCCGTGAAATAGCCCTCGGCTTTAAGCGCTGCGAGCAGGCTCGCGTCCACGTAATCCTCCACCTTCTGGCTGCCGCCGGGGAACTGCGCCAGGATGTTCCCGACGCCGGGCTGGGAAATTTCGACGTTGGTCGGCGATTGCGCCTTGAAGTCATTGTAGGTGATGTCGAGGATTTTCGGATCGGCGATCTTGAGTTCCTTGGCCAGCACGGCTTTCGCGCGCCTCTCGTCGCTGAGCGCGAGATAGTTGCCTTCGATCGTTCCTTTCAAGAATCGGGTGAGCACATCGCGCCGGCCGGCGATGTCGCCTCGCCGCACCACGATCGAGCTGAACACCCACGGAATCTGCTCGGGCACGAGATCGACGAGAACGTTGACGCCTTGCTCGCGCGCCAGGCTCGCGAGCGGCTCGTTAAGCGGCGTCGCTTTGATCTCGCCCGACTTTACCGCGTCGAGGCGGCGCATGCCGCCGCCGTATTCCTTCAACGTCAAGTCGTTGCGGGTGAGGCCGAGCCGCGCCAGCGCGAGCGTGACGGTGGAATCGCTCTCCGAGCCGAACGTGCTCACGCCGATCACGCCGCCCTTGAGCCCGGCCGCGGTCTTCACCCCGGGCGCGGAGAAGAAGGTGAAGCGAATGACGTTGCTCAAGGAGCCGATGGTGCGGATATCGCCGCCACTCCGGTTGATGCGGATCACCGAGGACAATCCCACATGCATGACGTCGAGCCGGCCGGCCTGCAGCTCGGCCGCGCCGCGGCTGCCGCCGCTCATGTTGATGATGTCGACCTTGAGTCCCTCCGCGGCGTAGAAACCGGCATCGCGGGCCATGTACCACGCCAGTACGGTGTTGACGGGATCGGAGATGCCGGCCTTGACCTCGATCGGCTCCTGCGCCGCCACCGGCCGCCAGCAGACGAGAACGAGAGCCAGGACAGCGGCGCAGACGTGCACGCCGCGCGCATGGGTTTTCGTTGGCATCCCGACGCTCCTTTTGCGATTTTTTTGTCACGCTCCGCCAACCGCGGAGAACTCAAAACTCCCGGAACAGCCGGCCGAATCCCGCGATGCGGTCGTTGACGCCGCAGCGCCGCAGCGCATCCCACACGATCGCCTGGTGCGCCGCCATCACGTTGATGCCGAACTCGCGCTCGAGCGCGTCGATTGCCTCCGCCGTCGGCCAATGCGGCGACGGCAACAGGATCGAGTCGGCGTCCGGGTGCTCGCGCATGAGCTTGCGCCCCATGTCGAGCGCGGCGTGGCGCGGGATGCGCCCGATCTGGTTGAAGGCGCTGCCCCAGCCGGTCGCGCCCAGCACCTCGCAGCCGAAATGGGCGCCATAGCTCGCGATCCGGTCGGTCTCGCTCAACTCGTAGGGCTGCGCCACCACCACCTTCTTGCAGCCGAGGGCCTTGGCGGCTCTCGCCTGCGCCGCCGCGCTGGTCGAGACCTTGACCTTCAGCTCGGCCTCGAGATCGATGATCATCCGCTCCGCGTTGGCGTAGCCCTTCGACAGGTTGATGGGAACGCCGCCGAGCACGACGATGTCCACGCCGGCCGCCGCCATCTCGCGACGATCTTGTAGAACTCATAGGGAAAGATCTCGGTGGTGAGCGGCGGCGAGGTGTAGCCGATGCGCGCCCGATGTCCGTAAATGTTCGCGCGCGACGGCGCGGGTGAGGTCATGGTCGATGTCCGGCGCGAAGCGCGGCAGGCGTATCCGATGAGGAGATCGATCGAAGGCTAACGGCCCACCTCGCGCTTGTCCATGCGCGCCGCCGGCTCCCGTCGACTTCGTGGATTGTCACGCCGCAAAAATCCCGCGACAATTTATTGCGTTGTTGGACCTCTTCTAAGGAACGAACATGTTTGCCCGCACTCGTGTTCTCTCGCGCTCATCGTCGATTATCGTACTTACGTTGATCGCCTGGCTTGCGCCAGCTGCGCGCGGCGCCGAAACCGTCGTCATCGGCGATCTCACCTTCGTCAACAAAGCACTCGTCGGGGTTGGGCGGTTGCCGTCCGATCTGCGCGACAAGTTCGGTGAGACCTTCGGCTCCGGCTCCGCCATCGCGGTCGATCCGAAGTCGTGGGTGCGAACGCCCGCCGGATACCAGGGCACGTTCTATATGTTGCCCGACCGCGGCTACAACGTCGCCGGCACGAGCGATTACCGTGCGCGGATCAACAAGCTCGTCATCACCTTCACGCCGCTCGACGACCCGACGGCCATGCCGGTCGCGCAGCGCCAAAGCAGCGTCGTGGCGACGCTGACCGACACCATCCTGCTCACGGATACGGCGGGACAAGCGCTCACCGGACTCGATCCCGATGGCATCCGCCGGGCGGCGAATGGTTTGCCGGATCTGCCGCAGGCGTCGAACGGCCGCGTGAGCATCGATAGCGAATCGCTGGCGCTGTTGGCGGACGGCAGTTTTCTCATCGGGGATGAATACGGTCCTTACGTCTATCGCTTCTCGCCAACCGGCCGCTTGTTGGCGGCGACCAGGCCGCCCGAGGCCTTCCTGCCCAAACGCAAGGGCAAGGATCACTTCGCCTCCAACAATCCTGGTCCCGGTGCCCGGGCGCCGGAACCGCCGGACCCGGAAACCGGTCGGGCGAACAACCAAGGTTTCGAAGGGCTGACGTTGACGCCGCCCGGCGGCAAATTCCTGGTCGCTGCGTTGCAGAGCGCGACTCGCCAGGACGGCGGCACCTCGCCGGAAACGCGGCGATATACCCGGCTTCTCTATTACGACCTCGCCGAGCTCGAGCGGCCGAAGCTCGCACGCGAGTACGTCGTGCCGTTGCCGCTGTTCGAGACCGCGGGCGGGGAACGCCGCGTTGCCGCCCAAAGCGAGCTGCTCGCGCTCGACGAGACCTTCTTCCTCCTGCTCTGCCGCGATGCCGGCAATGGTTACGGCACCGGCGGCGCGACCTCACGCTATCGCAGCATCGAGCTTCTCGATACCTCGCGGGCGACCAATATCGCAGGCTCGCGTTACGACGGCACGGTGCCGGTCGCGCCCAACGGCAAGCTCGTGGACGGCGTCGTGCCCGCAACGCTCACGCGCTATATCGACATCAACGAGACGGCGGAATTGCACAAGTTCGGATTGCACAACGGCGAGCCGAACGACCGCAACAATCTTTCGGAAAAATGGGAAGGAATGACGCTGGTGCCGGCGCTCGATCCTGCCAACCCGAACGATTACTTTCTGTTCGTCACCAATGACAACGACTTCATCACTCAGAACGGCTATCAGGCCGGCATGCCTTACAAGGATGCGAGCGGGCTCGAGGTCGACACCATGATCCTGGTCTACCGCATCACGTTACCGGGACAGCTGAAATAAATTTAGGGTGGGCATAGCGGACTGCATGGCCCGACCACCGGCGGTGAGCCAACGCAATCAACATCGAGCGCGTTTGCGCAACTGAATGCTGCGCCGCACAAGCGAGTGAGGTGCGGCACCACGTCCCGCCCGGGGGACCGCGATTCCGTGCATTGTCGCTTGGGCCCGGGCTAGCTTTGTTCAGTCGGGCATGCAATTTACCAAAAAACCGAGTTGTGGAAGCAACTCATTGCGGTTGGCTCGTGTTTATTGATGGTAAAGGGCCAACGGTAGTGGCGGGGCGAAAAAAAGCTCAAGGGAGGAACATCAATGCGAGCAATAGGACATTCGAGCCTCGGCGCGGTCGCCGCCCTCTGGATCGCGCAAGCGTTCGCGCCTGCCCCGGCACTCGCCGCGTGGGAGCCGACGCGGCCGGTGGAATTCATCATACCGGCCGGCACTGGCGGCGGCGCCGATCAGATGGCCCGCACCATCCAGGGCATCGTCACCAAACACAATCTGATGAAACAGCCGATGGTGGTGATCAACAAGGCCGGCGGGGCCGGCGGCGAAGGCTTCCTCGACGTGAAGGCCTCACGCGGCAATCCGCACAAAATCATCATCACGCTGTCCAACCTGTTCACGACGCCGCTCGCCACCGGCATTCCCTTCAACTGGAAGGACCTGACGCCCGTCGCGATGCTGGCGCTCGATGAATTCATTCTATGGGTCAATGCCGAAAAGCCGTACAAGACGGCCAAGGAATACATCGACGCCGCGAAAGCTGCGAACGGCACGTTCAAGATGGCCGGCACCGGCTCCAAGCAGGAAGACCAGATCATCACCGAAGCGATCCAGAAGATCACGGGAGTCAAGTTCATCTACATTCCGGAACGCGGCGGCGGCGCGGTGGCGGTCCAATTGGTCGGCAACCACGTCGATTCGACCGTCAACAATCCGATCGAAGCGGTTGCGCAATGGCGCGGGGGGCAGCTGCGTCCGCTCTGCGTGTTCGACAGCAAACCGCTCGACTACAAGGAAAATGTCGCCGGCGACCTGGCGTGGAACAGCATCGCGACGTGCAAGTCGCAAGGGCTGGACATCGAGTACCTGATGCTGCGCGGCATCTTCATGCCTCCCGGCGCGACCCAGGATCAGGTTGATTACTACATCGAGCTGTTCAAGAAGGTGCGCGAGACGCCGGAGTGGAAGAAGCTGATGGCCGATGGCGCGTTCAACCAGAGCTTCATGACCGGCGCCGACTACGTCAAATGGGTCGCTGGTGAGGAAAAGCGCCACGAAGAGCTGATGAAGGCCGCGGGCTTCCTCGCGAACTAAGCATCGCGATTTGGAATTCCGCCGGCGGACATGTTTCCGCCGGCGCTTGCTTCCGACTATCTCGGGCGGACCAATGACTGCAAGCTCAAGGGTCGCATTGCGCCCGCCCGAAATCCTGGAATATTGCGGGGCGTCATGAGCAACGGTTCATCTGAAGGCGTACGTCGCGCCGGACCAAGTCAGCGGTCGGTCGAGATCGGTGTTACGCTGTTGATGGCGGTTTTCGCGCTGATCGTCATCGCCGGCAGCATGCAGGCCGGCCTCGGCTGGGGTGCTGAAGGTCCGAAGGCCGGCTTCGTTCCGTTCTATGTTGGCTTGCTGATCCTGGGATCGAGCGTCATCAATTTCGGCGCAGCCACCTCGCAGCGATCCGACACTCGCCTCTTTGCCGAATGGGGTCAGCTTGGCCAGGTGATGTCCATGCTGGTGCCGACCGCGATCTATGTGGCCCTAGTGCCGTGGATCGGAATCTACGTCGCCTCCGTGCTGCTCATAGCCATCTTCATGCGATGGCTGGGTAAGTATGGCTGGGGCATGGTGGCCGCCGTCGCGGTGGGCGTGCCGTTCGTGACTTTCCTGATCTTCGAAAGGTGGTTCCTTTTGCCTTTGCCGAAGGGACCGATCGAGGCGTATCTCGGATTTTGACGGATAGCCCCGAAATCGTTGGAGTGACGAGACCAGTTACATGGAAGAGATCGTCAATCTGTTTCACGGGTTTGCCGTCGTCATCCAGCCGTTCAACCTCCTGGTGATGCTCGTCGGCATTATGCTCGGCGTCATCATCGGTGTGCTGCCCGGCCTCGGCGGCGCCAACGGCGTCGCGATTCTGCTGCCGCTCACGTTCTCCATGTCGCCGACGTCGGCGATCATTATGCTGTCCTGCATCTACTGGGGTGCGCTGTTCGGTGGCGCCATCACCTCGGTGCTGTTCAATATTCCGGGCGAGCCATGGTCGGTGGCGACCACCTTCGACGGCCACCCGATGGCGCAGCAGGGCCGGGCGGGCGAGGCGCTGACTGCCGCCTTCACGTCGTCATTCGTCGGCGCGCTGTTCGCGGTGATCCTGATCACGCTTGTTGCGCCCCTCGTTGCCAAATTTGCGCTGCAATTCGGGCCGGCGGAGAAATTCGGGGTCTATTTCCTTGCCTTCTGCAGCTTCATCGGCATGAGCAAGGAGCCGCCGTTTAAGACCGTGGCGTCGATGATGATCGGCTTTGCGCTCGCCGCCGTGGGGCTCGACAGCATCACCGGCCAGTTGCGACTGACCTTCGGATTCACCGACCTTCTTACCGGTTTCGACTTCCTCATCGCCGTGATCGGCCTGTTCGGCATCGGCGAGATCCTGCTCACCATTGAGGAAGGACTAACTTTCAAAGGAGGTTCGGCTGGGATCAATCCCAAGGTCGTGCTGCAGACCTGGAAGGAACTGCCGCGCTACTGGATGACGTCGCTGCGCTCCTGCGTGATCGGCTGCTGGATGGGCATCAGTCCCGCGGGTGCAACGCCTGCCTCGTTCATGAGCTACGGCATCGCCAAGCGCGTGTCGAAACACGGCGACCGGTTCGGCCGCGGGGAAATCGAGGGCGTGGTCGCGCCGGAAACGGCGGCGCATGCCGCCGGCACCTCGGCGCTTCTGCCCATGCTCGCGCTCGGCGTGCCCGGCTCGCCGACTGCGGCGGTGCTGCTCGGGGGCCTCTTGATCTGGGGCCTGCAGCCCGGACCGTTGTTGTTCGTCGAGCAGAAGGAGTTCGTTTGGGGTCTGATCGCCTCGATGTATCTCGGCAATGTGGTCGGGCTGTTGGTCGTTCTTACCTGCGTGCCGCTGTTTGCCGCGATCCTGCGCATCCCCTTCAGTATCATCGCGCCGATCATATTGATGTTCTGTGCGATCGGGGCCTACACCGTCCACAACTCGAACTTCGACGTCGTCATGATGCTGGTGTTCGGCGTGGTCGGATACGTTTTGAAGAAGTGCCACTATCCGCTCGCGCCCTTGGTGTTGGCGATCGTGCTCGGCGACAAGGCGGAGGAGGCATTCCGGCAGTCGCTGCTCGCTTCGCAGGGAAGCCTCGGCATTTTCTTCTCCAACGGGCTCGTCAGTTCCATCATGGCGCTCGGCCTCATCGCTCTATTTTGGCCGTTGATCCAGGAGGCGTTCACGCGGTTGCGCACTCGGCCAGCGCTGTAGCCCGCGTTCGGCAAAAGGGGTCGCCTCAGCCGGCGTCCACTTGGCAAAAGCGCCGCCATTGCGCGTGGCCACGGTTCTGGAATATTGTATACCAGCCATGAGTAGCGGTGATCGTAACCCCCGTGCTGCCAGCGTCCGGGTCGCATCCGCGCCCCATCCCGCGGGAGCCGCGGTATCGCCGCGCGTCGAGCCAATCGGCAGCCCGGACAGCTTCAAACGCCGCGCCTACGCGGCGCTCAAAGACGCGATCGTGGCGATGGACGTCTATCGTAGCCGCGCCGATATCCGGCTCGACGAGCGCCGGCTCGCATCGGATTTCGGCATCAGCCGCACGCCGGTGCGCGAAGCCATGGCCCAGCTCGAGCGCGAAGGTTTCGTGCGCGCGGTTCCCCGGCGGGGAATTTACGTCGTTCGCAAGACCAAGCGCGAGGTGATCGAAATGATCACCGCCTGGGCCGCGCTCGAGAGCATGGCCGCGCGGCTCATCACCGAAAACGCCAACGCCGACGAGATCGCTTCGCTGCGCACCATGTTCGCGAAGTTCGAGAACGGCGAGCTGCACGCCCGGCTCGACGAATATTCGGAAGTCAACATCGAGTTCCACCAGACCATCATCCGCATGAGCCGCAACGGCGTGCTCATCTCGCTCGCGGAGAACCTGTTCACCCACATGCGGATGATCCGCCGCAAGACCATCGGCGAGCAGGACCGCGCCGACCGCTCGATCCGCGACCATCTGAGCATCATCGAGGCGCTCGAGGCGCGCGACACCAAGCGCGCCGAGGACCTCGTGCGCAACCACGCGCTCGGGTTGGCCGAGCACGTCGAGAAATACGCCGACTATTTGGACTGACACCGAAAAAAGTTTCGAGGGAGGAGTCCCCATGGCTGACGCAGCAGTGAAGCCCAAGCCCGCGGACACAACCGCGCAAGACACGGAGCGGGAGCTGACGGACGGTTTTCACCTCGTCATCGATGCGCTCAAGCTCAACGGGATCAACACGATCTACGGCGTGCCCGGCATCCCGATCACCGATTTGGGCCGCATGGCCCAGGCCGCGGGCATGCGCGTCATCTCGTTCCGGCACGAGCAGAACGCCGGCAATGCAGCTGCAATCGCCGGCTTCTTGACGAAAAGGCCCGGCATTTGCCTCACGGTGTCGGCTCCCGGTTTTCTCAATGGTCTGACGGCGCTGGCCAATGCCACCACCAACTGCTTCCCGATGATCCTGATCAGCGGCTCGTCCGAGCGCGAGATCGTCGACCTGCAGCAGGGCGACTAGGAAGAGATGGACCAACTCGCGATCGCCAAGCCGCTGTGCAAGGCGGCCTTCCGCGTGCTGCATGCCGCAGACATCGGCATCGGGGTGGCGCGCGCGATCCGCGCGGCGGTGTCCGGCCGTCCAGGCGGCGTCTATCTCGATCTGCCGGCCAAGCTTTTCTCGCAGGTCATGGACGCAGCGGCCGGCGCCAAATCGCTCGTCAAGGTCATCGACCCGGCACCGGCCCAGCTTCCGGCTCCGGCCGCTGTCAAGCGCGCGCTCGATGTCCTGAAGGGTGCCAAGCGCCCGCTGATCGTCCTCGG
>WNGK01009259.1_pt1 | contig 10148 bp, 9 predicted proteins | sample 5400601 | NCBI WGS metagenome assembly WNGK01 (sample SAMN13153376, study PRJNA577476) | soil metagenome | isolation source: 60 cm soil or saprolite under Garry oak tree replicate 1 | place: USA:California | collected 2016-06-15 | reverse complement strand
GTCGCCAGGCCAACATCGATGGCCTCCATCCCCACCTGTTCCGGCACACCTTCGCCCACACCTGGCGAGCCGAGGGCGGCAGCGAAACCGACCTCATGCGCATCACCGGCTGGCGCTCCCCCGCCATGCTGCGCCGCTACGGCGCCTCCGCTGCGGATGCCCGGGCCCGGGAGGCCCACCGACGCCTGTCCCCGGGTGACCGGCTATAGATCGACGTCTTTGTATGCAGCCACCTTAGATTAGCAATAGCGCTTGATGTTGCCAGGCAAGGTGAAGGCAGGCCGCGCCACTCGGCGCCATTGGCTCGGTGGTCAGTAGGTCATGGATTGTGGAGTCTTCGAAGGCGAACTGCTGGTGATCCGGCCCGCTTGTCACCGTCCCTTCCTCGTTCAACTCCACCAGCTCGTCAAAGACTTCATCGAACACATCGGCGTCGAAGATGGCGACCGTGAAGAGGTCACCGACGAAGTTGAGGGCGTCGATCCCGGCTCCGAGGCAGTAGACACGGATCTTGCCTGCCCGGCGAGCGGCGTCGAGGGTGCGGAAGGGCTCCTCGTTGGCGTAGTCGATGGGGTCGCCGCTGCCGTCGTGCTCGGGGTTGCCGAGGAACTCTTCGCTGTATTCGCGCATCATGTTGCGCCACAGGTCGAAGTCTGGGGACTCGGGCGCCGGCAAGATCGAGGCGGGCTGGAAGACACCGGTAGGCATGACGCTGAGCATGCCGCCGGCGATGGCCACCTGACCGGCGCCGCGCCGGAGCAGCAGGAAGGTGGCGCCAGCGCGGCTGCGGCGGATGGTGAGTGTGCTGATCGAGAGCATCAGCGGATACGCCTGGAGGTCGAACGGGTCGCGGACGAGCCTGCGGAACGGTAGGCGCTCCCAGGAACAGCGGTCCTCTCTAACGTTGCCGTCCCGGTCGATCGACGCCAGCGCGATCTCGTGAGCCAGGGCCTCGCCCACGTCGATCATGTCGAAGTAGCGCATGTACCCGACGCTCACCGCGCCCTGTACGGTGAACCTGGGCCACTCCGCGCCCAGGAGGCGGTAGCAGACGCGGTTCTCGAACAACCGCGGCCGGTCGAGGTCGCGCATGGCACGGTGGTACTTGTCGTAGTGCCGGCCTGGCGCGACCAACGGGCGCAGAGGCCGCGTCTCCCCATGCCGACCCGTGACGAGCGGCGGCGGTGCCTCGCGCAGTGCCAGCTCGATTGCGCTGAGGTCGATTGGCTTCTCGAGTCGCCATGCCTCGGGGGTGAGGATGCCGGTGTCGGCAAGCCTGATGGTTGGCGGGTAGAGGCGCGCCGCGAGCTGCGTCAGCTCGGGACGATGCTGGTTGAGCATGCGACGTGTGCGGAGCCATTCGCGCTGGCTACTCGCTACGTGCTCGTCCATCCCATCGGCCGGTGGACCGTCCTCGGAGCGCTCGGCAAGGCCGAGCAGGCGCCGAGGGATGCCCAGCCCGTCAGCGAAGCGCTCGAAGAGGTCTAGCGCGGTGACGTGCCGGAAGCCCCGCTCAAGCTCGCTCACATGGGGCTGTGGAATGCCCACCAGCATGCTGATATCCGTCTGGCTCGCCCCGGTCCACCTGCGGTAGCTGCGAACGACGGCGCCCATGTCACGGGCGGCGACGGCTGCGGCGACCTCCGGGCGCTCCCAGAAGCCAGGGGGCGGCGCTGGCGGCTGGTGTCTTCTGGAGGTCACGGCTCCCGCTCCCCTATCGCGATTCCTAGACCGTCTCGGTATATGCCCGAGAGCTTTCGAGCGCTGTGCTCCGCCGGCAAGGTTGCCTCATGCGCTCACGACTTCGCATTGGACCCTCGCCGCTGGTGGACGAGCCAGCGGTAGACCGTGGTGAGGAGTTCTCGGCCACTGTCGTCCAAGCTGGGGTCGGCCTTGACCGCGTTGACCACGCTCACCGGCGTCGATCTCGGCCTGTCCTTCGTCCCGTCGTTCCGCGAGTTGGACGCCAGCTCGTTGATCGAGATCCCGAGCGCGTCCGCGATCGCCACGGCCACCGAGAGGACCGGCTGGCTCTGCCCGGACTCGTAACGCCTGATCTGCCGCGCGTCCACGCCGGCGGCGGCGCCGAGGTCGGCCTGCGACATGCCGAGTTCGGCCCTGCGTCGGCGGATGACTTCGGACATCTCCATAGGTCGCCATCATCGCGGACGCTTCCTTCCCTTGACAACCGGACTGATGTGGCCGCATCGTGGGCGGCAGTATCCGTCCGCTGTGCTACGGACGGAGGAGTCCGCGTGGAAGGGAGGTGGCGCAACGCAGCGGCCCCGGGCAGATCGCACCTGCACCGGGGCCAACACCCCAGGTAGGACCGTCGAAAGGAACCCCCGAGATGCGCGACAAGCGTACCTCTTCGGCCTCAGACCCTGGTAGCGGGTCGGGCCTGTCCCCAGCCGAGCGCACCCTACGCGCCCGGCTCGCAGCTCACACGTTGCACGCGAAGCATGATGCGCGGGAGACAACCGCCAAGGCTCGTGCAGCGTTCCTCGCCCGATTCGAGGCTGAGGTCGATCCGGAAGGCATCCTCCCCCTGGAGGAGCGCCAACGCCGAGCCAAGCAGGCTCGAAGCGCCTATTTCGCTCGGCTCGCGTTCCAGCGCGCGAAGGCGGCGCGGCAGGCGGGAGGTGACTCCGATGTGGCGTGACCCTTGGCGTTCGGCGCCTCCCAGCGGCCGGCACGTCCCTGAGCCGCGGGTCAGCGAGTTCGAGCAGCGGCTGATCGCCTACGGCCTGGTCACCACTGCGGCGGCCGGGGTGCTGGCGTGGCTGACCGGTCAGCTCGCCGGCCTGCTGTTCGGCCACACCTGGCTGCACCTGTCCGTGGGCGACGTGGCCGCGATCCTGTGGCGGCTGCCCGGCACCCTCAGCAACCCCAAGCTGGCGTGGCCTGCCGACGCACGCGCCGAGCTGCCCGGCCCGGTCGGCATGTACCTCTCGGCGGTCATAGTGGTCGGCGGGATCGTTGGCGGGATCGTCGGCGTGGTGCGGCTGGCCACGCAGTACCTGCCCGGCCGCGCGCCGGGGCACCGGCCGGGCCGCGAGTACACGAAGCGGCACCGCAAGGGCTCGGTGTGGGCCAGCGGCCGGGAGCTGCGCCTGCTGTTCGTCCGCCGCCCCACCCCTGGCCGGGTGATCGTCGGCCGTACCAGCCGCCTGTCCGGCCTGGCGCGGGGTGGGCGGCTGCTGGCCTCCGAGGACTGCCATTCGGTGCTGATCTTCGGGCCGACCGGCAGCTTCAAGACCAGCGGCGTGCTGGTGCCCGGAATCCTGGACTGGCAGGGTCCGCTGCTGGCCACCTCGGTCAAGCCCGACGTGCTGCGGGCGACGATGGGCCAGCGTGCCCGCAAGGGCGAGGTCACCATCATCGACCCCCTCGGCGCCTCCGGCGAGGTCGTGGCGCAGTGGACCCCGCTGGCCTCCTGTGGGACCTGGCTCGGCGCGCAGCAGATGGCGGTAATGCTGGCCAACGCGATCGAGCAGACCCCCACCGAGGAACAACGACCCGAGCACCGCTTCTGGAAGACCATGGGGGTCAAGTTCCTGGCGCCGATGCTGTTCGCCGCGGCGGTCAAGGGCCTGGCGATGCGGGACGTGCTGCATTGGCTGGACGTGCGCGAGGACGACCAGATCACCGGAATCCTTGAGGCGACCGGCGTACAGCCGGCATTGGACGCCTGGAACTCGTCACAGTCCCGCGGAGAGCGGGCGCGCGATTCCCTCTACGCAACGGCTGAGGAGGTGCTGGCCGTCTACGGCAACGAGCAGGTTGCCGCCTGGACTGAGGGCCACAACCTGGACGTTGACTACTTCCTACGGGGCGAGCACACCATCTACCTGTACGCCCCGGCCCACCAGCAGCGGCTGCTGCGACCGCTGTTCGAGACGATCACCCAACAGGTGGTCGCCGCCGCCCAAGAGAAGGCTGCACGCACCCCCGACGGGCTGCTGGACCCGCGGTTGGGGCTGTTTTTGGACGAGGCCGGCAACTGCGCCGCGCTCAGTGACTTGGACGTGCTGGCCACCACCGCCCGCGGGCAGGGCATCCAACTCGTCACCGTGTGGCACGACAAGAGCCAACTGGAGGCCCGCTACGGCGCCAAAGCCTCGACGATCCTCAACAACCACCGCGCCAGGCTGTTCCTGTCCGGCCTGGCGGACCTGTCGGCGTTGGAGCTGGGCTCCAAGCTGATCGGCGACCGCCAGCAGGTCGAGCACTCCAGGTCGATGGGGTCTGACGGGCGGCACTCGCTGAACGAGTCGTCGCTGTACCGGCCGCTGCTGCCGGTGGAGGACCTGCGCAGGTTGCGGCCCGGTGAGGGCGTGCTGCTGTACGGGCACCTGCGCCCGACCCCGGTGCGGCTGCGCCCGTTCTACGCGCCGGCGGAGCGGCGGCGCCGTCGGCGGCTGGAGGACCGCGCCGAGCGGCAGTTGCGCCGTGGCGAGCGGCGCCGCGAGCGGGCCACCTGGCGCGCCCGCCTGCGCGCCGAGCAGGCCGGGCAGCCCCAGCCGTCACTGACCCAGCGGCTCAACGGCTGGCTGGCCGGTGGTCGCGTGCGGGCCGAGCGGGAGGGGGCGCACGATGACCGCTGAGCATCCTCCCAGCACGCCGGCGCCGGTTGCCCAGCCGCCAGCCGAGCCTCCGGCGGACCCGCGGCCGGCGTGGGAGCGCGTCGCCTACACCTGGCTCGCGCGCGAGGTCGACGGCGGCCACCAGGTCGACCCCGCCGCGCTGGCGGCCGAGGTCAGCGTCACCCCCCGACTGGCCCATGATCTGGTCCGCGTGCTGCGGGCACAGCGCCAGCGCGACCCGAGCCTTGCGGAGCTGCGCGGGCGCCTGGTCTGCGACCGGATCACCACTGCCTACCTCGCGCGCGAACTACGCGGCGGGGTGTCGCTGGAGGCGGCCGAGCTCGCCCGCGAGGTCGGCACCACCGTGACGACCGCGCGGCAGTGGCTGCACACCCTGCGTACCGCCCGATCGGGCGACCCACGCCTGGCGGCGCTCCGCAGCGAGCCGACCAGCCACGGCCAGCCAACCCCGGACCAGCTCGAACGGTTGCAGGCCGCCTACGCCGGCGGCGGCCGTCCCGAGGTCGAGCCGGCCGGGCAGCCGGCGGGAAGTCCGCTGGACCGGATCGAGCAGGCCTGGCGGACCCGTGAGGTCGGCCACGGCGAGCACCTCGACCCCGCTATCGTCGCCCGTGAAGTTGGCGTGGGCCGCGCCTACGCCGCCCAGACCCTGGCGGCGCTGCGGGGCGGGGAGCTGACCAACACCGAGCGGATCACCCAGCTGTGGCGGATCGTTGAGCAGGAGGGCGGCCAGCGCCTGGACGCCCCGGCGGTCGCCCGGATGCTCGCCATCCGCGAGGGCCGCGTCCGGCAGGTACTGGGACCGCTGCGCACCCAGCAGCGCCACGCCACCGACCAGCAGACCACCCAGGACCAGCGGTTGCCGCTGATCCCCAGCGAGGGCCGGCTGGCCTGGATGGACGAGGCCGCCTGCAAGGGCATGGACACCGACCGGTTCTTCCCCGAGACCGGCGAGGGCCGCAAGGCCAACGAGGCCAAGGCGATCTGCGCAAGCTGCCAGGTCCAACAGCCGTGCCAGGAGCTGGCCGTGCGGGCCGCCGACTCCCTGGATACGACCACGGCATCTTCGGCGGGACCGTGCCAACCGAGCGTGGCCATCCGCGGCCCAACCAGTTCCCCGAGCCCAGCGCCTACCGGCAAGACCGGCAGGTGGCCGAGCAGGCCCGCGAGCTGGCAAGCCGGGTCGGGCTCAGACAGGCCGCCCAAGAGCTGAGCGTCAGTCGCGACACGCTCAAGAACGCATGGGCGCACTGGAACCTGCCCCAACCCGGGCGCAAGCCGACCAACCCGCCGACCCGGTTCCTGGCCGACCCTGGCGAGGCCGAGCGGGCGTTCCGGCTGGCCGAGGAGCTGGGCAGCATCAACGCCGCCGCGGCGCAGCTCGGCACGACCTGGCCGTCGCTGCGCAAGGCGTTCCAGCGCCACCAGCTCGGCATGCCCCAGCCCAACCCTGCGGTCGTCAACCAGCGCAAGAGCACCGTCCAGCTCGCCCGCCGCGGCAGCCAGCGGCCCACCGTGCCGGAGCTGGACCCGACCTTTGTCCAACTCAACCCCGGCAACGTGCCACAAGCTCGCGGCCACACCGGCACGCCGGCGGTGCGGCTGCGCCGCGCCGAGGAGATCGAAACCCTCGGCTACCAGGTAGTGACCGACATGAACACCGAAAGCCGCGCCACTCGGGCCAGCGTCCGCCACCGCGCCGTACGGTACCGCGCGGAACGCGCACAACGGCTGGTAGCTGAGCGAGCCAGCCGTCCAGCACAGCGAAAGACCCAGCGTACCGAGCGGCAGGACCGTGCCCGCACCGAGCGGGCGGAGCGGTCCAGCCGCCCTCACTATCCCTACCGCGACGAACGCTGAGCATCCTCAGCTCCAGGCCCCGGCGTCCGCGTCGGGGCCTGTTGGCGTCCAGCCGGATGTCATCGGTCGCTGCTGGTCTCAACCTCAGTGCCGCATGGGGCCTAGGGCCTGTATCGAAGTCTGCTGTGGCGGTTGATCTGGCCTGATGTTGGGACGGTGTGTCGAGTTCGACACGAGACGAGGTCTCCGCGGCGCTCGACCGCTTCATCGACCGTCAGGTGCTTGCTGCCTGAAACTTGATCTGGTCGTGAACTTCACCCCGAGCAAGGCGAGCTAGCGTCGCCGGTTTCGAGGTGGCCTCACGGCCTCGTCCATCTCGGCCGTCTGAGCGGGCTTCATTGTACGGGGTCACTTGGCGAAAGTCGGGACCAGCTCACGCAGCCGCACCCGTCGGCCGGTTCGGAGCACGGCCGTGCGGTAGACGCGGGCCGCCACCCGCGCCACCAACACGGTGCACACGACGCTCACCACAACCGAGAGCAGAAACTGCCACCAGGTGGCCTCCCCGAACCCTACTAACGTCGGCATGGCGAAGGGGGCAGTGGGAGGCAGGTAGGCAAGCACCTTTACGAGAAGCGAGGCACTGCCTGACCTGACTCCGATGAGCGAGACGATGTAGCCGAAGATGAGCGGTGCGGCCAGCGGCAACGCCAAGCTCTGCACCTGGTCCTGGCGCTCAGCTAGGGAGCCGGCGGCGGCATACTCCCAGCTGTAGAAGGCGTACCCGAGGACTAGCCAGACGAGGGTGGCCGCCACCACAAGCGGTGCCGCTCCGTGCACGAGGTTCGCGCCGACCACCTTCGCCAGCACCAGCGCGAACGCCACCAGGGACATGGCTTGCAAAAGGGCGACAGCGCCGATGCCTGCCAACTTGCCCGCCAGCAGCTGGCCCGGTCGCACCGTGGCGAGAAGGACCTCGATGACGCGGCTCGCCTTCTCCTCCATGACGCCCATCAAGATCCAGGAGAGGTACTGGGTGAGGACGATGAATATGAGGATGACCCCGATCAGCGCCGTCGCCTCCTCCGTCGTGGTGGCTCCTTTGCTCGGATGGACGCTCTCGACCGGCCACGGCTTGGCCTCGGCGACCGCGGCCGCCTGCTCCGGGGTCAGGCGGGCCTGGGTGAAGGCCTGCTGCGCTCCGAGGGCCGTGGCGACGGTTCGCACATACCGGGACCCGGTGGAGGTGTCGGTGTCCGAGATGGGGTTCTCTACGAGGATGGTCCCGCTGCCGTCCACCACCATGTTGAGGTAGCCAGCGCTCAACGCAGCGCGAGCGGCGCTCAGGTCGGGCTCGCGCACCAGCTCTACGGGTAGTCCCACGGTTGTGGCCAGCTTCTGCAGCTCTTCATCGAGAGCCGGCGAGCCGGCGACGACCCCCACCTTTGGGCGCGTGGTGGTGCCAGTGTGGATGGTGGGGATGACCACGGCCGCCGCGACCACGGCGAAGAGGATGAGGGTGACCACTCGAAACACGCGGCCCCGTACCCGCTCTCGGATCTCGCGCTCGGCCACAAGTCCGGTGTCTCCGAGGAGCCTCCTGTCGCGTAGTCCGCGCGTGAGTCCCCCGAGCTGTGACGATCGCCCCTGGCCTCTGCGGCGCAAGCCGAGGCGGACGAGCAGCACCGCCGCGATAGCGGCGAGGATGATCGGAACAGCATTCAGCGGCGCATCGCCTCCCTGAACACCTCGGACAGGCGGCGACGTCCGAAGACAAATTCCGTGACGCGCCCAGCGGCGCGCGCCGCCTCGAGCACTACGTCGCTGTCGGTGGAATCGTCGAGGATGAGGCGCACCTCGCCCCCGTCCACCTCAGACACGGTCACGCCCGGGATCCCCTGCGCCCAGGCCCCCTGGCGGTCTCCCTCCACCCGGACGCCGAGGCGCCGCGCGCCGCTCGTTGCCAGCTCGTCGACGGTCCCCCTCGCCACCAGCCGACCACGGTCGATGATGGCCACCGACTCGCAGAGGTCCTCGACCAGGTCGAGCTGGTGGCTCGAGAACAGCACGCAGCGCCCGGCGCGAGCCTGTTCGACGAGCACCTCGCCGGTGGCGTCGATGCCCGTCGGGTCGAGCCCCGAAAGCGGCTCGTCCAGCACCAGCACCTCGGGGTCATGCACCAGGGCCGCCGCCAGCTGCACACGTTGCTGGTTGCCGTGTGACAGGGTCTCGACCTTGCTGGTGGAGCGGTCGGCCACGTCGAGGCGCTCCAGCCACTGCTTGGTGGCAGCCGCGGCGCTGCGAGTGTCCATGCCGTGCAGCCGGCCAAGGTACTCGACCTCTTCAGCTACGAGCATGTTTGGGTACAGGCCCCGCTCCTCTGGCATGTAGCCGAAGCGACGGCGCTGGATGGCTCCGACCGGCACGCCGTTCCACCGCACCGATCCGGCGTCGAGGTCGGTGAGGCCGAAGATTGCCCGCATCGTGGTGGTCTTGCCGGCGCCGTTCGGACCGAGGAACCCTACGACCTGTCCCGAGGGGACCGAGAAGCTCAGGTTGTCGAGAGCGGTCACCGTGCCGAAGCGGCGGCTCAGGCCGTCGAGTTCCAACAGGCCGGCCACTAGCGCACCTTCCGATCCTGCGTGTTGGTTCCCGGGGTCATCAGACCTGCTCGTACAGCGGCTGGTTGCTCATGGTGGCCACCGGGGACTCCTTCCCCACCCTCTCAGCTCAATGATTCAGCAGCCTGATCTGCCTCACTGGAGATTGGCACAGAGGGCCGGTAGATAGTGCATCGACCAAGAAACCCATCCATCCGGAGACCTCGTGGCCACTGTAACGGTGACGGGGCGGCACGACCTGACCGACGCGCAGTGGGCGGTCCTGGCGCCGCTGCTGCCCGTGGGGCGCAGACCGGGTCGGCCGCCGACATGGACCAAACGGCAGCTTATTGATGGGATCCGATGGCGGGTCCGGGTCGGCGCGCCGTGGCGGGACGTGCCCGAGCGCTACGGATCCTGGGCGGCCGCGTACGCGGTGTTTCGGCGCTGGCAGCGCGACGGTACCTGGCAGCGGCTGCTGACCACGTTGCAGGCGCTGGCGGATGCGGCCGGGCGGATCTGCTGGGACGTCAGTGTGGATTCCACGATCTGTCGGGCGCACCAGCACGCCGCCGGCGCCAGGAAAAGGGGGACCTGCAAGCCCAACCACCCGGCGGCGTCCACCACGAGCCGGCCGATCATGGGTTGGGTCGCTCTCGGGGCGGGCTGACCACCAAGCTGCATCTTGGCTGTGAGCAGGGGCAGCGGCCGTTGTCGATCGTGCTGACCGCGGGGCAGCGTGGGGACAGCCCGCAGTTTGCGGTGGTGCTGGACGGCATCCGGGTTCCGCGGCTGGGTGGTGGCCGGCCCCGTACCCGGCCCGATCAGGTCCTGGCCGACAAGGCCTACACCTCACGCGCGAACCGGCGGTACCTGCGCCGGCGAGGGATCAAGGCGACCATCCCCAGCAAGGCCGATCAGGACGCCAATCGACGCAAGCAAGGGTCCAGGGGCGGCCGGCCACCGGCCTTCGACCCTGAAACCTACAAGCAGCGCCACGCCGTGGAGTGTGGCATCAACCGGCTCAAACGCCACCGCGCCGTGGCCACCCGATACGACAAGCTCGCCGTGCGCTACCAGGCCACTGTGCAGATTGCCGCGATCAACGAATGGCTATGACCCACTTTGATACAGGCCCTAG
>WNGK01012931.1_pt1 | contig 10150 bp, 8 predicted proteins | sample 5400601 | NCBI WGS metagenome assembly WNGK01 (sample SAMN13153376, study PRJNA577476) | soil metagenome | isolation source: 60 cm soil or saprolite under Garry oak tree replicate 1 | place: USA:California | collected 2016-06-15 | reverse complement strand
AACATCACCGGCGGCTATATTTCATCTATTGGAAACTCGAATTTCAATGGTCTCACCGCACGTGCGGAGCGGCGCATGACGAGCGGACTCAGCTTGATCACTTCCTATACATGGTCAAAAGCTATCGACGATGGTGTCGGGATCTCCGCTGCGAGCGACTCCAGCGGCACCAATGGATTCGCGCAGGATGCCCGGAATCTGCGGGCCGAGCGCGCAGTCTCCGACTTCGACGTGACGCACCGATTCGCATTCAGCTATGTCTACGATCTGCCGTTTAGCAAAACTCCAAATAAGGCGCTGCGGGCCGTCGCAGGCGGCTGGCAGCTTACCGGTATCCTAACGCTTCAAACCGGACCGCCTTTCACTGTTTTCTCAGGACGTGACGAGAGCAACACCGGTGCACCCGCAAACGAAGATCGGCCGAATATCATTGGGGACTGGCGCCTGCCGGGCCAGGGTCCTGACCGCTGGTTCAATACGTGCACATTGCTGCCGAACGGAACCCGGAGAAATTGCCTTTCTGGGGACAACCCTGCTTGGCTGATCAACGCGGCTGGGACGTTCGGTAATGCGGGGCGGAATATCATCCGCAGCGATGGTTTGAAGAATTTCGATCTGGGGTTGTCGCGATCGTTCCGCTTAACTGAACAGGTCTCGCTTCAATTCCGCTCGGAATTCTTCAATCTTGCCAATCACCCGAACTTCTTTCTGCCCAACGAGAGCGCGGCGAGTAGCTCATTTGGAGCAGTTTCACGCGCTGCTTTCCAGTCGCAGACCGGGGCGCAGCGCCAGATCCAGTTCGCGGCGAAGATTTTGTTCTGATATGAAGCGTAAGGTTATTGAAAACATATTCCCCTCCTCGCCGAGGAGGGGAATGCGTGCTTTGATTATCGTCGCATTCCTTGCCGTTGGAGTTCTGAGCAGCACTGCTGCTCAAGGTCCGTCCTACGATCTCGTTATTCGCAACGGCCGGATCGTAGACGGCAGCGGCAGTCCATAGTATCGCAGTGACGTTGCAATTCGCGGTGATACGATCGTGCGCGTCGCGCCATCAATTACCGATGCCGCCACGCGCATCCTCGACGCTGCCGGCCAGGTGATTGCGCCGGGTTTCATCGACATCCAAGCGTGAGTCGGCTCGCCTCCCTCAGGTCCATCACGTGCGATACAATCCTGGGCAGGAGGAAGCCATGCCGCGCGTGCCGCTCGTAAAAGAACAAGTTATACCGAACAAGCTGGTCCTCAACGTCGAGAATGTCGGCTTAACTGAGGAACAATTTTTCCAGCTTTGTAGCGACAATCGCGACTTGTTCTTGGAACTCACCGCCCAGAAAGAGCTAATCATTATGGCTCCTGAAGGGCTGAACAGCAGCGAGAGAGGGAATGTCCTTTGCTATCACCTCACCGATTGGGCAAGAAAAGACGGAACCGGCGTCGTTTATGGACCGGCCGCTGGTTACAGATTGCCGAATGGCGCTATCCGCGGCCCGGACGCTTCTTGGGTCCGACGGGACCGGCTCGCCCCCTTCAGTAAGGACGAACTCGAGAAGTTCGGTCATTTGTGTCCGGACTTCGTTGCTGAGGTGATGTCTCCGAGCGATACACTGACCGAGCTTCAGGACAAAATGGCCGAGTACATTGCGAATGGCGCAGAACTCGGCTGGCTCATCGATCCGTCCATGCACAGGAGACACCTATGAGACGAATGTTTTTCTTGGCAATCGCAGCGGTCATTTTCGCTGCAGCCGCGTTTGGTTTTCAAAATCGCGGGACACAGGGAGGACGGGGACAACAGCCAACGCCAAATGCCGATCCTTACGCCAACAATGCGGCGCCCGGAGCCACGCAATTCCCACTGGCGGCCCCAGCAGGTAAGGACAGTAATGCCTTCAACGTCGCGCCTCCGGGCGCGGTGAATCAGGGAGCATTCGATCCGTTGAAGTGGAAGTACGGAAACGCGTTTGACGCGCCCGCGGGATCCAAGATTTGGAATCCCGTCAAGCTCAAGATGATGCAGGGCGGCAAGGTGACCGGCGGCACGCTCTTCAATTCCACCGATCCCGCGATTTATTGTGCGATGGCCAACGCCGGTTACGACTTTATCTGGACCGAGATGCAGCACGACACGCGGGACTGGGGCGCGGTCGGCCGCATGTGGCGCACTTGTCCGGACGCGAAAGCCGTTCCCGGTGTGCGCGTCGCTTATACGGACGAGCGCGAGATCCAGCATGCGCTCGACGCGGGAGCGCTCGTTGTCGTCGTCCCGACCGTCGACACCCTTGAAGAAGCGATCGAAGCGCGGAATTGGGCGTACTTCCCGCCTCTGGGCCGGCGCAGCCAGGGAGGCGGCCAGGCATTCGATGCCTCGATGTGGGGCAATGTGCCGGGAGGCTATCGCAACACGATCAACGACAATGTCGTCTTGATCCTCATGATTGAAACGCTCGAAGGGCTGAAAAACGCCGACGCCATCGCGAAGGTTCCCGGCGTCACCGCCGTTTTTGCGGCCAGCGGGGATCTCGGAAACTTCTCCGGCTATCGCCAGACGACACCCGACTACGAACGGGCGATCAACATCGTTCACGATGCCGCGATCAAGGCCGGCGTGCGTCTGTGCGGCCCGGTCGCCTGGCGCGACCGTCCGGATTTCACATGTTTCCAGGCCGGCAGCGAAGTCGCGGCCATCACGCGGGGCGTTGCCGCCGAACTGGGCCCGCTCGCGAATACGCAGGGCAAACCGGAAGTCGGACCATTCGCGCAGCCCAGACGTTAATCCTGTCGCGAGAGATTTTGAATCTGGTGCCTTCGGCGGCTCTCCCGCTTTGATCGCTTCTGTATAACTTATCCTCGCAAAAGCGGTCGCGTTAAGCACGTCGGGCCGCCGGCGCCGGGGAAACAAATTTCGGTGCCGTCGAATTCGGAGACTTTGCAGCCGGCGGATTCCAGACGCGAGCGCGTGAGGGGGGTACCGCTCACCATGATGACGTGGCGGGGAGAAATCGCGAGAACGTTGCAGCCGAGGGTGGGGTATTCTTCTTCGGCAACATCGATCAGTTGGATGCCGCGCGCGGTGAGAAGTTCGAATAGCGGCACCGGCAAACTGCGAAGGTAAACGACAGCGAGATCCTCATCCAAGAGGCTGATGAACGACATCAAGTGAAGGACGTCCTGCGGGCCCTTCCAGTACGGGAGTTCCACGGGAACGACCTGCACCCTGAGGGGAAGAAGCAGTTCGGAAAGTTCTTGAATACCGGCGGCATTGGTTCGGAAACCGCGGCCGACGAGCAACGTCTCCTGATCGAGCCAGATCATGTCACCGGCCTCAGCAGTAGCGGCGCCTTGGATGAAACCGAGAATCGGCACGTCCCATCTCGGAAACGCGTCCGCGAAAGCAGGACCTTCGCCCCGGCGCGCGACTTTGCCGGTTTGAAAAATGACGGCGCCGCGATCGGTTATCAGCGCAGGATCGTGCGCGTAAAGGGAGTCCAGACCAGTACGGTCATCCACAGGAAGATATAGAATCTCGGCTTCCGCTTCCGCCATCAAGGAAACGAAGCGTGCGTGATCGTGTGACGCGCGAGCCAGATCCGGCGGACGCGTATAGGCGAGAGGTTTCCATTCTGTTTCGATCCGTTGTTGGGCACGAAACGCTTCCTCCGGCCTCTTCACGATGACGCGCCGCAACGGCGCCACCATGCTCTGCCCGCCGAAAGACTTCATTGGACCGATGGAAATTTGATGGCGCGGCGCAGCGATTCCATTGTCTGTGCGGAACCCGTAAAAAGACTTTCCGGATACCGCGCGGTCTTGGTCATATTGATGTAGATCGGATCGGCCTTGTAGGTATTGAGGGACAATCCTGCGAGGTATTGAAGGCGAAGATTGCGGTCTCGATTAATGAGCGCATCTTTCGTCCACGGCTTCAGATCCGTCGCGCTGCCGGCATACGTGGCCACAAGATCCACGGCTGAATAGATTCCGATGTCGCTCAGGGATTGCGCAACCTTTGCATAGTCCGTGCTGCCCAGGCGCGCTTGCATTTTATCGACGTCGATCTTCGTTTGTTCGACCTGGCCAACGAGAACGACATCATAACCCTGGCCCTGGATTGTATTCGCGAATACCATCCCGCTAGGAAATGCTTCCAAAAATGTTGCGATCTCGCTTTTCACGGCTTCTTCGTTGCTTTCGTAGAGTTGAACGAATTGCGTGACGACACCGCCAGCATTGAGATGCTGCTTGGCAATCTCGAAGAACTCGCGTGTGTACAGGGCAGCCGCTCCCTTCACCCACGGGTCGAGCGGATCGGATGTAATGCCATCGAATTTCTCCTTCGTTGTCAGAAGAAAGTGCCGGCCATCGTCGACTTGCACGCGGACCTTCGGATTGCGGATCACATCGAAGTTGTGTTCGGCGAAATATGTTGAAACCACCTTCGGCACCAGCGGCTCGATCTCGGCAATAGTCTCCTGCTGAAGGCGCGGCTCGATGCTGACGGCTCCCGCCGTGACCCCCGCCCCGCAGCCGATGACCAAAATCTTGCGCGGATTCTCAGGGATGAGGGTCGTCAGGTGGCCGAGCATACGTTGCAGCCGCATATCCGCAGGATCGCTGGATGCCTGTACTTTGCCCGCGTTGTGATAATTCCGGATGCCGTCGGGCAGATCGGAAACAGCAACCGAGGCGGTCAAACCCTCGCCCACATAAATCGTCTTATTCGCCGCGCCGCGAACCGCGGCAAATCGGCCGTACTCCACAAGGCGCGGCGGCAACGGATGAACCGTCGCGATAACCAATTCGGTATAGCCGGCGACGATCAGCAGCGACACGGCAAGCGAATACTTCGACAGGCGTATCCCCGTTTCCGCCCCGAACGCGGTCGCGCCCGAAGCAAACAGCGCGGAAACCGCCGAAATGACAATCATCAATTGTTGCGAATGCTGGCTTCCGATCCACACCACCAGGAGCAGGCTCGCGCCCAAGGATCCGGCGATTGCGCCGACGGTGTTGGCGGCATAAACACCTCCGACCAGCCTCGCCGGATCCTGGCCTCGCGATGCGACCGCTGCCAGAGCCAGGGGGAAGCTCGCTCCCCAGAAAATCGCGGCAGGCAAAACGGCCCAGAGCGATCGCACGAGATCCAACTGCATCGTGAACACCGGGTTGTTGGCTATGGAGGGATCGATCGGCCAGTACGGAAGCGATTCCGTCAACATGAATGCGGTCCATGCCATCGCTGCGCACAGCAGCACCTGGCACCAGGCCAGGGCGACACGCGGCCGCGCGACTCGATGAGACAAGGTCGAACCCAGAGTGCTGCCGATGCCGAGCCCGACAAGGAACACAGCGAGGACCAGAGAAAACGTGTAAACCGTGGCGCCGAACAGCAGCGACAGAGTTCGCGTCCAGATCACTTCACACGCCAGCGCCGTGAATCCGGAAAGCGCAATCGACAAATAAATTGGCCAGGCGCCCGGCGCGATCGCCGCTTCCGATTCGCCAGGTATTACGGCGTATACCGTCCGTTTTGAAACACCGAACGCAATCACACCGACGGCGGCATTCAGCGCTACTGCGACAAACGTGGTTTTGGCAATATCGTGAACCCGCATCAGGTAAAAACCGGCAAGCAGGCTTCCGATGACTGCGCCTCCGATGTTGCCTCCGTAAAAGAAACCCAGCCAGGAAACGCCTCGAGGCGTCGTCTCCACCCATCGCGAGATGGCCGGCAATGTCGCGCCCATCAAAAGTGTCGGCGGAATCAAGCACACTCCGGCGACGATGCTTCGGATAACCAGTCCGAAGAAGCCCGATCCGGCCCAGGCCGTATAAGCGCCGGCAACCGCTGGCATCGCGAACAGAATCGCGAGTCCAATCACACCGATCGTCAGTTCCAGCAGCGCGTAGACTCGTAATGGATGATACGTTCGCGAAATCAAACGCGGAAAGAGCAAGCTACCCAGACACATTCCGCCCATGAAGGTTCCCAGCAATATGCCTAATGAAACTGTGGATGAACCGATGACCAACTCGAGGAGTTGAAACCACACGATTTCGTAAATGAGCGCCGAGCATCCGCTGCCGACGAACATCATCAGAAGCGATGGCAGAAAACGCCCCGGCGTCACCTCGGCCGTTTCAGCCACGGCAACTTCATTGAGACTCATTTCGTGCATACGGGAAGGAACTCCTTACAGTGGACCGAGGATCGTATCACAAAGCATTGGAGCATATGGAGATTGCGACCATTGGAAGTTGCGCGGTCATAGACCGCGCCTACAGTGTTGATTCCGCAACTGTAGGGGCGGTCTATGACCGCCCAATTTGTAGTTTCGAGACAGAAACTAGCTTAGAACGCCCGCTCACGGCTAAAATGCTTCGTCATGGAAACAAGGCGGCAAATGCTGGAGCGCGTCGGCGCCATCATTGGCATCGCTGCATTCGCGCCCCGCGCCTTCGTGCAGGCACAGGCGCGCTCTCAGGGTTTGGCCGGGCTCGGCAATGCGCTTGTGTCACTCACCACGACCGAAGCGGAGACGCTGCGAGCGGTCATTGCCAGACTGATTCCGGCTGATGAAAACGGGCCCGGTGCCCTGGAAGCTCGCGCCGACCGGTTCATCGACCGCGGGCTCGGAGGAGCGCTGAAGAATTTACGGTCCGTCTACAGCTCCGGCCTGGCGGCAATCAACAACTACGCCCAATCTTCGAAAGGCATGCCTTTCTCTAAACTTTCGGCATCCGAGCAGGACGCCATCCTCAAGGCAATCGAACAGAATCAAGCCAACGGTTTCGCGGGCGGCTCCGCGCAATTCTTCAATCTGCTGCGGACGCACACGATCCAGGGAACGTTCTCCGATCCATTCTACGGGGGCAACGAGAATTTCATTGGGTGGGATCTCATCGGCTATCCCGGCGCGCGTATCGCTGTCTCGGCGAATTTGCAACGCATGGATGTCAAACCGGAGTCGAGCCGCAAGTCGGCCTACGACTACGGCATGTTCAACAAGGGTGAGATCTGATGCGTGGGAAAAAATCACCCTCTCCCTCTGGGAGAGGGCGCGAAGCGCGAGCCCGACAGGGCGAAGCCTCAAGAAAAGCTGAGGGTCTCCGGATTTGCAAAGACTTGTGACCCTCACCCGGCGCGCCTTTAGCGCGCCGCCCTCTCCCAGAGGGAGAGGGATTTTTTGGGTGTGTCTCTTCTGCGTCTCCACTCTGAGCGCCCAGTCCTCTCTTCCGATCATCGTCGATACGGATGCCGGCGCCGACGATATCATCGCTTTGGCTTACCTCTTGTCGTCACGCGACGCGCGTATCGAAGCGATCACGGTGGTTCATGGTGTGGCGCATGTAAGCGAAGGCTCTAGAAATATCCGGCGGTTGCTCAATCTTGCCGGCAGGCCGGAAATCCCTGTCTTTGAAGGTGAGGAACGGCCTCTTCAAGGACTCCGGCCGTTTCCGGCCGACTGGCGGGCGCTGGCCGACAAACTGCCCGGCGTTGATTTGCCGGAAATCGGCGATACCCGTTCGGCTGAACGAGCCGTTTCGTATTTGAAGCGGCGGCTGAAGGACCGAACGCATCCGGTCCGAATCCTGGCCCTCGGTCCCTTGACGCACCTGGCAATAGTGTTACGCGACGTTCCAGAAGGCATGAAGACGATCGATCGGCTTGTGATTCTGGGTGGCGCGGTCTCGGTGCCGGGCAACCTTTCCGGAGGGAATCCCGAAAAGGCGGCAAATGAAGTTGCGGAATGGAACATTTACGCAGATCCGCACGCAGCCGCCGCTGTTTTCAAAGTACCGGTCACGACTTTATTAGTGCCCTTAGATGCAACAATGCGCGTTCCGATCACGCGCCCCTTTGTGGAGGATTTCCGGCGCCGGAATTTAACCCCGCTGGGTCGCGTCGTGGCCCAACTGCTCGAATCCTCGCTGCCATTGATCGATACGCACATGTACTTCGCGTGGGATCCGCTGGCTGCGGCCGCCTTGTTGGATTCGTCTATCGTTACAGCAAAGCCGGCCGCGCTCAATGTGGTGACGGCCGGGAAGGATGTTGGGCGGACGAAGCTCGCCCGATGGAACTCCGGTTCCAAACTCCGCGTCGCCGTCGATGCCGATCCGGCCCGGTTTCAGACGTCCTTTGAGCGCGCCTTTGCGAAGTGATAATCTACCGTCGTGCTGAAGGCTCTCGGAAAAATCCTTGCGGCGGCGGCTCTGATTAGCGTGATTGTGCCGCCGGCGGCGGCTCACGATATCCCGAACGACATCACGATACAGGCTTTCTTCAAACCGGAAGGGGAGCGGCTGCACTACCTGCTTCGAGTGCCGCTGAAAGCCATGCGCGAGGTCGAGTTTCCCAAGCGGGGGCCCGGATTTTTGGATCTGGCTCGCATCGACGAATATCTCCAGGACGCCGCAACGCAATGGATCGCTCAGTTCACCGATATTGAAGAAGGCGGCACACGGTTGCCTAAGCCCGAGTTCGCCGCGGCGCGGGTGTCGCTCGAGTCGGATAAGTCGTTCGCAGCTTATGAAACCGCGCTGGATCACGTGCGTGGCGAGCGGCTGCCGGACAACACAGAACTGTATTGGGAACAGGCCATGTTCGATGTGCTGATGGACTATCCCATCCAATCCGACCGATCGGAGTTTGCGATCCATCCGAGATACGAACGTTTGGGGCTGCGGGTCGTCACCGCTTTGAGATTCATGCCGCCCACCGGTGTGGTCCGCGCATTCGAATTCTTGGGGGATCCGGGACTGGTGCGGCTTGATCCGCGCTGGTATCAGGCGGCTCTGCGCTTTGTGGAAATGGGTTTCTTCCATATTCTGGATGGGACCGACCATCTGCTGTTTCTCTTCTGCCTTGTCATTCCCTTCCGTCGTTGGCGCCCGCTGATCGCCGTCGTCACCTCGTTCACGGTCGCGCACTCGATTACGCTGATCGCGTCGGCTTTCAATCTTGGTCCCGATGCGTTATGGTTCCCGCCGTTGATCGAAACGCTTATTGCGATCTCGATTCTTTACATGGCGCTGGAGAATATTGTCGGAAGTAATATCGGACGCCGGTGGATGATCACTTTTGGATTCGGCCTGGTCCACGGCTTTGGGTTTTCCTTCGCACTCCGTGAGACCCTACAATTCGCAGGCTCGCACCTGCTGACTTCGCTGCTTTCTTTTAATGTGGGCGTGGAATTGGGGCAGCTTCTGGTGCTGGTGCTGCTCATCCCTGGGCTGGAACTTCTTTTCCGCTTTGGCGTGGCGGAACGGATCGGCACGATCATCTTATCTACGATTATTGCCCATACGGCATGGCACTGGATGACCGAGCGTGCGGACAAGCTCCGTCAGTACCATTTCCAATGGCCCGAGCTGACGGCAGCATTCATGTTGACCGTCATCCGGTGGCTGATAATAGCTGTTGTCCTTGCCTTTTTCGCCTGGTTAGTTCTTCTTCGCCGCGGCCGAGACACTCTTCCCGCCGAAAATCCTGAGATCGATTGAATTCGCCATGGCCTTGTAACCGGCATCATTCGGATGCAGGTGGTCGCCATCATTGAATCCCGCTTTGAAGACTTTAGGATTCGCCGGATCACGGGTGACGGCATCGTAGTCGACAATGGCATCGAACACGCCGCCGGTCCGTATCCAGCGATTGACGGCCAGCCGAATTTCTTCGCCTTGCTCACTGTAGTAAGCGGCGCCTTCGTAAGGTGTCAGCGTGCAGCCGATCACTTTGATACCGTGCGTATGTGCCCGCTCGACCATCTGCTTTAATGCGCCGATCAGATCATCCGGCGTAACGGGCGGACCGGCGGTAGCGTTGGCGCGCGTGGTCTGGCCGATGTCGTTGATGCTTTCCATGATGAAAAGCCACTTGACGCCGGCCTGGCTTAAGACGTCACGGTCGAATCGTGCCAGGGCATTCACTCCGGCGCCGTCGGCGAGAACGCGATTTCCTGCGATGCCCTCATTCAACACCGCCAGCTTGGGAGCGCCCGGCGTAGACAGGATCCGCTCGGCGAGAAAGCTGGGCCAGCTTCGATTGGCATCGGGCGTAGATGTCGAGCCGTCCGTAATGGAGTCGCCGAAAGCCACGATGGCTGCGGCATCCGCAGGCGCTACGACGTCGATGCCGGTTACCCAATAA
>WNGK01009255.1_pt1 | contig 10150 bp, 11 predicted proteins | sample 5400601 | NCBI WGS metagenome assembly WNGK01 (sample SAMN13153376, study PRJNA577476) | soil metagenome | isolation source: 60 cm soil or saprolite under Garry oak tree replicate 1 | place: USA:California | collected 2016-06-15 | reverse complement strand
GATCGTGGTCGCGGAGTGTGATCGCGCTGCCGGTGAGGACGGGCCGGCAGGCGACGGCAGGCTGGCCTTCCGATTGGCTGGATCGCTGCGGTATGTGATCGGGTCTTGCCGGTCCCCGGGTGACGATGCTCGGCGGCCGGGTACGGCGCGGCGAGCAGATGAGCGACTTCGGGCGCTGAACGGCCGTGGGCACGGAAGGTGCATCGTCGCTCCGGTAGCGCGCTGATATTCCAATGCTCCGTACCGGAACGCTGCGGTGCCGTCGGCTGGGAGTCACGGAGGCGCGGGCGTTGTCAGCCGATCCAGGCGATGTCGAAGATCCGGATCATCTGCGCCGCGTCATCAGCGTGGAACGTCAGCAGCCCGTTCCCAGCGCCGAACACGGTCATGCGGAAGGCAGGATCGCTGCCAGGCGGCATGACGGTCGCATCCCAGGGCTCATCGACCAGGGCGATCACGCGCTCCAGCAAGGCATCGAATGCGTCGCCGGGAAGGCCGTTCAGCTGGACCAGAGCGCCGCCCTCGAACCTGACGCCGTAGCTCACACGCGGTCGGGCCAGCCGGGCACGATCTGCTCGATCGGCGCCGACCCTTCCACGCTGCCGGCACGGACGGCCTGCCGCACGGCCCGCAGCCGCTCCTCGAACCCGGGATCGGAATGAGCGGTCGCGGTCAGCCGCCATAGCCGCAGCAGATCATGCAGCTGCCGGTATCCGCCCACCTGCCTCGCCGCCTCTGCCGCCGCCTGGTAGTACTCGGCCAGGAACTGATCGTGATATTGGGCGGGCAGGACGCGCAGGATCTCGACCGGGTCGTCCTGGTCAGGCTCGTGCACGGGCTGCGCGCTCATACTTCCGCAGGCTACCAGCGGGGAACTCGGGCCAGTCCAGGGTCAGTTCAGGCAATCCGCCGCACCGGCCCGCTATTGCCCCCACAGAAGCCCCGCAAGTCCGGGCTCGGACGAAGATCAACACACCAATCCCGCGAACGAAACGGAACAACGAGGCACACGGCGGCACGGTGCACGCCCCCAGGCACTGCCAGACAGGCTGGAGACATTTCGAGAGGGCTTAGCGCGGACCAGGGGATTGGCGGCCAACTGAAGTCGGGCACGCTCCTGCGATCGCTTGCCTTCACCGTCGGGACCGACGCGTGCACGCTGACGTTCGACATGACGGGCCTCACTGGAAACGCCTCGGGCGACTTAGCGACCTACAACTCGGACGTTGCCCAACTCCGGCAGTACTGCAAGGCCTGACGCAGCCGCTTTCGGGCGAGGCAAGCGCCCATGGGCATGCATGAGCGGTGGACGTACGATGCGCTTGCGTCCCTCCCTTTCTGGCTCGGGGGAGGGGCGCACCAACAGCAATGGATGGTGAACAGGTATGGGTTTCTTGTCGAGGCTGCTGGTACCGCGCGGTGTCCGGCGCGCGATGCATCCGGGCCGTGCGGTCATGCGCGCTGTGACGCCGAAGGTAGTCAAGAAGGCCCGTCGGGCACTGAGCCCAGTCGATAATGCCAAGTATTCGGTGGAGCGCTCGATCGCCACGTCACTGAGATCGGGCGGGAAGAAGGCAACGTCGCAGGTGTACCGGCACGGGAACTGCGCTGTTAATCACCGCATGCCCGAGGCTGCAGCACGCTGCCGGAACCACTAGGTCGGCTCGATTTCGGGCTTAGTCATGAACGGCAGGCACGATCCAGGTCATGTATCTCGTCAGTCTCATCCTGGGCATCATCGGTACCACGACCGGTGTCGCGGGTCTTGGCTAGCAGTTCTTCACGTGGCGCAACGACGGCCCAAGGATCAAGCTGACGATCAGGGACTGGCCCCACGATCGGACGATGGTCCTGGCGGAAAAGCAGCCAGGTCACCGGTCACCATAGATTCGTTCGCCCATACGGAGAGTCGCGGCCTATTCGGGGCCAGTGACGGCGACTTCATGTTGACTCGCCAGCCGCGCTGCCATACCGGCTCGAACCGGGCGCAAGTGCTGAGTTCGCCGTGAGGAAGCTGGGCGACGGTCGAGGCGGCCGCCGGGACTCCCGCAAGGTGTGGATGGTCGCCAGGCTCGGCTCCGGACGCACGGTCCGGTCCAGGCCGCTGACGCTCCATCGCGAATAGTCAGCGGTGCTCGCTCGCGCGCCCACGGCAACGCGGTGCAGACCGGTGCGATCGGGTTCCTGCCGGGTTCGGGTTCCTCGCGCCGCCCAGGTCGCGTGTGACGGCCAGACCCGCCTGATTCGGGGAGCAATGCGGGCCTGTCGCGGCCGAGATCCGGCGCGGGTCGGGATCCTCCGCATTGACCAACCGAGTCCTCGGGCGGTATAGACGACGTCATGGCTATGCCGCCGGCCACCCAAACGCCTTGCCCTTGCGGTCAGCCCTGGGAGGCGCACGAGCTGCGGTGCCCGCGACCGAAGCATCAGGGCGTAGGCAGGGTGATCGCGCTGGCTGTGGCCGGTGGGATCGCTCTTCAGGTCTTGTTCATCGTCGCCCTCGTCGTCGTTTCGGGGCTCATGCACCCGCCACCAGCCCGGTTCTCCACGGTCCCCCTTGCAGGCCCCGTGCAGCCACGGGTGCAGGCGTGCGAGCTGTTCTACGCGTGGGGAAAGACCCACAACGCGAGCCTGCTGAACCGGGCGGTCGCCGACGCTTACAGCAGCCGGGTCCCGTGGCAGTTCGCACCGCGCTTCAGAACCGACCTGAGCGGCCTGCGTAACTCGACACGAAAGAGCGCGCACTCGCCGACGGCCATCAGCTTCGAGCACGCCGTCCAGGGACAACTGCAAACAGATCAAGGCTGACCTGAATTGGCGGCATCGGCCCGCGTTCCGAAAGGCCGTTGCCCAGTTCAGCCGACCGGGCACTGCGACGGGACGGTCGGCGGGCTCCAGCAGGCCGGGTGCTCCAGGCTGAATTCGTGGCGAGGGCTGAACACAGGCCGGCCCGAGGGCGAATCGGGCCAAGACGAGACGCCGAGCGGTTATGCACTCACAAGACGTGCTTCACCATGAACGGCCGCTGGCATCCTGGGCATGAGCAACGGCAAATGGCGCTACGCGGTCCTGGAGGTATGGAACTGGGCCTGTTTCTGGTGCGAGGGTGGCGACAGGCGCGGTGGACGGAGCCCAGCGAGCCTGGCGGCCCGGACAGCAACTCCAGTGAGGAGATTCAGAAGGTGCTGGCCAGGGCCGGGCTCAACGGGTGGGAGCTGGTCGCTGTGGACCATATTGAAGGGGGGACAGCCACCGGACTCTCGGACTGGGACCTCTACCTGGAGGGCGAGTCCGCCGATCTAATGGCGGAGATCCCCGCGCTCGTCGCGTCCGTCCGGCCGCTCGCCGCCTTCTGGGAGCCGCTGTCCGAGCAGGCCGGCTACATGATCGTCATGGACGGTCCGGTCAAGGTGGACCTCTTCCCGATCCGGGGCAGCCGCCAGGTCCAGCCGCCGTGGGTGCCGGGCGCCGGCACCCACGCGGCTATCGATGCCCATTTCTGGGACTGGACACTGTGGCTGGGAAGCAAGTCGCTGCGTGGTGAGCGCCAGCTCGTCGCCGGCGAGCTGGCCAAGATGCACTGGTTCCTGCTCGGACCCCTCGGCGTCGCCTCCTGTCCGGCGCGCCTCAGCGAGACCGTCGTCTCATACCGCCGAGCGCGGGCTGAAGCCCTTGAAGCCCTCGGCACTGTCGTTGACCCGGAGCTCGGACGACAGGTCTCGGAGGCGCTCCGTCGCCACGGCGTGCTCACGACAATCTGAGGCCAGGTACCGCGAACCAGCACCGTGCGGGCTGTCGGCCAGGCCCACCCCAACCGCCACGGATCGCCCTGCCGGCGTCATCGCCCGGGACAGCCAAAAACTCCGGCCGGCCGGCACGCGCGTCTGAGGGCAGACGCCAGACAGCGCTGATGCGACCGCAGGCCGTGGCTACGCGAAGTTACCGCAGCAGACGACCGCCGATCGGTACGGCGATGCCAAATCGCCGATTCGGCGCTCCCAGGTGCAGTTCAGTCCTGCCCGCTTCTGACGCGCCGATCGGCCAGATCTGTGCGCGGTCGGACAGCGGGTTCCGGGCGGAGGATCCTTGGCCAGGTGCAGCGGAACCGGTCCTGGGCGGTCGCCCAGAAGCCGCCGAGCACCAGTTGCGTGTCTGCCTGGGTCGCGCCGAGCCCCGGACTTGCGTTCGGCCACGGGGGCCTGGTCATCTTGGCCCAGCCCGCGTGGGCAGCGGCGAACCGTGGTGCGCGGCAGGATGGGCGGGTACTGGTCCCGGACGGCCAGGACGAACTCCAGGTCGGCCACGACCTGTCCAGGGCGAGCCCGCGGAAGCTCTGCGGCAGGCCGAGATCGGCGGCCCGCGGCCCGGTCCAGTTTGGCCAGCCCGGTGTCCGCATCTTCGCCCAGCCGTGCCTGGGAATCCCGGCGAGCGCGAGCGGCAGCGCTCGCCTGGCTGGGCGTCGGCAAGCTCGGAGAAGTAGCGGTATCCCTCCGCGTCCGCGCGGGCAGCCGCGGGCCTGGTGCCGCGGATGACCGGCGATGGTGCGGCACGCCGGAGGCGGGGAGCTTTAGCGTGCAGATGCCTGACCGGCCACCCGCATCGGCATGGTGCCCGTGTCAGAAGCCCTGGCGGACATGTCTTCCAGGCTGCGTCCGGCGGGCTCGGGCAGCACCAGCGTGAGCGCCAAGCCGAGCACTGAGACCCCGGCGGTGAGCAGCAGCGTGCCGCGCAGCCCCAGGGAGGTCTGGAGCAGCGGGAACAGGAAGACCCCGATGAAGGCACCCAGCTTGCCGATGCCAGCCGAGATCCCGTGCCCGGTCGCGCGCATGGTCACCGGGTAAAGCTCGCTGGGCATGACGAATGTGGTCATGTTCGGGCCGAACTCGGTGAAGAAGTAGCTCAACCCGTACACCAGCAAGAACGGGACCACCAAGGTCGTCATGCCCGGCACCGCGGCGATGGTCAGGAAGCAGAGCGCCATCATCGCGAACCCCAGCAGCTGCAGCCGCCGGTGCCCGATCCGGTCCAGCCGGGCGATCGCCAGCAGGTAGCCCGGTACCGCCGCGACGACGAAGATCGCCAGCTGAATTGCGATCTTGGTCATGGTGGAGGCGGCAGGCGAGATCAGGCTCAGGATCTGCGGCGTGGAGATCGTGTTCCCGTAGTAGGCGTAGTCGAGCAGGAACCAGGTGCCGGCCGTGCCGGCTAGCATGATCAGCCACCGGCGGTTGGTCAGGAAGGCCCGCAGCCCCAGCTCGTGCCGCGATGCTGCGGCCCCGTTCGCGCTGACCTGGCCGCCGGTGAATTCGGAGATCTGGGCAGCCGCCTGGCTCGCCCGCCCCTGCACTTGGATCTGGTAACGCGGCGACTCAGGCATCTGGCGGCGCAGGTAGATCACCGCGGCCGCGGGCACCGCGCCCAGGCCGAGCATGACCCGCCACGCCACGCCGTCGCTGGCCCCCGCGCCGAGCAGGGCCAGGGCGATCAGTGGCCCGACGATGAGCCCGAGCGCCTGGGTTCCGAACACCATCCCGACCAGCTTGCCGCGGTCCTTGCGGTTGGCGTACTCGCTCATCAGCACCGCGCTGACCGGGTAGTCACCGCCAACCCCGAACCCGAGCAGGAAGCGGAATGCGATCAGCACCCAGAACGAGGGCGACAGCGCCGACCCCACCGCTCCCGCGATCATGATCGCGGCGACCATCCAGTACACGCGCTTGCGCCCGGCGACGTCGGCGAACCGGCCGAACACGAACGCGCCCAGGCAGGCAGCCGCCAGCATCGTGCTGTTCAGCAGCGCGAGCCTGCCCGAACTCAGGTTCCAGTCCTGGGTTATCAGGGTGGAGGCGATCCCGATGACGAACAGGTCGTAGGCGTCGGTGAAGAAGCCCATCCCCGACACCAGTACCGCCCGCAGATGGAACCTGCTCAGCGACGCCTCATCCAGCGCGGCGATCAGGTCCCCGGACCGGATCTCAGTCACGGCACCCCCATGTCTTATGCCGCCGCGCTCACGGCCGGCTCCTGGCCTCGCCTGCGGCGCAAGTTACCCGGCGCACGCGACCTGCCACCGACCTGTAAATGAACAGAAAGTGAACATGAGATGATCGGCAGACGAACCGGTTATCGGCGGCCCCGGAACTGACGAGGCCTCGGGGGCCACGCGGTCCGCGTGTCAGAGTCGCTGACAGCGCGAAAGTAGCCTGGATCGGGACAATGGCCGAGTGCTCGGCAGGGTCCGCGGTGGCGACGCCAGTACCACCGTTGCCGACAGCAGCGACAGCACTGCCGCCGCCGTGGCCGGCAGGGGCGAGATCAATGGATAGGACCAGCAGGGCACGCCCCGGGCAAGGCGGTGATCATTCCCTGCGAGCCGCGCAAGCCCTCAAGGTGGAGCACAAGACTTGGTAGCTGACCTGCGGGACTGTGAACAGTGCGGCACGTCGTTCGTGCCGCGCCGCGAGCACGCCCGGTTCTGCTCTGCTCGCTGCCGGGTCGCGTGGAATCACGACCACACTGGTGACCTGACCGCCGGGGCGAGCGCGCTGAAGTGGTCGATCACCGCGATGACTGCCACGGCAGAGCGGCTTGCCAGGGTGAGGGCGGCTGATCTGCCGCGGGCGTTCACGGTGATCGGTGAGGCAGTGTGGTGGGTCACCATCGTCGACGCCACGCTCGTGCGCCATCACCCAGATGCCTACGACAGTGTGATGACAGCCCAGACTCCGGGACAGCGCCAGCTAGTCGAGGAAACCTTGGCGGGACTGCGCTTTGTCCGGAACCGGATCGGCGGCGAAGCCGATCTTGCCGACTTCATCGAGCCCGGCCCGTCCGGTCCGGGCACTGGCCAACGGGGTATCACAGGCTGGACCTGGAAGCCGGTGCCAGAGCCGGCGCTCGAAGCCCTTTCACCACGCGGCCAGGCATGGGAACGGACGCGATACCAGGCCTACCGGGCTCAGCTGGCGGACCACGCCATCGGAGAGACCGTCGGCAGGGCCATACGGTTCCTGAACCTCGCCGGCGCGAATGGACCCTCGAGCACCGGAGCCAGCGTGGATGCCGCACACTGAAGAGCGCTGTTCCTCAGGCCCGCCGCCGCTGGCCGCCAATTCCGTCGTGTCATTAACGTGCCATCGGATGCCCGATCCGGCCCGATGCGGTCAGCCCGTGACCTCGAGCCGCGGCGGTTGGCCCAGCGGCACCTCCGCCGCGTCGATCGCCACCGCGCGGCCGCCGGGATGACGTTGCGCATGGCTTGCGTCATCTCATTCTGTGCTCGAAACCAGGAGAGCGGACTCTGGTCGATCGGCCGGCGATCGTCTTGCCGGGGAGCAGTCGAATCTGATCGATCCACTCCTGATTCGCTCATCTTTCGTTGACTTACCGCCGGCTGGGGAGCAAGTTGCCGATATGCCATGTGATCGGCCTGCTCAGCCATTTCCGCGGGCCAGCGGGAAAGCGAAGAAGCTGGAGGACTTTTGGTGAAGCTGCGCTTCTTGGTGACGAGTTCATTCCTGCTGGCCCTCACGGTCGCTCCGGTTGGGATCGGCGCCGCTTCGGCCCAGGCCGCGACCGTGGCGTGCGGAGCGACCCAGTGCGTCGCCCCGGTCCCGTGCAACACAAGCGTCGGCGCGTGCTTTCAGCCGGCCCTGAACAGCCGGTGGCAGTACCAGCTGCAGGCTGCCCGAACCTCCTCCGGCGCGTGCGACACAAGCTAAAACCCCGGCGGCATCAACGTGAACATCACGGGCACCGCATTCACCGGCGCCACCGGCGTCGCCCCGGCTGTGTTCGACATCGATCACCAGATCGACACGATCTGCGACACGAGCCCGCCTCAGTTCACGCAGAACACGCTGGCCGTCTCGCAGATCCACGCGAAAGGCGACATGGCGATCGGGTACATCGACGCCGGGAAGTAGGAGAGCTTCCGGCAGGACGCTGCGCAGTTCGACTCGTTCAACAACAGCTCCCCGTGCAACGGGTGCCTGTAAGGAAAGACGCTGTCCGGCTTCAAGAACGAGAAGTGGCTGAACATCAATCCTGGCGTCATGGGGGTCAACCCCAACACCGGCCAGCTCGAGGACCGGCAGGCCTTCATCCTGGACGAGATGGCGGCCCGCGTGAACCAGGTGAAGGCCGATGGGTTCGACGGCGTTGAGTTCGACAATGTCGACGCCTGGCAGAACAACACCGGCCGGACAATTACGTCCGACACCCAGCTCCAGTTCGACACCCAGCTCGCCAACATCGCGCACAACGCTGGCCTCACGGTCGCGCTCAAGAACGACACTGATCAAATCTGCGTGCAGGGATCGGGCTCAACGTGCGGCGGCCTCACCAGGTGGTTCGATTACACCATCAACGAGCAATGCCAGCAGTACAAGGAGTGCGCCAAGCTCGACCCGTTCCTCTCGGCGGGCAAGGCGGTCTTCCAGGTCGAGTACAAGCTGACGACGGGCAAGTTCTGCCCCCAGGCCAACTCGGCGAACCGAAACGCGATCCTGAAGACGTTCGATCTGTTCGACACGCCCTGGACGCCCTGCCGCTGACGCAGCGGGCCGGGTGGACCGCGGTTCAAGCGCGCCTTGACCTGGTGAGGTCTTGCGGTGCAGCATGGACTGCTCCGTTAGCGGCACGGTCTCGGCGGCATGGCCTAGCGGGATGAAGCAGTCCTCGCTGTCGACCCGCGCGATCCGGCCGGAATAGCCGGAGTCGGCGAGGGCCGCGATCACGGTCTCGGACACGCCGCCGTGCGCCTGGTCTCGGCGGCGGCCAGGACCCGGCCGGTCACTGAGGCGTGGCGGCTAGACCCACGGAGTGAGGCACGCATCGCGGCCCTCGCCCGGCCCAACGGCGGATCATCGTCAGGTGAGCGCGTCCACGTTGATGCCGTGCGCATCGACCGGGACGGGGACTGCCTCGATGCGCGCGCGGCCAGCGACGATCTCGCACGGCAGGTCGTCGCGCCGGTGGGCAAGGGCAATGGGGTTTGCCACCGGCCCCGGCCGGCCCGACCCGACCGGCCTCCACCGGGTTCGGATCTTCGCCGTCAACGGCGTGCGAATGCTGGTCAACGACCTCAAAGCGATCAAGGAATCGCACCCGATCCTCGACATCACGCCAGTCATCGACCCAGCCACCGACCGCTTAGAACGGGCCCGACCGTGCCCGATCGCACCGTCCCATCCCTCCCGGGGCCGGCTGTCCAGCGCTTTCGACCTGATCTGGCAGTCCATGTGGCTGGCCAGCCTGCTAGCCGGTGGGCTGCTCGCCGGCGCTATCGGCATCCGCGCCGTCTACTACTCCGGTGCCGCACTGCTGGCCGCCGGCGGTTACCGGGCCGCCTCTGTCTGGTCTTCAAGAAAACAGCAACAACAGCGGCCTGGGCCGTCCGGCCTGAGGCCGGGACGGGCGAACGGCAGGCCAGCCTCGCGGCGGTGAGGCCGCGCAGAGCGCCGGCCATCTCAGTGACCCGTGCCCGTCTCAATCAGGCTCTCTAGCTCTGCGAGCGTGTGGGCAGTTATCCGCTCGCCCGTGATCCGGTGCCGGGCGATCAAGATACCGCACCGGGTGCAGATGATGTCCCAACCGGGGAATCGGGTTCTGAGCCGCGCGAGGCGCGCTGCGGCAGCGGTGCTCATCGTGCCCACCTGGGTCAAAATCGGGTCTGCCCAGGTAAGCCGCAGCTAAACGCCATTCAATGCCGAAAGAGCCCTGGCCTGCAGGGACTGTCTGCTGAGCAGTGCAGAACAGGCGGCGACCAGCGCCCCGGACATTGTGGCCCAGCTCGGCGGCCGGATCGGGACGCGGTCTATCTGCGAGGGCGGGATCACCCGATCCGGGTTGACCGTGACCATCTACCAATCTGCCAGACGGCACAGTCTCGGTGCTTGGCTCCTGACAGAAAAGTCCGTGTCGAAGAACGCGGCAAGCCGGTAATCGAGCGGCCCACGGATGCGATCAGACTTCCAGTGCTGCCGGAATGAACGCCTTGGACTGAATCATCGCGGTTCATCACATCCCGCCTGGGCGCCTCGACGAGCTGTGCGGTGTTAGGCTCGCCTAATCCAGCTAGACTCCCTGATCCTGGCCAGTCCTGGCCTGCGGGTGGAGCGTCCTTGTTCCACGTGGATTCCGAGGTTGG
>WNGK01009254.1_pt1 | contig 10150 bp, 9 predicted proteins | sample 5400601 | NCBI WGS metagenome assembly WNGK01 (sample SAMN13153376, study PRJNA577476) | soil metagenome | isolation source: 60 cm soil or saprolite under Garry oak tree replicate 1 | place: USA:California | collected 2016-06-15 | reverse complement strand
CGGCGCGGTCCGAGCCACATCGCAATTGATTGTGATGTGGCTCGGCCGCCCTACGGTCGGGTCAGGACCCTTCTGACACCTCGAAGATGTGGTCGGCTACCAGACCGTGTGCCTCTTTGTGCACGCGAGCTGCGGTCTCGGCGTCGGGCGCCTCGACGAGGCAGAACGCCTTGCCGGCCTTCTCGTCCACCCAGTAGCTCTTGTAGTTCACTCCGTACTCGCCCTGCTTGGCGAGGTCGGCCTCATGCGCCTTGGCGACGTCGGCCACCGTGGCGCCTTCGGGCAGCTTCTCGTGAATGTCCATGAAGAGGGGCACGGGCTAATCCTCCATTCGTCAACCGAACCGTCTTGGGTGCCAGCTACGTTACTGAATTTTGGCAACTGCTGTCGCACCCCGATTCGGCACGTTTGGCGCCAAACGGTCGCTTCAAGCGAGGTTGAGGTTCCCGTTTGGTACCAAACGGGTCGAATGCGCCGCGCGGAGCGAGGTTACCCTGACTCTCGTGGGCGCGCTGGCTCATCACCTTGTCGGGACGTGGCGCCTGCTTTCGCGCGTCGATCGGGATGCGTCAGGCGAAGCAGTCGACGAGCCCTCACTGGGCTCTGATCCGCTGGCACTCCTTTTCTTCGACGCCACCGGGAACTTCGCGGCGCAGTTCATGAGGCGCGATCGCAGCGCCGGGGTCGCCGCGCCGGAGTTCACCGCGCAGAACAACACCACTGCAGTCGGCGGCTACGACGCGTACTTCGGCACCTATGAGGTAGACGAGGCGAGCGGCGACGTGCGCACCTATCTGGTTGCGGCGCTCTCCCCCAGCCACGTCGGGGCGACACTGATGCGGAATATGAAGGTGGAGGACGGCAAGCTGATCATCCGGCTGACCACGACAACCCCCGACAACAAACCGGTGAATCGAACGCTCACCTGGGAGCGGGCCGGATAACTACTAAAGCCCCTCGGTTCCGCGCGTTTGGCGCCAAACGTTCGCTTCAAGCGCGGTTGATGCACACGTTTGGTACCAAACGGGCGAATGCGCCGCCAGGACCAGGGCTGTAGGCCTCGAACCCACCGCTTTACATCCGGCCCAACAGAGCGCTTAATTGCGTCGGCTCGGGCGGCAGTGAGGGTCCTGGGGGGTCGGAGGACTCTGTCATGGCTGTGCTGAAACGGCTCGCCGCCGCCTTCTCCTTGAGCTTGATCGGGATCTGCTCCCTCGCGCTCGTCAACGCCGTGGCGCAAGGGTTCCCGGCGGCCGGCAGCTATGACTTCGCCGGTACCAGCGCTTTCTTCCAGACGAATCCGCCTGATTCCTCGCAACCATCCATCTTCATCTCAGTTACTACCGAGAACGACACATCGATGCCCCTCGGGCAGCCGAAGACAACGATCACCGGCGATCAGCTCTTCTATAACTACTCGTTCTTCGACGGCACCAACTACCTGTTCGGTGGCGGCTGTGTGGTCTTGAACCCCTCCGAATTTACCCTTGCCTCCGGCCTGCAGACGGCGACCCTCGCCGTGACGATCATGCCCGACACTCCGACCTGTGGATTCCAGAACGGTCCCCTGCCTCTGACCATCGATGTGTCGTGGACCGCCTCGACCCCGGTGCTGTCCGTCACAAGCAACGGTCGCTTCGCGTGCAGCGGGTACACCAACGAGTCGACCCAGAACAACAACGGCGACGGCGCCAACGCTACCGCGATCATCTCGGCGCTCACGGGATCCTTCGCCGCCCAGACCGCCTCGCTCAGCAACCGCGACCAGAAGATCCATGCTCAGGGCGCCAACCCGCCAGACACCTGCGCACAGGGCATCGGGAGAGGTGCCTTCGGCGGATTCCCAGCCGCCGGCAACTACCGACAGAACGTGGTCGAGGCGGACGCGCTCTTCTTCCCGACCGATCCGTCCCAGCCACTGGTGTTCATCACCCTCAAGCGCATCGACGCCACGTCCAGCCCTCTCGGTGGCACGACCACCAAGACGGCGGAGACCGACCTCAACATCTTCATTCAGAGCAGCACCCTCAGCGGTTCAGGCTGCTTTGTCATCGACCCCACCTCCTTTACCGTCTCCACGGATCTGACTTCGGCTGTCCTGCACACGACGCTCACTGGCCAGGAGCAAGCTTGCCAGCCGAACAACAGCCTGGCGACGTTCCCGCTCAGCGTGGACGTGACGTGGTCTGGCCCGGGCCCGATTTCCAGCATCGGCAGCGACAGCCAGATCGCCTGTCAGCAGTACAACAGCGTTAGCAGCGGTGCGCAGATGATCAATGGGAGCCCTCTGGCGACCATCAGCCTGGGCGGATTTACCGGCTCGTTCAGCACCCCGGGCGCGGTCGGGACGTCGGACACGCGAACGCAAGCCGCCGGCGTGCTGGCGACGGGCTGCGGATTCCACTAGACGCAGCCGAACCGGCGCCGGCGACAGCCGGCGCCGGCTCGTTTCGGAGAGTTTTGTCTCCGTCCAACGCACCCGAGCAATCGCGGCCGTAGAGACGCGGGGGAACGCGGAGGAGATGTGGCGGTGCTTTGTCGACGCTTTTCGAACCTACCTGAAACGGAACCCCGCAGCTAAGTTCTGCGCATCTCTGCCAATCAGATAACCGCGGACTAAGATTGGCGACCAACATCAAACCACGCGACCCCGCACGGTGAGCCCGCAACCGGCATCGACCTCCAGCAGTCGGGCATTCGTTCTGGGTTTCGCTCTACGCGTGATGCTATTCCTGGCTGCATTGGTGGCCATGCTGCCCTTCGTCGCTCTCGCGCGCGGCATCTACCTCGCGGTCCGCGACGGCGACGGTGTGAATCACTCAGCCGGTGTGTTCCTGTCGCTCCTGGCACTGCTGCTCGGCTCACTGTTCTTCCTCTATTCGGTCCGCTACTACCTGGCGACCCTGCTCATGCTCACGTCTTCGCTCGTGCTGTCGACCACTGATGGCAACGGCACTGGCCACGCCTCGGGCGGCGGCCGTGCCCATGGGCTGATGAGGTTCGTGCGGCGCAGAAACGGCAATGGCAACGGGCACGTCAACGGCAACGGCAATGGGCATTTCGAACTCGGCCGCGAACCGTTCGTTTCGATCCACATCGCGACCTACAACGAAAAGCGCGTGATCGGCCGGCTGCTCGAGGCATGCGCCGCTCTGGAGTACGGAAATTTCGAGGTTGTGGTAGTTGATGACTCGATCGACGAGACGAAATCGATCATCGACGCCTGGCGCAGTCGAACCAGGTTCAAGGTGATCCATCGCCCCAAGCGCGATGGGTTCAAGGGTGGAGCGCTGGGGATTGCGCTCCAGCACACCGATCCTTCAGCCGAGTTCGTGATTGTTTGGGACGCGGACGTCCTTCCGTTTCCCGACTCGATCCAGACCTTCCTTCCACATTTCTATCGGACGGACGGCTCCGGTCAGAACGGCGGGGCGTACGTGCCGCGGCTGGAAGTGGCGGCGGTTCAGAGCTACCAGTGGCATGTATTGAATCGGAGCGAGAGTTGGCTGACCGAGGCGGTGCGAGCCGAGTACGCCGGAAGCTACATGATCGAGCGCCCTTTCCAGGAGTTCATCGGCTCGCTGAAAATGATCGCGGGCACGACCTACATGGTCCGGGCGGGGCTCCTGCGCGAGCTCGGCTGGAGCCGAAGCCTGACGGAGGACTGGGAGCTGACGCTGCGGCTCCACGCATTGGGCTACAAGGTCGTTTACACGCCGTACGCCGAGTCGCCGTCGGAGTGCGTCGCCACCTTTGGCCGCCTCGCGCGCCAGCGCATGCGCTGGGCCGAAGGCCACACGTACAACGTTCGCCGGTGGTTCGGCGGCATCCTCAGATCGCCGCACGTGACCCGGACTGAGAAGGTCGAATTTCTGTACTACTCGAGCTACTACCTGCAGGCGGCGTTCTTCGTCGTCGGGAGCGCCGCGTGGCTGGTATCCGAGCTCGTTCTCCGTGCGCACGTCCCGGAATGGTTTTCCGTGTTCGGGTGGTCCCTGCTCCTTACGAATGCGCTCTCGCTGCCGGTCATGAACTTGGCGGGCCTCCTACTCGAAGGAGCTCCGGCCAAGGATCTCGTCGGTGTCCTCGGTGCCCTCCTCACGTCGTTTCTGCTCGTGCCGTTCCAGACCTACGCCGCTTTGAAGGGTCTGGTCGAGAAGCAGGAGGGACCCTGGTATCGCACCCCGAAGACGGGTCGGGTCACAGACCCGGTGCAGCACCTGCGTCGGTTGAAGTGGCTGCGGCGCTGGCTCGCGCGGCCGCGGCCGTCTGCGCGCGAACGCACTCCAGTCCGAGCCTCTATCGCCCCACGCCCGCGCGCCAACGGCCTCGGTTGGATCGTTGTCGGGGGCCTGGCGGTTGCCCTTCTCGCGCTCGTGATCGGGGCGTTCAACGCTCCGACGGCGCGTGCGGCCGGCTCAACCCTGTTTCTGCATGGGACCGCAACCTTCACGCTGGACACCACCGCGCCGGCCGGGTTGGTGGCAACGTTTCTTTTGGCACCGGTAGGCGCCACGAGGACATGGGCCACCACCACCTCGACCTCCGCCTCGCAAACGATCGCTTCGACGACGGCGTTCACATTTCAGTACTGGACGACAGGAGTCGCGGGCGGCACGACGGGTACAACCATCGCGCTCAGCTTCAGCGCCGCGTCCAACTGTTCGTCGGCCACGACCATCGCGCAATCGAGCGTGACGCTCGCCGTCGGCTCCGGCTTGAGCAGCCCCTCATTTTCGCCCGCCACCGACGTAACCGTTCCCGCCGGGTCGTTCTTCTGCTTCACCCTCACGGTGACGTCGGTCGGAGTCGTGAACCTGACCCTCGACTCCGATGCCGCGTCCACGCCGACCAACCTCACGAGTTCCCAGACGATCTTCATTCCGGAGTTCCTGCTCCCGTTTGTCGGGCTCGCGGTGATCGCGCCTGTGGTCGCGCGACGAGGGCGACGCTGGTGGTGCATGCGGTCATGACTCATCGCGAACCACTGCCTCAAACGATGCTGCTCGCGGCATGCTGCCTGATCCTTCTTGCCCTTCCATTCGTCACGACTTACAACGACCTGCTCACCGTGGGAGCGATGCACAGCGGACTCGCCGGCGCGCTGCAGTCCGTGAGCCCATTCGAAGCACGGATGGTTGTGGCGTTGCTGCGGACGATCGGCGTGCAAGCCACCGCGGCGGGCAGCCAGCTTGTGGTCATTGGCCCTGGCGGGCCGACCAACCTGTTCATCTCGTGGAACTGCATCGGTTGGCAGAGCCTGGTCCTGCTCGGCATGAGCCTGTACGTCGGGTTGCGCGGCAAAACCACGCACGAGGCCCGTGCGCAGGTCGCCCTGGCGGGGATCCTCGGCACCGTGCTAGTCAACCTGTTGCGCGTCACGCTCGTGTGCTTGCTTGCCGCAACAGCCGGGCGGTGGCCGGCCGTGATCTTTCACGACTACGCGGGAACGCTGATGACGATCACATGGCTGTTCGCCTTTTGGGCTGGAGCGCAGCGGTGGCTCCTGTAAGTCCGGCTATCTGGCCGGAGAGCGGCCGCGGAGGGCGGCGCTGCGCGAAGCAGCTCAGCCTCCAAGTCGAGCAGCAGGTCGTGCGTCATGTGTGGCGGAGAGGGAGAGATTTGGACCCGCTCAACGTTTCGAGCCACCTGCTGATCCCGTAGCCAGGCGGGTTTGACGTACCAGTCCTACAAAGGCCGGAAGCAAAGTGCCGGCCCATGCCGCCGCGACCGCAACCGAGATTGCGAACGGCCCGTCGCCGTACGCCTCCCGGGTGCCAAAAAAGAACGCAACCAGCGCCCAGGAAATCATGAGACTGGCCGCGGCATCCAGAAGGGCGCCAGGCACTTGCCATACCGCCCTGGCTCTCGCCAGCAGGAACGCGGCGATCAGATACACGATCGCCGCCACCATAAGCGGAACCGAGTAAACGAAGAGCGCGAAAGGAACAAAAGAGAACTCAGGGCCCTTGAGGGCAAATGACAGGGCCAGGGCCAGGCCGCCTACCACTCCAAACAGAAGGCCCCTGGCCGCCGGCAGGGCGACCGCCGCGCGTCTAAGTCCCATAGCCCAGATGTACAACGTCATTTTGGCGGGGCATGGTGGATGCTTTTCGAACCGTGTTCGGCCGGGCCCGACTATGACCCCAAAAGAGTGACCCCAACGGATCGCCTCTCCGGCTTCGGAACCGGCCTTGCGACCAACTCCGACTCCAGTGAACGTGTCCCTTGGGGCCACTGGTGACAGTACTCCAATCCGAACGGTTCTGCATGCGCATCTTTTTTCCGTAGCCTGGCTACCCAGAATTTCGTCACTCCAATGTCCAGTTTGGCCTTGCTCATTCCGCCCCCGGCCTAGGTTCTTGTGAACGCGCACACCGACGAATTGAGGTGTATGGTCGTGACAGCGGACCGCTCCCCAGCCCGTTACATCTTTGAGCTGAAATTGGCGGAAGTGCCGAGCGGCCCGCTTAACTCCAAGCTCGGGATGCTTCGCAAACGATCAGGCCATCACGAGCCTGCGCGGCCGGCCAGGAGGGCGGCGCGTGCGCCTGAAGGCTTCCAGGTCGTCGGGAAGAATGGCCCACACAATTCCGACTTTGATTCCGTACAGTCGCCGCCTCAGCAGCAGCCGCCGCACGTAAGCCTCCGATGCTTTGAGCTCGGCTGCGGCTTCAGCGACGGACAGAAGGCGGGGGCGCTCGATCGCGAAAATATTAGCACGTACGCGCAACCATTTCTGGTACAGTGCTTGTCACCGACGCTCCCCGGCTCCTTCACGCCCTTCGGGCAAGGGGCACACAGGAACGCTTGGCGTTTAATGCCAGCACTCGGATCCGAAGGGAAGGAAGTCGAACATGTCCGAGCAGAACAAAGCCCTTGCGCGGCGCGCTATAGAGGAAATCTGGAATCAGGGCAAGCTCACGGTAGTCGATGAGCTGACCGCTTCCAACGCGACCTTCCACGACCCGAACGTGCCGGGTGGAAAATTCACCGGGCCGGAAGGCCTGAAGCAGTTCGTTCAGATCTACCGGGCCGCGTTCCCCGACGTACGGCTCACGATCAACGACCAGATCGCGGAGGGCGACAAGGTCGTCACCCGTTGGACCGCAACCGGCACCCACAAGGGCCAGCTGATGGCCATTGCGCCGACGAACAAGCACGCGACTGTGACCGGGGTCGATATCGACCGCTACCAGGACGGCAAGGTGGTTGAGGCCTGGGCAAACTACGACATGTTTGGCCTGCTTCAGCAGCTCGGCGTGGTTCCGGCGATGGCTCCAGCCGGCGTATCCGCCTGACGTTCATCCGCTGAGAGGGGGCGGCCTTCGTGGGTCGCCCCTCGCGTGCTAGCGGTGGCGGAGAGGGAGAGATTCGAACTCTCGATGGGCCAGTGACCCATAACGGTTTTCGAGACCGCCGCCTTCAACCACTCGGCCACCTCTCCTGATCCCCGCGAAATCGGAGGCGCCGCCGAGATTTCGCGGGGCCCACCTCTCGCGGGAGCCGCCATGGCGGTCCCGACCGGATTCGAACCGGCGTTCTCGGCCTTGACAGGGCCGCGTGTTTGGCCAGGCTACACCACGGGACCGACGGCGGCTAAGTCTACCAAGCGACTGCGCGCCGATCGGGAGGGGGCCCGGGTACCACTACCTATAATTCCCCTGTCTTGAGCGACGTTCAGCAACTGAGCGGCGGCACTTCCGACGAGCTCAGAAAACGATTCCAGATCCTCGAGCGCGTCGCCATCTTTTTCACCCTTCCCGACAACATCCTGCACGCCCTCGCGCGCCGGCTGGCCCCGGCGTCGGCCACCAGGGGCTCGGTCATCGTCCACCAGGGCGACCCGGGCGACACCATGTTCGTGGTCGAGTCGGGCCGCTGCGAGGTGTTCGTCGAGGAGTCGCCTGGACACACGATCACCATCGCCCTGCTGGGCCCTGACGACTTCTTCGGCGAGATGGCGCTGATCTCCGAGGAAATGCGCACCGCCAGCGTTCGGGCCCTGGAAGACTGCCGGCTGCTCACCCTCGACCGCCGGACGCTCTACGAGACGCTGCCCGCCGATTCGGACGCGCTCATCGAGCTGACCAAGCTCGTCGAGCAGCGCAAGGACACGCTGCCAAACCTGATCGCGCGAGCCCGCATGGTGGCGCCGGAGCAGGCCGCCACGACGATCGCCGTCTACTCGCCAAAAGGCGGGTCGGGCCGCACGACCATCGCCGTCAACCTCGCGGCCGCGCTGGGCAAGCGCTTCCCCGGCGAGGTGCTGCTGGTCGACCTCGCCCTCCCCTACAACCACGACGCGCTCATCTCTTACCTGACGCCGACCGGCTGCCTTGCTGCCGCGGCGCAGGTTCCGCCCACCAACTTCGAAGAGGCGGTGCTCGGAGCGATCCTCCACCACCCCGGCGGCATGATGCTGCTGCCTGGCGTGCTTCGCGCCGAGCAGGCCGACCTCATCAACGTCGACCTGGTCAACCGGGCGATGGGCATCCTGGTGAACGCGTTCCGCTACATCGTCTTCGACCTCGGCGTCGCGTTCACGGACATCGTGATCACCGTCCTCGACCACTCACAGCGCGTGCTGGTGCTGGTCACGCCCGAGCTGTCGTCCCTCAAGGACGTCGGCGAGCTCCTGAACATCTTCACGAACGTGCTGAACATCGTTCCCGGGCGCGTGATCCTGGCCCTCAACAACAAGGTGCCCAAGTCGGTCGTGAGCAAGGAAGACGTGATCCGCACCTTGAAGCAGGAGCTGGCCGTGGACATCGAGTTCGACGGCACCAAGCCGGACGAGGCCGCGGTGAAGGGCGAGATCCTCGTCCTGACCGACCCCAAGAGCGCCATCAGCCGCGGCGTCGAAGACCTGGCAGAGCAGATTGCCGGCGCGACTTCGGGCGAGGACAAGAAGGCCAAGAAGGGCTTCAAGATCGGGCGGGGTTAAGGCCGAACCGAAGTCCAGACCTCCGCCACAGCTCGCGCGACTGACGTTGCCTGGGCCCAACCCGCACGAGCCGACGGGGCGCGAGATGCGGGGTCGAGGAACTGCGTTCCCATCGCCTTTCGGGCTTGCGCGTCGGCTTTGATGACCAGCGACCGAATGCCCTTGCCAAGCGATTCGATCTGACCTTCAGCGGTCCGGCTCCGTCGGAGCGCGACGCTCACGGGCGTGAGCGCCACGATCGGATCGAAGCCCGCGGCGACGTCTGCGTTGGCAACTGACCTCATGCCGCCGTCAATAAAGCGCCGCACGCCGATCGTGGCAGGCGGATAGACCAGCGGGATCGCGCAGCTGGCGGTCACGGCATCCACGAGGTCCACCCCACTGTCGCTCTTGAACACCACGAACTCGCCGCTCTCCGCGTCGATCGCGGTGATCCGGAGGTCTCTCTTGGGCCAGGTCGTCACAGGAAGCCGGCCCCTGATGACGTTTTTGCGCTCCGACTCAGGCATCGTGCGCGCGCGCAGGGCGGCGCGTCCGATGCGTGCCCTGACCTGGCGCTCCTCACCGGGTATCAGCGTCCAGATCAGAAACCGAACGAGGGTTGAGATCGGGACGTGCGTGGCTGCCTCGCCAACGGGAACTCGGAACTGCTTCGAGTAAAGCTCGTCGATGGGCATGCCACTCAGGACCTGAGCGCCGACGATGGCGCCGGCGGAGGTCCCGATGACGGCGCCCGCCCTGGTGAGATCGACACCGGCCGCGTGCAGGCCGGCGAGCATGCCGATCTCCCAGGCGGCCCCGGTGATGCCGCCTCCGCCGAGGACCAGGGCCGCTCCGGCCATCTGGCCGCCATGTTAGTTCGACCAGTAGCCGCCGGCCGAATATGGCTGGTAAACTCCCAAGCGTGATCGAACAAGCTGTCGTCTCACTAACCTCGGACGCCCAGGCTCGCCTCAAGGAGCTCCTCGAGAAGGAAGGCAACCCCCAGCTGGCCCTCCGCATCTTCGTCAGCGGCGGCGGCTGCTCGGGCATGCAGTACGGCATGGCCTTCGACGACAACCGGCGCGCCGAGGACCTCGTGATCGAGGCCGGCGGCGTCCACATCCTCGTGGACGACTTCAGCGCCCCTTACATCCAGGGCTCCGAGATCGACTACGTCGACAGCCTGATGGGTGCCGGGTTCACGGTGCACAACCCGAACGC
>WNGK01012178.1_pt1 | contig 10151 bp, 6 predicted proteins | sample 5400601 | NCBI WGS metagenome assembly WNGK01 (sample SAMN13153376, study PRJNA577476) | soil metagenome | isolation source: 60 cm soil or saprolite under Garry oak tree replicate 1 | place: USA:California | collected 2016-06-15 | reverse complement strand
TCCACTGATGCCCGGAAAGGCGTTCTTCTACGGGTCGTACTATCGGCCGACGCTCAACAAGCAGAACGCGTCGAATCTCTACGGCCCGCTGCCAGACTTCGACAGCGTGCGGAACGAGGAGTTCGGAAAGGTGACGGTGACGCCGACGAGCTCGACTCTCGTCAACCTCAGCTACCGCAATTCGCACCGCCTTGACAAAGGCTCGCAGTTCGGAGGTTCCACCGCGGCAACCGCCGGTACGGGCAACGAGTCGCGCCAGCGGATCGGTACCGCAGACGGTTCGTGGATCATCAAGAGCAATAGCGTCCTGACGTTCAAATACACCCACTTCGAGAATCCGACGCAGGGCCGTCCGGATAACACGTCATCGGCGGTCGTCAATACCGCGATCGGCACACACCTCGACATTACGAACCTCGACAAGCTCGGCTTGCTGAGCGTCCCGAAGATTGGATCGAATGCCGCGGCCAACGGGTTCATTCAGCCGATCATCAACCAGTACGGGTACAAGGATCCGACCACGGGCGTCCTGACCGGCGGCGGCACGGTCGGATTCGGCGCGACGTTCGACAAAGACGATTTCTACCGTGACGCCGGCCAGGTCGCGTTCAACACGACGCTGAGCGGTATAGGCATGCGCCACAATCTGCACGGTGGCTTCCAGATGTACGTCGATTCCGAAGATCTGGATCGCCGCTCGAACGGCTGGGGATTGATTACGGTGCCCGCGGGCGCGGTCAGCTTCCCCGCAGGCACGGGATCCCCGATCTTCTATCAGGCGACGTACCAGGCACAGGGCGCCGGCAAGCTGCCCGTGATTCACTCCGAGTACCACTCGAAGAGCTTCGAGGGCAACGACACGATCAACTGGAAGAACTGGACGTTCAACGTCGGCGCCGTGATCAGCAACGACACGCTGTTCGGCCAGGGCCTGCAGCCGGATTCGTCAGCACCGTCCGGGTTCGTGAAGTCGCCGGCGACCGAGCTCGATCCAAAGAAGCGGCAGTACCAGGAATACGACATTCCCTTCAGCAAGATGATCCAGCCGCGCGTCAGCGCGACGTGGGCGTACAACGACAAGGACACGATCTATGCGAGCTACGCACGGTTCAACCCGGCGGCGAGCTCGCTGCCGCGCGCCGCGTCGTGGGACCGCAACCTCGCCGTGACGCAGAACGCCGACTTCGACGCGAATGGCAATCTTTTCGCAGTGGAGTCCGTCGCGGGTTCGACCGGGAAGCTGTTCGTGCCCGACATGACGCCGCGCCGCTACGACGAGTTCCTCGTCGGGACGGCAAGACAATTCACGCCGGCGCTAGGTGGCCGCGCCTATTTCCGTTATCGGAAAGGGACCCACTATTGGGAAGACACGCCGAACAGGTCGCATCGCGAATCTCGCGGATCAACTCGCGGGACTGGGCATCTCGAATGGTGGAAACGCCTACGTGATCGCCGATCTCGACGGTTCTTTCACGGACTACCGCGAAGCCACACTCGAGTCCGAGTACCGGAAAGGCCGCGCGTGGGTGCAGGGTTCGTTCACGTGGAGCCGATACTACGGCAACTTCGACCAGGATGGCTCCTCGTCGTATGTTGCGTCAACTCTCACCGATAACAACGACTCGAACGTCTTCATCGGCTCGTCTTTCATCGGAGATAGCGCCGGCCGGCAATTGTGGGATCTGAAGCTTGGCCGCCTGCGAGGCGATCGCCCGTACTCCTTCAAGATGTTCGGAGCATACAGTTTGAGGTGGAACGGCTCGATCGGCGCGTTCGTCACCGCGCAATCCGGGCAGCCGTGGGAAACCCATAGCTACCTGCCATATGCGGCGCTCACGTCGAGCACCAGCAACTCTGATCGGTACTCGGAGCCAGCTGGTTCGCACCGCTCGCCCGCACACGCGCAGCTCGACTTGAACTACACGCAGGATGTGCCGTTCATGAACCGGTTCCATGCAGCCGCCGTGTTCTACATTTACAACATATTCAACAGCCAAACCGGCTATTCGATCGATCCAAACTTCAACGATGCCTTGTATAAGCAGCCCCTGCGATACTACGATTCGCGGCGGCTGGAGATGACGGTCAGGCTGCAGTTCTGAGACAGGAGACAGGAGACAGGAGACAGGAGACAGGAGACGGGAGACGGGAGGCGGGAGGCAAGAGGCAAGAGGCAGGAGGCAGGAGGCAGGAGACAGAAAAACACTGGTTACCGACTGCTTACTGCTTACCAACAAATAACCGCTCCCGCGCGATCAGCGGCCTCGTCGTATCGTCCGCCCTCTGACGCGCGAGCGCGATCCGCGCCTGTGCGTCCGGCTCGTTCAACAACACACTCACCTGCGCGCGCTTGAACAGCGCCATCGGGTAATCCGGATGTGAGGGCGGCACGCGGTCGAGCGCGGCTCGCGCGTCCTCGAAGCGTCGCGACGCCAGATAGAGCACGCCAAGCTCCAAATCGTGCGCGAACGCCGCGGGCTGAAGCGCCCGAGCCCGCTCGAAATCCGCAATCGCCGCCGCCGTCCGGCCGGCGTCCATCGCGATCTGTCCCTGCCGTGCGCGGACGGTCGCCAGCGCCTCGACCGCAGTCAGGCGATCGGGCGACTCGGCGACGACCTGTTCCAGCAGCCACGCCGCGCGATCCCAGTTCTTCGTCCGGACGTAGTGCAGCCCGAGGTACGTCTTGACGTCCTGCGACTCCGGCGCGATCACCGCCGCGCGCCGGAACATCTCCACGGCCTTGTCGTTGTGCCCGAGCGCCGAGTGCGCGCTCGCGAGGCGCAGCGCGGCGTCGATGTTGTGCGGATCGGCGGCAAGAATGCGCTCGAAGAGCGGGATCGACTCTGCATAGCGGCCGTCCGCGAAGAGACCAGAGGCGCGCTCGATAACCTCAATCAGCGCCGTCATCTCCGCGGGGCGCGGTGCATCCTTGCGGACGACCGGCGCGGCGCCGGCGCTGACGTATCCGAGGCTCGCGAGCCTGCGCTTCGCGTCGGCGTCGAGCGCGTCTGGCGCGTGCGCCGCAGCGGGCGACGGCACCGGATACTCCTCCAGCGCCTTTCACACACCGGGCGGCAGCTCGACGCCGGATCCGAGATTGTGCGACTCCGACGGATCGGCGGCGACATCGTAGGTCTCGACCTTCCCCGCGAGAATGGCCTTGTAGCCGTTGCCGATCGCCATCACCTGCGGCTGCCAGCCGTACTCGAGAAACGGCTTCATGGCTTCGCCGAGCACAACTTCCTCTGCGCTCTCCTCGGACCTCGGACCTCCGACCTCGGACTTCGGTAACAGGCTGCGTGCCGAGTCGACGCCTGCCCAATCCAGAATCGTGTGATAGACGCGGCGCGTGCTCACCGGCCGGTCGTTCACGCCGGCCTCGACGCCCGGTCCCACAATCACCAGCGGCACGTGCATCGTCGCCTGATAGAGCAGGCTGCCGTGCTGGAGCTCGCCGTGCTCGCCGAGTCCTTCTCCATGATCCGCGACGATGACGATGGCCACCGGCGATCGCGCGATCTGATCGAAGGCCGCGATGAGACGACCGAGCTGCTCGTCCATCTCCGCGATTTCGCCGAGATAGGGATTCGCGCGGTAGCGGCTCGCGAACGGCTCCGGCGGTTGATACGGGAAGTGCGCATCGTAGTAATGGACCCAGAGGAAGCGCGGCTGACCGGACGGCTGGCGCAGGTCCGCCAGCGCCGCGGCGGTCGTTTCGCGCGACGCCCTCTCGTTGCTGCCTTCGGGGAGGCGATCGTCGTACACGTCGAACCCGCGCGCGAGCCCGAAGCGGCGCGCGAGGATGAACGACGACACGAAGGCGGACGTCCGGTATCCGGCCTGGTGCAGACGGTCGGCGAGAACGGGCAGGTTCGCCGGCAGATACCGCGCGTTCTCATGGACGCCGTGGCCGCCGGGATACAACCCCGTCATCAGCGAGCTGTGTGAGGGCAGCGTCTCCGGCACGGCGGCGTATGCCTGACGGTATCGACGGCCGCGTGCGGCGACGGCGTTGAAGGAAGGGGTCTCGATACCTTTCGCCTCGGGACCGATCGCGTCCGCACGCGTCGTGTCGAGCGTGACGAGCAGGATCGAGGGGCTCGACGTGCGACCGGCCGAGGGCGGTGACGGCGACCGGCCGCAGCCGGCCGCGAGCGTCAGCGCAAACGCAGCGCATCCAATCTTCCGCCTCACTACGGGAGTGCCAGGAGAACGCTTCACCGCGACGCCGTGGATGCCGGTCGCTTCGCCATCTGCGGCAACCCGGGCTCGACCATCAACTTCTCGATCGCATCGATCTCGACCGGCGCCGTGGACGACATGTTTTCGCAGCCGTTTGGCGTGATGAGGAGCATGTCCTCGAGGCGGACGTAGACGCGATCTTCGGGGATCGTCATGGCCGGCTCGATCGTGAAGACCATCCCCGGCGTGTATTCGCCGTCGAACCCGGTCTGGACGTCGTGCACCTCCATGCCGACCATGTGACCGAGCATCACCACTCGCCCGGAGTTGCCAGTCACGCGCGCGCGATACCCTTCAACGAACCGGTCGGCCGCCGCCCGGTTCTTCGGATTGGTGAAGCGGTACGATGACATGACCGCGTCCATCTTCGCAACGGCATCCCGCGTGATGTCGATTCCCTTGCCCGGATGGATCGACGTCATGATCGCTTGGTACAGCTTCAGATAGATCCCGTACAGCTCCCGTTGATCCGGCGAGAACTTCCCGTTCGCCGGCCACATGCGCGTCACGTCCGACGTGTAGTAGTGGTAGTCGGGCGCGTAGTCGAAAAGAACGAGATCGCCGTTTTTCAGCTGCGTCTGGGCCGCGTGGTAATGCGGCCAGAACGAGTTCTTCCCCGCCGCGGTGAGGCCGAAATAGGCGGGTCCCCAGGCGTTGTGTGACTTGAACACGTAGTCGCCGATCGCTTCGATCTCGTACTCGTACATGCCGGGTTCAGCCGCGCGCATCGCCTCCATGTGCGCGAGCGCCGCGATGCGGGCGGACTCGCGGAGCAGCGCGATCTCGCGCGGGCTCTTGATCTCCCGCATCCGATCGAGAATGTCGTCGAGGTTTTCGAACTTCGCGGCCGGCGCCGTCTCGGAGAGCCGTGTCCTGACGAAGGCCTCGCGCGATCCCTGAAGGTCCCACGGGTCGGCCGCGCGTGCCCGCGCGTGCGAGTCCGCGCGATCCGGCGTGCCGGCGAGGACCGTTTCGCCGCGGACGGTCGTATAAATGGTCCGGCCGGCGAGGGTCGGCACCAGCGCATCGAAGTCCGCTCGCGGCCTGACGTGCTCGATGCCGGTCAGCGTCTCCGCCGCCGCCCCCGGCGCGAGCAGCGGACCCTCGGACCGCTCCATCATCTCGTTGGTGGGGAGCAGATACAGGGTGGAACTCGTGCCCTTGCCGTCGAGCACCAGAATCGCGCGAGGCGTGTCGACGCCGGTCAGGTAATAGAACTGATTGCTCTGCCGGAACTTCTCGTACGAGGAGGTCTCGGTCGCGCCCTGCATGATGGCGACGCCGTCGCCGATCTGCGCGAGGACCTTCGCGCGCCGGGCGGCGAATTCCTCTTTCGGCAGCGACGTCGAAAACAGCGGCGGCCCTTCGACAGAGCTCAGGGCGGGCCCCTCGGTCCGGCTCAGCGCAGGCTGCGCCGAAATCGTTGCGAACAGTCCCGCGAACGCGAACAGGGACGTCAGGACGAAATAATGACGTTTCATGGCTGCGATTATAGTGGGTCGACACACACGATCTCGCAGAGCGCGCCAAGGAGCGGAGAGCGCAGACAAGTCAAGGCCGCGGACTACACGGACTACGCGGACAAACAGCACCGACTGCCGGTCCGCCGTGGCCGGCCTTTGGCCGGCCGCGCGAGAGGGCAGGCGATCCACAGAAACAAGCATCCGGTGAGCTCAGGGGATGCTTGTTTCTGTGGATCGCCTGCCCTCTCCGCCGCGCAAAGCGCGGCGCGGCGGACCTGTACTCAGCTGCTCGGCGCTCTCGGTGTCTCGGCGTCCTCTGCGTGAGATCGTACGTATCCACTCAACTGCGCAAATGAAATATCCGGCGTCGCGAAAACTCCCCCTGATCGAAACGATCCACGGTGTCCCGGTCGCGGATCCGTATCGCTGGCTCGAAGACCCCGACAGCCCGGAGACGCGAGCCTGGATCGACGCGCAGAACACGCTGACGCGCTCGGCGCTCGATGGGCCGGCGCGCGAGACGCTCGTGCGGCGGCTGACGGATCTCTACGACTTCCCGCAGACGCTGAGCTTGCAGCGGCGCGGCGGCCGGTACTTCTTCACGCACAACCCCGGCCTGCTGAACCAGCCGATTCTGTACGTCCTGGACGCTGCGAGCGAGAACCCGCGCGTGCTCCTCGATCCAAACGCGCTCAGCACAGACGGGACGACGGCGCTCACCGCGGCGTTCCCGTCGCCCGATGGCGCGCGCCTCGCGTACGCACTGTCGGAGGCGGGGAGTGACAGGCAGGAGATTCGGGTGCGGGTAGTGCCCGACGTGGACGATCCCGATCTGCCCGATCGGCTGCGGTGGGTGAAGTTCGCGAGCCTCGCGTGGACTCGCGATGGGACCGGCTTCTATTACCTGCGTTTTCCTGCACCCGGCGCGGTGGCGCACGAGGACGAGCAGTATTACGGCCGTATCTTCTTTCACCGGCTTGGAGACCCTCAAGCCTCCGACGTTCTGGTCTTCGAACGTCCGGACGAGAAAGAAGTGGTTCCGCTGGTCGACGTCGACGCGAGCGGCCGCTGGACTGTCATCACCGCGCAGCGCGGCGCCAGCGACGACAGCGAGATCTATATCGTCGATCGCAGCACGCCCGGACCGCCACGGCCGGTGTTCACGGGATTTGCCGACGCGTATCACTTCATCGACGAGGCTGCGGGACGGCTGTTCTTTCGCACGACACAGGGCGCGCCCCTGGGGCGGATCGTCTCGATCGATCCCGAGCGTCCGGAGATCGGCATTCAGGAGGTCGTCGGCGAATCCGCAGACCGGCTGTCTGCAGCCTCCATGGCGCGCGGCTCGCTTGTCGCCGTCTATCTGCACAACGCCAACGATCGGCTGCGGCGCTTCGACCTCGCACGCGGCCGGACAGGAGCGGTTCGCGAACCGCCCCTCCCAGGCATCGGATCGATCGTGATGCTCGACGCGCAGCCGGATGACGACGAGGTACGGATCGTGTACACATCGTTCACCCAGCCGCCGGCGGCGTATGTCCTCGATACGACCGCCTTTCGAACGTTCGGTAGGGGCGGTTCGCGAACCGCCCCTACGTACGACGGGTACGTCACCCGTCAGGTCTGGTATCGATCGAAGGACGGCACGCGCGTGTCGATGTTTCTCGTGCATCGTGCGGACCTCGCGACCGACGGCGATCGGCCGATCCTGCTCAGCGGCTACGGCGGATTCAATATCAACCGCACGCCGGCATTCGATCCCGGGAACGTTCCCTTCCTGGATCGCGGAGGGCTGTTCGCCCTCGCGAACGTGCGCGGAGGCGGCGAGTACGGCGAGGCGTGGCATCGCGCCGGCATGCTCGACAGGAAACAGAACGTCTTCGACGACTTCATCGGCGCGGCCGAATTCCTGATCGCCGATGGGTATACGCATCCGAACCGGATCGCGATCGAAGGCGGCAGCAACGGCGGCCTGCTCGTCGCGACGGTCATGATCCAGCGGCCGGATCTTTTCGGCGCGGTCGTCTGCCGCGTACCGGTCGCGGACATGCTCCGGTATCACCTCTTTACCGTGGGCCGCTTCTGGATTCCCGAGTACGGCTCCGCGGAGGATCCGACGCAATTCGCCTATCTCCTGAAGTACTCGCCGTACCACAACGTCCGCGAAGGCGTGCGGTATCCACCGGCGCTGATCATGACCGCCGACACTGACGACCGCGTCTCACCCGGAATGGCGAAGAAGCTGGCGGCGCGGCTGCAGGCGGACGGCGACGGCGGACCGTTTCTGATTCGGATCGAGACGAAGGCGGGACACGGCGCGGGGAAGCCGGTCGCCAAAGTCATTGAAGAGGATGCGGACATCCTCTCCTTCCTTACCCAAACAGTGCTGAGGACAGATCCTTGACGCTCTCGAAGCGATCGCCGGGCGACGGCGATAGCGCCTCGACGATCGCGGCCGCCGCGGTCTCCGGCAGCGTCGGCTGCCGCGCGCGCGGATCGAGCGGATGGCCGCGCAGCATCGCGCCCAGGAGCGCCGGCATCGACGCGCCGTCGTACGGCAGCGTCGCGGTCGCCATCTCGTAGGCGACGACGCCCATCGTGAAGATGTCGGAGCGGACGTCGGCGTTCTGCCCCGTCAGCAGTTCCGGCGCGACATAGTGGAGCTCGACGTCGGCGAGCGCGCGTCCCCGCAGCGTCTCGTCCGCGAGCGTCGCCAGCAAATCCTGCGCCTGCCAGATTCCGGCGGTCGAAATCATCAGCCGCTCGCGATCCTCGTCGACGTCCGAGGCGACACGCATGATCTCCGGGCTCACACCGCACAGGAGCCCGCCCTTCCGATGCAGCACGCGCGCCGCGTCTGCAAAATCCCGCAGCAGCGGTTTCAGCCGCGGCCACGGCAGCGCTCCGGCGGTCGTCAGCGCGTCGCGCAGGCTCGGGCCCTCGATGAAATCGGTGACCAGGTAGACGAGATCGCCCTCTTCTCCGTAGTCGCGGACCTGGATGATCGAAGGATGCGCGATCTGCAGCGTGCGGGCTTCGCGCAGGAAGCGCCCGCGGACGGCCTCCCAGTCTCGATCCGAACCGCGGCGGAGCAGCCGGATGGCGACGGGATGTCCGAGGACGCGATGCATGCCGCCGAACACCTCGCTGCCAAGACGGCCTGCGCCAAGCCGCAGACCCAGTTCGTACGTGCCGAGCAGTCCGCCCGAGATCTGAGCCGGCGGCCGCCCGCCGGTCACGATCGTCGAACGCGATGAACCATCCCCCGCCTGGAGCGCCCGGCCGAACTCGGCGATCGACTCGTAGCGATCGTCGGGAAACTTGGCGAGCGCGCGTCCCAGCACCACGTCGATCCACTTCGGTAAATCGCGACGGAGCTCCGTCGCGGGCCGCAGCGGCTTCCTGAGGAGCGCGTTCACCAGTTGCGCTGCGTCCGGTTCCTCGAATGGCGGACGCCCGGTCAGCAGCTCGTAGACAACCACGGCCAGGCTGTATTGATCCGATCGCGAATCGAGCTGTCCTCCGAGCACCTGCTCGGGGGCTGCGTACGTGAACGTTCCGACGAATTGAGACGCGGCCGTCAGCCGCGTGGACTCCGAGGCCAGGTCGCGCACGAGGCCGAAGTCGACAATCTTGTGCGCGCGCGTGCCGCCGCCGAAGTCGTGCGCGACGATATTGGCGGGCTTGAGGTCGCGATGGAGGATGCCGGAATCGTGCGCGAGCTGCAGCGCACTGCAGAGAGGCGACACGATTGCCTGTACCTCGTCGAGCGGCAGGGGGCCCCGCGCGGCGATCTCCTCGCGAAGGCTGCGGCCGTTCAGCAGCTCCATGACGAGGAACGGGCGCTCGTCCGCGTCGAGGTTGAAGTCCAGGATGGAGACGATGTTCGGGTGCCGCAGCTGCGCGCACGCGCGGCTCTCGCGCAGGAACCGCTCGCGTGCCGCCGGATCGCGCGCGAACTCCGATCGGACGATCTTCAGGGCGACCTCGTCGCCAAGCAGCCGCCGGCGCGCCCGGAACACGGCGCCCATCCCGCCTTCGGCGAGGGGCTCGATAATCTCGTAGCGCCCGTCGAGAATCGTTCCGGCAGCGAGCACGTCGAGCATGATATGCCACGGCCGTGGATTGGCCACGGACGACGCCGACCATGTTCGATCTTGGCCACGGACCGCGTTCGATCTTGGCCGCGGACGACGCGGATGACACGGTCAGGCTTTGGATTGGCCCGGGAACAGGATCGACAGGCCGCACGGCGCATCGCACAGGCGAGCGCGGAAGGCACCTCTTCCTGCCCATGGCGTCCGTGTGGTCCGTGGCTTAAGATGCCATCCGTGGCACGCGTGCTTGCAATCGACATCGGCACCTCGTCGGTCCGCGCGACGCTTTACGGCCGCGGGCTCCGTCCGGTGCGCGACGGCGCGCATGTGAAATATCGATGGCGCATCG
>WNGK01023701.1_pt1 | contig 10152 bp, 14 predicted proteins | sample 5400601 | NCBI WGS metagenome assembly WNGK01 (sample SAMN13153376, study PRJNA577476) | soil metagenome | isolation source: 60 cm soil or saprolite under Garry oak tree replicate 1 | place: USA:California | collected 2016-06-15 | reverse complement strand
CTCTTGCTGACCCATGCGAGTCGCTCGGATGGCGCGGACGTCGATCCCGACGTCATGGCGGGCATGCTCACCGCCATCATGAATTTCGCGCGGGTCTCCTTCGCGGGTGGAGCGGACGAACTGCGACGACTCGAGCTCGGCGATCAGACCGTGGTCATCGAACGGAGTCCGAAGTTCATCCTCGCCGTGGCGATTACCGGCAAGCCGCCGGCCGAGGTCCAGGAGGAGATGCGGATCTTCCTCGAACGCGCGGAGCGGCGCTACGGCCCGATGATGGCCCGGTGGACCGGGGATCCGATGGAGTTCCCCGGCCTGCAGGCGATGACGAGCCGACTCTTCCTATGAGGCCCGGGATCGCCTTCCTAGATATCGACGAGCCGGTCCCAAATGAACCGGTCGCCCTTCGCGAACAATGTTAACGGGTCCCGCGTGATTCGGGCCCGTGGTTGTCAGTCAGAGAAGGCTCTGCCCACGGTGCAGCTGCGTCGTCGCGATCCAAGACATCACGTGCCGACGCTGTGGTCAGGAACTCCGAGGCGGCATTGAGCGGACGCGCGCCGACCGATTCGAGGTCGTCTTCCGCGTCGTCCATGCTGTGGGCGGAGTCGTCGTTGGGCTCCTGTACTTCCTCGCTCGCGGCTCCGATTTGGAGCTCCTTGCCGGACCGATTCTCGTGGTGCTGCTCGCGAGTTTAGCGGTCCACTATCGTCGAAGGCCTCAGTATCGTGTGATCAAGGCGAGGCGGCGGACGCGTCGGCTTCGGAGGAAGCGCGTCGCCGTGGTGGCCCCCGCAGGAAACCCTCTCTCCGGCGGGACGGTCCGAATCTTCGGTACCGTCGCATGGGTCGCCGAAAACCGCGTCGATGAGATCATCGTACGGACCGATTCGCCCGTGAAGACCACCGGAAACGACCGTTCGAATCTGCTCGCGCTTGCGCCCATCGAACCGGGCGACATGTTCACCACGCTTCTGGAACTCGGCCGGATGCGCGTCGGAATTTGGTTCCTGGACCCCGCGTTCCTGTCGGTTCGACGGATCAACGTTCGCGCGCATCGAAGACTCCGCCCCTCGCTGTCCCTCGGGGAAGGCACGGTGTTCGTCACCAGCAGCCGGTCGATTGGATAGGTGAAACGGACGGCGGGCACAGCCGTGAGGCCGAGTCCTGTGTTTGTAGGCGCCGATGAACCACCCTTATGTTGCACTTATGAGGGCCCGGGATCACCCTTCATCAAGAGGCGCACGTCGATCCACGTCATCTCCGGAGGCTCGACGTCGATTTGCCAGAACAGTGCGATCAACTCGCCGGTGTGGTGTGCCTGTTCGAACGTCACCTGCATCAACGCGTCGCGCAGCGGATGGGGTCGGGTCTTCCATTCGGGCTGCACGCCGCGGTCAAGATCCTTGTCCGTGAGCTTCGCGAGGAACCGTTTCTCCTTCGCGATGATTTTCTTCATGTAGGCCCGGAGCGGCTCCATCGTTCGAACCTCATCGGAATCTCTCTCGCGCATCGCCGGGTCCGCCGACGCGCCCTGGGCGGTGACGTTCAGCCAGCCGTCGTGGACGGAGAGGATGTGATGGAAGATGTTCTTCAACGATTCGTGCGTCGCCTCGCGGTTCTTGAGGAGTTCGTCCTCGGGTAGCCTCGCGAGGGCCTCGCAATAGTCGCTCAGGACTCGCCAGTTGTACTCGTAGATATCGCGAAAGTCGACGATGTTTGGCATGAGCGCGTTATCTACGAGCCGACCTGATAAAGGATGGGATGAGTTTCGTTGAGGCTCGGTGACGAATCCGGGAATTCTCTCACCCCATCCGAACGTTGATATAGATGATATTCATTACATAATGTAGTGAATCAATTTGCTCCCGTTCGACATCGACAAAGTCCACATCTACGTGAGCAAGCACTTCCGGAACACTTGGATGAGAAAATGGGATTGGGATCAAATCGATTTGAGGGAAGCCTTTCGGACGTCTTACAAGGTCTCTCGTGTCGGAACGAGAAAGTGGGAGATCTTCGTTCGGAAGCAAGGACACAAAAAGCTGGTGGTCGCCTGTGACAGTGAGTACGATGAGGTCCTTGTCATCACGGGATCCGAGGGGTAGTCGGAGCGCCCGGTGTCCCAACTGCGGGAAACGGAGGCTGGTCCCCGTCGACGACATCACCTCCGAAATCGAAGGCTACACGTTCGTGGAACAGGGGCTCCGATGTGCCGCGTGCGGTGAAGAATTCATCCCCGAGGAGGAGAGTCAGCGCATGATTCGGGTCGCACGCCGGCTCGGTATTTGGGGCGAGCCACTCAAACTGCGGCGCAAGCTCTCGCGGAGTGGGCGCGGGACGGTCCTCCGAATTCCGACAGATATCGAGCGCAGCCTGCATCTCCATGGAGACGAGCAGGTGCTCGTCTCGAAGGCGGGAAAGAAGATCATCATCGAGCTGGGCCCTTAGCCCAGACCGAGGGTGCGAAGGGGCATTTACGATCTCATCCGGGCCGGTCACAGCCCGGGTCGGCAGATCGCTCAACCTCGACTTGGAGCTGGACATCCACCGACCGCCGCAGTCCGTCCGGGCGTGGTGGACGGATTTGCCCGATGAGTACGTTGCGAAAGATCCGCGCGAACAGCCTCACCGAATTCGCGTCCTTGCGCGGAACGGCCATCGGATCGAACTCGAGGGCACGTGGCGTGGCCCCCTCGGAAGGGATGCGCTTCTCCGGGAGACCCTCCATGTGCGGGACGACGGGAGTTGGACCTTCGACGCACGGGCCATGGGACTCCGTGTCCACGACGAGTTCCAGGCATTTCCCAGCGGTGACGGGACTCGGCTGCACATTCGAAGCGTCGTCAATCCGAACGGGCCTTTGGGAAAAATCGTCGGGAGGCTCATGGGGCGACGCTTGCTGCGCATGCTGGAGAAGGGGTGGGGAACGGCCGCCGAGATTTGCGAGCGGGATGCGCCGTGACCCTCGGGCCGGAGCTCGTGTCAATCAGCGTTGGCGCGGAGCGACGAACGTCCGGCTGCCCAAACATGTGCGTTCTCTCAAGAGATCGATTGAACGGTTATATGGAGGAAGATAGATGCGGAATCGGGATGGGAGCCGAGGAGGGGCGCGTTTAGAATACCCAGGGCCCTCGCGTAAAGGGAGGAGGTGAATCGAGATGAGTGTGGCAGACAACATCCGCTTGCTGGATGCGGGGAACAAGGCTCTCAACGATCACGACGTGGAGCGCTTCCTCAGCCTCCACCTTCCGTCGGTCATTCAGCGAGACCCGCAGAACGTAGAGCCAGCGAAAGGCCGGGAGGCCGTCCGTGCAGGCCTTGAGCCGATGATCCAAGCCTTCCCGGATTTCCATGTCGTCCGGGAACGTGCGTTCGGGGAAGGAGACTGGGTCGTTGAGGAAGGACAGGCGCTCGGGACCCACCGGGGGCCTCTGGAGACCCCCGTGGGGCCACCAATTCCAGCAACGAACAAGTCGATCCGGCTACCGTACGCGTTCATCGCCAAAGTCGAAGGCGGGAAGTTCGCCGAGACGCACCTCTACTTCGACGTAGCGGGAATGATGGCCCAGCTGGGAATTGGCCCGGCAGGCCCGGCCGAGCAGAAGGGTTGACCCGAGACCGTCACGATGCGATCAAAGGCCGCGGTCAGCGGAAGCCAGGCCTCGAAACGCAACCTTGTTCGAGGTTGACCCGGCGAGGGACAACGCACACCCCTGAAGCCCGGTTCGGGGGTCCATCGTCCGCCGGAACAAAGTTTCCGTACCGAGCTCGTGCCCTACCTCCGGATCCACGGAGCGGCCGCTAAGGTGTCGCTCTCGGGGCACCTGACTTCCACATGAGTACCGACGTGGCGAAGATCCAGACAAGGATGAGGACGGTTCCGGCGAAGATTGCGGTGAATGCTCCGCTCACGGGCACCGCCCCAAGGAGGAACAGGACGGCCCCGAGGATCCCGACGTATCCGAGCCAGCGGGGAAACGGCCTTCCTTGGATCGTCGTGAACCCGTACACAGCGAAGCCGGCAGCGAGAGTGAGGAAGCCGAATACCTCGACGGTTCCGATTGCCTCGCCGATGAACACCGCCGCCGTGACGACGATCCCCACGTCCCCCATTAGGGTCGCGCTACCGACCAATAACCGGTCCTTTCCGTTGAAGGCGGCCCGCAGCCCGACGAAGTAGGGAATCGCGATGACCGCGGCGAGCCCGATGAAGATGTCTCCGGCGAGGAACGCGCTCCGGAAGGAGCTGAACTGGGCGAGGGTTGCATCGGCCTGGGCGGGCCCCGAAGGGAAATTGTAGGATGAGGCAAACGTCGCGATCAGGAGAATCCCAAAGAGGATTCCTGAAACGCCCGCCAACCTGGAGCCCGATTCGCCTCGACAGCCCCCCGACGATGCCTCGGCCATCCTGTCCCGGCCCCGCGGGGCATCTTTGGAAGACTACTCAAGCGTTTGCAGGACCGTCGAAGTGCCCGCTGCTCAGGAGTGCCCGTTCTACTCGAAGCGACACCTCTGCCGGTGCCGGCGCCCATGGGCCTCAATCTTTCTGGAGCTGGACGAGTCCGAACAGAGGGAGCGTCCCGTGGGCGATGAAATCCCGCAGCGTCTTCCAAGAGCGGATCCCGTGGGCCCACGCAAACGCGATTAGGGCGACGAACCCCACGATTTCGCCGATTTGGACGTAGGGATCGTGGAGCAGGGTGTCGAACCATCGATCCACGTTGAATGGGGCGGGCGGGAACGTCCATCCGTAGGCCGGATACAGCACGACGGCCGGTTGAAACCAGATCAGGTCGAGCAGCAAGTGGGTCGCGACGCCGAAGCCTACGAGTCGAAGGTTCCGCAAGGCCGGCACGAAACTCAGCGCGAGGATCGCGAAGAGGAAGAGGAACGTGTGGGCCCACAGGCGCGAGTCGAGCCCGGTGATGTACGCCAGGGGCTTGTCGATGAGGTCGGGCAGGATCGCCCCGAACAGCACGAACCGATATTCGATCCGCGTCGGGGATTTCCAGGAGAGCAGCCATGCGAGGCCGAGTCCGATCCCGAGGTGGCCCAGCAGGAACATGGTGGCTCATCTCGAGGTGCGTGTGGAACCCATGTGCCGGCCTCGGGAACCGGCAGCTCGCAAAAGCGATTCATCCGCCGTGTATAGGACGGTGTCGAGCCGCTCGGCGAGGGAGATGTAGCTCGCATCGTAGATGGACAAGCCCAGACGGAAGGCCGAGTGGATCGCTGCGATCATCGAGGTCTCGGACGTCGGATCCAATCCGATGTCGAGGGCGAACAAGTCTCCGATGTGTTCGGCGAGCCGATCGATCCCGGCTCGAGGATGGTAGCGCAACGCGTTGGCGACCTCATAGACCATCAGGTCCGGAGAGACGAGCCGGATGTCTCCGTTCACGTGGCTCTCCCGCAGGGCGAGCGCCGCGTCGGTGTCCGGTTCCGGGAGATACCACTTCGTTGCGACGGATGCGTCTACGACGGCCGTCTCAGGTCGCGCCAACGTCGAATCTCCTTCGTGCTATTGTACTCGCTCGGGCCGATTTGATTCCGGAATTCGTCCATGCGACGCGCCGCCTCAAGGGCCTGCCGCCGATCGATTGGCGTCCGGAGCCGCTCTTCGAGTTCGAGCCGCCGCCGGATCGCATCGCGGAGGACCTCGGACCAGTTGATGTCCCGGATCCGGGCCATCCGTCGCTTCGTCGCGGAGTCGACCTTGAAGCTCACGACTTCCATGATTCTTGATATTACTTGTAATACTTAAGGATTACCAAGTCACTCTGTCTTGGTTGTCGTCTGGCAAGGGGCCGACCCGGCCTCGGCACGCGGCTCATGGAGAACGTTCATATCGCCGCGGGTCCTGCAAGCCGCAAATGGAGCCGCGAAGCCACGTCTGGTCCGACTTCAGCTTCGTGGTGTCGAGCGGCTACCGGGAAAGGGTCCTCTCGTCCCTGGCCCCAAAGCCGAAGGTCCCCAGTCAGCTCGCGGATGAAACAGATCTCCGGATCGTCCATGTGAGCCGCGCGCTGCGCGAGCTCTCGGATCGCGGGTTGGTCGAATGCCTCACGCCGGAGGTCAAGGCCCGCGGGCGCCTGTATGGCCTCACGCCGGACGGAGCGGCCCTCCTCGCCGAGCTCAACGGCTCCCGGCGTTATGTCACGCCGACGGTGCGCGAGGCGCATCCGGTCGGATTCGTCCCGAAGATCCGCGGCTCGAGCGTCTTGCGGTTCCTCGAGTACTTGCGGAAGACACGAGGCGGCGACGTCGTCGCCGAAGCGATCGCGACGTGGCCGGTCGACGCGGACGAGCTCACGGAAGATACGTGGCTCTCGGTCGAGGCGTGCGCCGCCCTGCTGGAGATCGTCGAGGCGAAGTTCGGGGACGGCAGCTACGAATCCATCCGGAAGCTCTTCTCTGGGGCGATGAGCACCTTTCCGACCGTTCTCGAGCAGCTCTCGAAGGCGATTCCGTTGACCGCCCTCGCCGAGCGCGCGCCGATCGTGTACGCGAAAGAGTGGAACTACGGTCGGCTCGAGGTGTCGACCGAGCGCCGCAAGATTGTGTTTCGCCATTACGACTGGATGCCCACCCCGGCGATGTGCGCGATGTTCCACGGCATCTACGAGGGCGGGCTCGTCTATCGCGGCGTGAAGGGCAAGGTCACGAAGACGCACTGCGTACGGACCGGCTCCGACCACTGCGAGTACCGAGTGGAATGGTAGGGATCGGCGGCGGGCGGGTCGCGGTGGCCTCCCGCAAGACTGGTGCGAGCGACCGCAAATAGGCGTGAAGGATGTCTTCCCGGATGCCCGTCTCATCCGTGAACATCACGACGGGCGCCATGATTGCGAGGAACGGGTAGAACGAATCCGGATCTGCGCCGCTCCGGGCCGCGTACTCGAGGTTGCGCCGGGCCATTTCCGCCGTGCGGGCGAGGTACGCCTCGTAGTCGCGCATCGAGAGGTTCGGTCGGAGGCCACGGACCCGGGATAGCGCCCTGATTTCCTCGCCTCCCCGGGCGATGAGGAAGATGTTCGCGATTCCCTCTTCGAGGTCCTTCGTGAGATCCATCGCATTGTTGGCCAAGGTCGCGACGGCGTCGAAGTAGAACCAGGCATTGAGATGGGCTTCGAGGGCCTCGGGCGACAGGGTCGTGTCCGCGAAGCAGAGATCCAGCAATGTGTCGGCGGCCGTGTGAGAGATCCATCCGGCGATCCGTTCCCACGGTTCGAGATCGTCGTCCGGCGCCGGGAGATGGCCGGCCGCGGCGAGGAAGCCGTGGACGTCGAGGGTCGGGTCCTTCTGGTACATCGTGTACGCCTCGCCCAGGATCCAATTCGTTTGGAACCGTTCGAGCTCGGTCCTCAGGACGTCTCCATGCGGCGAATCTTGGAAGCCCCGTCGGAACGCGATCGCGAGGGCCGTGAGCAGATCCGTCACGGGTCGCTGCTCGGGAAGCAGTCGATCGTAGAGTTCCTCACGGAACCGTGACCCGTCGAAGCTCGGGGCCGTCAGCGATCCCAGACAGTGGCGCATCAGGTCCAGCGCGTCGCCGAAGTTGTAGTCGCCCGAATCGATGGCATCATCGATCGTGTCGAGGAACGCCTCATACACGACTTTCAAGCGGCTCGCGCGCAGCCGGTTCTCCGGCCGCGTCTCCTGCCGGAATCGATTCGAAATCATCAGCGCGCCGGCGGCATAACGGAGGTTCTTCTTCGAGTTCCAGATGCCACGGACCTGCCCGGCCAGGCTCTCCTCCGGGAGTCCGAGGTCGTCCAGGCCGCCGGACGCTCGCAGGCGTCCGAGGTCGGCCTCGATCGTATCGATGTGTCGCCGGATCACTTCGCGCGGAAATCCGAAGTCGTGGTATTCGAACAGGCCCTCTGCGACCCTCCCGAAATGATGGACGAGGCCTCGGATCAGCTCGAGGTGGTCCGTGCGTCGGTCGCCGCCCTCGGTCGCTCCCTCGCTTGTGTCCGGATTGATTTCGGTCCGCATGACATGCACCCGACGAGGCAATCCACCGGGGGGTCATAGGGAAAGTTACCGAAGGCGCGTCGCACTCATACCAGAGCAATACCAGATCGGTCCGCGCCGAACGTTTATGCGGGCTCCGTTCCTTCCGCGAGACGAATGCCGCGCCCGATCTTGCGGCTCGCGACGCGCTTCACCCGACGGACGCGCGCGACGGCGTGGGCGATCGCGTTCGCATGCATGGTCCTCGTCGGCGCGATGAGCCTCGCCGACGGCCTCGCGAACGGCGTCGGGTCCGTCGCGAACCGGATCGGGACCGGCCCGGCCGTATACATCCAGGGGAACGAGCTGCTCGCGAGTGCGATCGATCCGGCCGCGCTCCCCGACGTGAGCGGCGACTTCGTCGCGATGCGGGCCCATGCCGCGGGCTTCGAGATCAATGGTCTCACGCTCTCCGTATTCGCCGTCGCCCTCGAATCGTATCACGCGGGGGTCGGAACCATCGGGTTCACGGTCGGTCCGCGCAATGTCTCCGTGGACGTTGGATTGCGGGACCAGATCCAATCTGCGAGCGGGAGGCCCGTGGCGAGTTCGGGGAACCTGAGTCTGTTCGGGCTGCACCTCACCGACCTCCCGATCGTCGCCCCACCGCCGACGCGCTCCACGCTCTTCCCGGACGATTGGGTCTACGTCCGGCCGGATCTCTTGGTCGCCATGAACGCAACGCGGGGCGGGCCTGTGCAGGCGATTTTGGCAGACGCACCGCTGGACCCTGCGGTCATCGCTGCACTGGGGCTGACGCGACTTGAGACGCTCGGCGCGATCGGCTTTGTCCGCGGCAGCGTCGCAGAGGTCCAATCGTCGCTCGCGCTGCTCGCGCTCGTCATCGCCGTGGTGATCGGCCTCCTCGTCTACGCGGCGATGAGCCTTGAGGTCCATGCGCGTGCGCGGGAGATCGCGACCCTCCGGAGTCTTGGGGCCTCGCCCGCCACAGTGGCCGGGGTCTACGAGGCGCAGGCCGTCGTCCTCGCCCTCGCGGGAGCGATCCTCGGGTCCGCGCTCGGGATTGTGGCCGCGCATGCAGTCGTTTCACTCGCGCCCCTTGCCGGTCTCCCCAACCTTGTGATCCTCTCACCGCCAACGGTCGCCGTGGGCCTTGCGTTCCTCATCTCCGGGGTCGCCGCGGTCCTCGCGGGCCTCGTTCCGTCCCGGCGCGCGGCCTTCCTCATTCGCACGAAGGGGGCCATCCCATCCTGATCGGGTCACGTGCCTTTGGGGGATTGCTCCTCTGCGCCTTCCTCCTCGGGGCGACCTGGCCGATCCTCGCGGCCCTCCCCGGGGTCCCGACGCGCATCCTCGCGGGGGACGCGTATGTTGTGACGCAAGGGAGCGGGGCGTATTCGATCAACGAGAGCCTGGTGGAGAGTCTCAAGAATCATACCGCGAACCCTTGGGTTGCGATCGTGAGCCCGGAGATCCTGAGCCTCGGGACGGTACGAGGGGAGCCGGTCGTCGCGCGGGCCGCCGACCTAGCCGCGTTTCTCTCCCTCGAGCGCGGTGCGTGGGTCCAAGCCGCAACGGTGGGCGACCGGAGGGCGGTTGCAGGAGAGGGCCTCGTCCGGCGACTCGGCCTTGTGGTCGGAGACGACGTGACGGTAGTCGGCTCCTCCGTTCCGCGCATCGCGTTCGTCCGGATTGTGGGAATTTATCGAACCGCTACGCCGGCGAACGACGAGCTGCTGGTCGACTTCGCGATCGGCAGATTGCTCTCCGGCCTGAGCGGGACCGGGTTTCATTCGATTCGGATCCGGACGACCGATCCAACCGCGCTCCTCGATTTCCTACGGGGATTCGGGGCGAGCGTGCACGTGACCGGACCGGACATGCCGCGCGTGGACATCGCGGGCGATCCGCCGACGGACGAGCGGATCTCGAATCTCATCCTCCGGACCGGGGTCGGCGGGACACCTCGGGACTACCTCGCTTCGGCGGTGGCAGAGGCCACGAACTCCGTCGGCGTCGTCGCGTACGGTATTGCCGTGCTCCTCTCGATCCTCGTCGCGTTCGGAATCCATGCCGTTCAAGCGCGGGCCTTCGCGGATCGGGTCCCCGCCGTCGGCGTGCTCCGAGCAATCGGTGCGGGCAATCGCTGGATGCGGCGTCGGCTTCTCGCCGAATC
>WNGK01009251.1_pt1 | contig 10152 bp, 12 predicted proteins | sample 5400601 | NCBI WGS metagenome assembly WNGK01 (sample SAMN13153376, study PRJNA577476) | soil metagenome | isolation source: 60 cm soil or saprolite under Garry oak tree replicate 1 | place: USA:California | collected 2016-06-15 | reverse complement strand
AGCATCGCCATGCTGCTTTCAGCCGGGACTGGGGAGGAATATGCTGAGGCGAAGCGCAACATGGAGACCGCCCTGACCCAGGCACACTTGGCGAAAAGAAGTGCAGGCCTGGACGCAGCACCGGAAGTGGTCGTCGAGGTCTCATTTTTGGGGTCAGCTGCCACTTACATCAAATTGCGGGCGAGGCAAGACAAAGAGGCTGAACTCGTCAGAACGGGGCAGGCATGACACGCCGAATTACAAGGCTCTTTTCGCGTAAATGACTACCGGATGTCATTCAAAACTCACCGCCCTCCGACAGTCGGCTCAACCCGCCAGCCACGCCCCAGTGCTTCTCGGGGTTAGGGGAGGCGGCGGAAGACTCTGCCAGGGCGTTCCCAGAGGGCCGGCCACCGGTTTAGAAATCCCCGACCCTCGGCGCCAACTCGCCGGACCCCCGCGGCAACCCCGGCGGCCTTTTCACACCCAGATCGGATCGACAATACCCGACCTAGCGGCAAGGTTTTTGTTCGGATGTGACCTGGATCACAGGCGATGTGCGGTTCGATGCCTAAGCTGCCGGCACGTACCCGAATTCGGGAGGGGAAGATGTCAGCTCATTCGGCAGTTCTAGTGCAGTATATTTCGGCGGCATGGCTCAGGAATGTGTTCGCTGGCTCCCTGGCCGCATTGGTCCTGGTCTTGCTGCTGATCCTGGTTCCGTGACGTGCGGGCCATTCCGGCCCGACTTAGGCCGCCTCAGACTGGCGGCCTCGGGGCGCTACGCCCGCCTCATCGTGCGCTTCGTCTCGGCGCCGCACTTGGGGCACACGTAGCTGATGTCATCCAGTGCCCTGGTGACTGGCGCGGCGCCCTTAGGCTGCATCGGCTCTCCGCAGCCGGGACATCGGACGACCGGCAACGCTTCTAGCGCTTCGCTGCCCATTCTTCCCCCCGGAATCAAGGCAGCGCAAGCTAATCGGTGTTTTGTGGCGCTTCTTGGGGCGCCATGCGGCAGGCCCCCCATTTGAAACGCCCTTTGAGATTTGCGGCCCCTGACCGCGACGCATAGTTGGCATTCCAATTTTCCGCCGGTCCGCTCTGGAACTACGGGCTTACCGCCGGATTACGTTTCAAAGTTTTGTATAGGGGCGGGGGTTGGCAGCATGTCCCAGGACGAATATCAGCGTCGCGCTCTGGAGTGCACTGCTCTGGCGCGCTTGGTGAAAAATCCGGATCAAGCCGCTCAACTGCTCGGCATGGCGCAAGCATGGTTGCGGCTTGCCGATTATGCCCTGATGTTCCAGGACGCCGCCGCGGTGATCGCTACGCAGACCGAGACCGATCAGGAGAAGTAGGGCCGCCGAGGGCTCCTGCCGTTCTGGGATCGGGACCGCTTAGACGTGCCATAAGATCAGGAATGTCGATCGCCACACTTTTGCCGGATTGCCACCCAACCCTTAAATTGCCGGGCTTGATCCACGGGGGTGGGCAATGCTCCTTCAGTATCGTTTGGGTTTCGAGTTGCGTCGGAGCGACGTGATAATTATGGCAGCAAGCGTAACACTGGTAGCGCTAACGGTATTTTCTTTCTAAAGTTGACGCTCGCTAAAAGACGAATACTGCTGCGACGACCGCCGTAAGCGCGACACCGCCGACGAGAAACAGCCAGTCTGCAGGTTCGAACCCGAACAATATTCGAGCTTGTTCTGGAGAACTCGACATAACTCATAGCCCTTCCGCACGCATAACCCCTCAGCGCTGCATAGCGTTCCCGAAATTCGTTAAAGATAGATTTGGCCTAGCGTCGCCGCGGTTCCGCGACAGCACAAGGCGAAGCTGAGGCTGAGCAACATTGCGCTGCACAAAAAAAGTCCGCTCGCTCTGGTTCAGTGCTACGGTCCCAGGGTCGGGGAGTAGTTAGTATGCTAGCCCACTCCCCGGCCGGGCGGTCCCGGTCACGGGTTGCCCCCCGCGGATCGGGACCGTTCTGAAGGGTGCTGATGCGAATTCCTCAGGCGCTCATGGCGCCCAACACAGCCCTGCAACGCTTCCTCGCCACTCCGTAGAGCTTGGCTTAGAGTGGCCCGAAACCTTGCGTCCGCAGCTTCGATCCGGCGACGGCGTTCGATAATCTCCGCGGCGAGGGAGTCATCGGGATTTTGCATGGGGGGTGGCCTCCTGGGAATTGAGGCGGGCGGCGAAATTGGCCAAGCCCGCCAAAGTGCCGAAACCCCTCCGAACCTTTCAGGTTCCCCGCTTGAGGCGGCTTGCTCGCCGCCCCAGTTTTTCGGCTAAGTCCCCCGCTTCCCAGACTATTGCAATCCCCCATGTCGAATAGCCCCGACCTGACCCTTCCGCTCGCCCGGCCGATCACCCTCACCCGATGTCCTCGTTTTCGTGATGGCCGCAAACGAGCGATCTAATCCTACGTTTGAACCTCACAAAGCGGAGGACGGCACGGGATACTACATTCTCGTGACCTGGCCCGACGGTCGTACGGACCGCATTGGCGGGCTCTTCAAGGACGAAACTGCGGCTCTGGACTGGATCAGGCTGGGGTCGCGAGCGTGGATTGCTCGGCGTAAAAAATCACGATCGCTCTGACACAGCTGCCGAGTGCCCAAAGCGGCGCGATCATCTTCGGCGACCTGATCGGCACACTGCAACTCTTGGTCGGCTAACTTGAGGATTCCGATGCTTCCTGTACTTGGTGCAGAATTCCTAAAATCTGCAAACCTGTTCAGCAGTTCCGAATGCCTCGCAAAACCGGGGCCCGTACCTCGTGCTCCGGGGGTGTATGGGTGGTATTTCAAGTCCCTCCCTCCCGGCGTGGCGAATGGCAGATGTGAACGGCGGAACGGCCTCTTTCTTCTATACGTCGGCATCGCACCGAAAGCCCCGCCAGCAAACGGTGGTAAAGCGAGCCAGCAAACACTCCGCAGCCGCATTCGTTATCATTTCCAAGGAAACGCGGAAGGCTCCACATTGCGATTGACGCTAGGATGTCTCTTGGCGAAAAAACTAGCAATATCCCTCCGACGGGTTGGCAGCGGCAAACGAATGACCTTCACGGCGGAAGGGGAGCGAGCGATTTCCAAATGGATGGCAGAGAATGCAAAGGTTTGCTGGATGGAGCATCCCGCTCCATGGAAGGTGGAAGAGACATTAATCGAAACCCTATCGCTGCCATTGAATGTTCAGGGCAATAGTCACCATCCATTCTGTCAGACACTGCGGGCCATTCGAGCTGCTGCCAAGGAATCCACCAGCGGCTCGATGTGCTGCGGATCGAGTGCATGATAAACGCCCACGAGGCGCGGGAATGGCGAAAGAGCCGAAGGCTACCTACCGGGTGATTTCGGTCAGGAAAGGCGGTTTCGCGGTCGAGGTGACCACGAAGGGCGCTATCTCTCACACTGAATTCGGCTTTAAGACCGAAGATGAGGCTCTGGCCTGGATTGAAGCGAAGCGGGCTAGAAATTCAAATTGAGACCTACCGCCGCAACACGGTCCTTGCTCGGCCACCGGGTTTTCGGGTACGCACTTCATCTTCGCGAATGCTTCAATCCCCCATGCCGAGACCAACCAGCCCCGACCTGACCCTTCCGCTCGCGCAGCCGATCACCCTCACTCGCGGCCCGCGCTCGCACCTCGTGACGCTCATGGACGCCGCGATCCTTATCCGCGATCTCGAACCGTTCCCAGGCGCGGTCGGTGTGGGATCGCGCTGCGAAATGATCCTGATCGCTACCGAGACAGGGGAGCACGCCGCGCGGAGGCGACGCAGCAATTGCTCATCCGTCAGATCGGGCACCTGATGGAGACAATGCCTCCTTGTCCTGAAACAGCGAACCTTCCGCCCGAGACGCAGCAATGGCTTACCGCCGCAGCCGCGGGATGAGCCATAGCGAGGCGAAACCCGTCGTCGTGGTGATGGAGAGCTGGCGGGTGCGGGTCTCGGCCCTGAGCCGGTCGGTCGCGGTCTGCAGCCGATCAAGCACGTCGGTAGCGATCCGGTAGAGCGCCTGCCCGCTCTGGGTCAGTTGGAGCGACCGCGGCCGCCGCTCGAACAGCTTGAGACCGAGGTGGTCCTCGAGCCCTCGATCTGCCGGCTCATGGCCGACAGCTCCTCGGCGGCCTTAGTGAAGCTCAGCGTGCGGGCCGCGGCCTCGAACCCTGGAAGAACGCCACATGGGCGAATCGACCGAAGCTAGCCCGAATGGAGCGCTGCGCAGCGGCGCGTACTCCGGTGGCCGAAGGTCGCCGTCCCGAAAGCGGGACCTTCGATAGAACAAACTATTTCATCCCGGATTGCGCTTCGCTTCATCCGGGCTACGATCGCGAAGGAGAAAACGCCATGGCCGCAACGCCGCCACCCGTCGAGCTCGGCACGCCGGCGCCGGATTTCCTGCTGCCGGCTACCGACGGCCGCACCTACGAATTCGCCGATGTCGCGGGTCGCAACGGCACGGTGATCGTCTTCATCTGCAACCATTGTCCCTATGTCAAAGCGGTGGTCAACCGTATGGTCGCGGACGCGCGCTCGGTGCTCAATGAGGGGATCGGGTTTGCGGCAATCTGTTCGAACGATGCGACGTCCTATCCGGAAGATTCGTTTCCCAACATGCAGCGCTTCGCCAAGACGCACCGTTTTCCATTTCCGTATCTGCACGACGAGGATCAGTCCGCGGCGCGAGCCTACGGCGCGGTGTGCACGCCCGATTTCTTCGGCTACGACTCCGCGCGCAAGCTGCAATATCGCGGCCGGCTCGACGAGGGCCGCACGAATGCGCCGCCCGCAGGTGCGCGCAGGGAATTGCTGGAAGCCATGCGCGCAATTGCAGCGAGCGGGGCGGCGCCCGTGCCGCAATTCGCCTCGATGGGCTGCTCGATCAAATGGAAGGCGGCGTAAGCTCATTTACGCCCCGACAAAGCCAACGGGGCTCGTCACCATCAAGGCCGATTTTTCACCGCCAAGGCGTATTCGGCGATGCGCTCAATATCGGTCTTCAGCTGGCCCGGCTACATGAGCGGAAGGACTTGGATCCATCGCGCCCTCTGCGCCGAGTCTACCATGGCGCCATCGGGAGCTGCTGGTCATGGCCGGCTGGCATCAGCGACGCACGAAGCCTCGACACGAACCTTGTGATAACCAAACTTGCGTCGCACAGAGGAGCTTCCCCGATGACTATCATCGATTCCCAGGTCCATGTTTATGACGCGAACACTCCGAAGCGACCCTGGCACAGTGTGCCGAACTGGCCCGATCACGTCACGGGTGACGAGATGGTGGCGGCGATGGACAAGGTCGGCGTCGACGGCGCGATCTTCATCTCCGCCTTTTCCTTGTACCGCTATGACGCCAGCTATGCGGTCGAGGTGCAGCGGGCCCATCCCGACCGGTTCGCCATCGTTAAGCCGGTTGACCCGGACGATCCGGCGGTGGCCGATGTCGTTGTCGACTGGAAGAATACGCCGGGCGCTGTCGGAATCCGAATCATGCTTACGAACGAAGCGAAGCGCGAGCTGAACGACCCTGGCCTCGACCGGATCCTACGCGCGGCCGTTCGCCACGATTTTCCGGTCAACATCCTGTGCTGGGGCAACTTGGACGCAGGCACTGCGCTCATCGATCGCCATCCCGACACGCGATTCATCATCGACCATCTGGGCATCATGCAGCCGCGCGTGCCGCCCGCACCGGCGCAGCCCTGGGCCGACCTCCCGAAGGTGCTGGAACTCGCCAAGCGCCCGAACGCGGTGATCAAGGTCAGCGGCGCCTGCACGCTGTCCCGGCAACCGTATCCCTTCCAGGACATTTGGGACCCGCTTGCCCGCGTGTTCGATGCCTGGGGTTTCGATCGCTGCTTGTGGGGCACGGACTGGACGCGCGCGTTCGCAGTCGTCAACTACGAGCAGGCCGTCGAGCCCTTCCTTAAGACTGATCGCCTGAGCGACACTGAACGGGCAATGCTGATGGGCGGGGCCTGCGCCAAGGCTTATGGCTGGTCGCCGAAGAAAGGTTAGTGGTGTCTCAGTGACAGCCGCCCGCGCCTTCACGTGAATCGAGAATGAAGCAGAAGATCCTGAAAAGCTCGGCCCTGGGCTGTCACTGAAACGCCCTGGGGGCGACGCCTGCTCTACGCCATCGGATCATATTGTCGAGCATGGCGGCCCGTGATCGATACACGCTCCACGTCGACGCAATGCCTCTGCGACGTTGGATCCAGGCGATAGACCGCCAGTTCATTTTCAAATTGGACGCAGCTGAGCCTACTACGCCAGCTGCGGAGGGCGTAGGACATCCGCCTCATCGACAGGTCAGCGGCGGTGCCTGGATCACCGAGCATGGGTCGTGGTGGTCGGAGCGCGCACCCCTGCTCCGAGGGGATGCCGCAGACCACTCGCCGCTACTGTCGACGTTACTGATCGACGCCCTTGGGTGGTCTCACGGCGCGGTCCGGCCGTGCTCAACGCAAATCCCGGGACTCCTGGCCGAACGCAGAGCGGCACGGGGGCCGTTCCGTGGGCGGCTAAGGCCTTCCGGCGCGAATTATCGGCGCTCGCTTCTTCGGCTTCTCAAGCGGCTCCAATTTTTCTTCTGTTTTCCCTGCGTCCACACCAAAAACCTCCTCGAAGGTTATCCCCCTTTTCTTGGGTGCCGCGCGAGCCAAATCGGCTGCAGCCTTCATGAGGTTATAGTCTTTGAATCGTTCACTCATGTCACTGCTGATCTCCGGAAGCCTCGTACAGAGGACCGTAAGCAGGGTGATTGCTTCCGCCGATTACGCCGCCGAATTGCCCTGACGCTTTGCATTGGAGAGCTCGTAGGAAAGCCGCATGCGCTCGCCATTACAACGGTCCAGCGCGGCTCGCAGCTTCTCCATCTCGGCCTCGAGATTCTGAATCGCGGTATTGTCCCGGGCGTTGAGATCGTCGATGGCAATGCGCAGATCGGCTTCCGACTTGTGGGCGATCTCGATGTCACTGCGCAGTTGCTCTATCTCAAATTCCCTTTCGTTAAATTCTCTCGTTTGGTCGGCGAGGCGATTTTCAAGATCTTCCTGAGCACGATGCTCTTCGGTGGTCTGCAGCACAATTTGTTGAACAAGGTCGGCGACGCGCGACTGAAAGTTGTAGAACTTGCTGCGTTCTTGCGTCAGTTCCTCGGTCGCTGCCTTGAGATCGGCGCGTTCTGCATCGCGGCTGCCTTCCACCGCCTTCAATTCGTTGCTGACCCCATCTAGCTGCTCTTTCAGCACCTCGACCTGGTTCCTGAGCGTGGCAATCTCGATCTGCTGGGTATCGGCTACGGCAGATCGATCGTCCAGCTCACCTATCAGCTTCGCTAACTTCGATTCGGTGTCCGACAAGGCGTTCTCAACTTCCTGCTTGGCGGTGGCCCTTGCCTGTACTTGAGTCTTCAACGCGATAATCGCAATCTCCTGGGCAAACTCGAAGCCAGACCGTTCCTCCAGATCGGCCATCAGTTTCGCCAGCTGCGATTCCTTTTCGGACAAGACGCGCTCGGATTCCCGTATGACAGTGGCCTTCGCATCTATCTGAGCCTTGAGCGCGATGATCTCAGTGTTTTGGGCGTTGACGAGCGCGGACCGTTCCTCCAAACCAGTCGTCAGTTCCGCCAAATGGGATTCTTTGTCGGATAATACGCGCTCGGCTTCCCGCATGGCAGTGGCCTTCGCATCTACCTGAGTCTTGAGCGCAATAATCTCAACGCTCTGAGCATCGACGAGGGCAGACCGTTCGGCCAACTCAGCCATCAGCTTCGCCAGCTTCGATTCCCGCTCAGACAAGGCACGCTCGCTTTCCTGCATGGCGGTCGTCTTGAGCGCAAGCTCTTTCTCGGTAGTGCACAATTGTTGCCGCAATGCGCTGAGCTCGATTTGGAGCCGATTGACCGCATCGTCCTTTTTGCGGAGTTCCGCAAGATGGCTGTCGTTCTCGCCCTGGAGCTGCTCAACCTTTACTTCGAGAGCTCGAATTGAGCCGGGGAAGGCGGCGCGCGGGATGTCATTCTGTTCCTGATTTTCAACCGTGGACGATGGGATAGCACTTTCGAGCTGATGCGCGGTGAGCCGCACCGAGCGGCCACGCACACGGGCTACGACGACGAGTACGCTGGCAGCCGCTAAAAGGATCCCAATACCAAAATACATGATCGATTCGACCATGAACGCTGCCTTTCGTACACTTTACAGCCCGCGATGCGTTCGGCCCTGCCGCTCGCGGGCCGTTAGAGCGATTATAAAATTGATTAAAGGTTACCAATCAGTCACCGTGGCATGGCGCGCCTAGGCAACGCCTCCATCGGCGACCGAACACAATAGCCGCTTCGTGCGTTCCTGGCCTCCCACTGCCTGGCCCATTTGCGATGGGTCGTCGACAGTCCCGGCCATATCCCAGCTATCGCCGACTGGAAAACCGTTGCTTAAAGCGCCTAAACAATCGCGGCGCTGCGGTTTGCCGGCAATCAGCTGCAAATATCGGGGGTTTACTAGGCAGAGGTAGGGCACCGTTCGCGGCCAAGTGAATCTAATCGACCATGCTGGATAGGATTTTTTAACCCGCGGCTGGAGCAACTGCTCAGTCGATCGCAGGCTAGACGGGCCTTCTCAGCCCTGATCCACTGTTCTCCGAAGGTTGTCAGAAACCTGCATCGGATTCTGCGCTGCACCCCTGGGCAGGCGCCGAGATTGTTTCCGGGTCACGCGCGCCGCATTTACACATTTGCGCCACGGAGGACGGCGTCAATCTCGGGAAATTCGCCCGAATCGCCTCGGCCATTGATACGAGGTGAGCATAATTGCGCTCGGTTGTGCGTGTGTCGGCGTGACCAAGCTGCCGGGCGATGACCGCCATTGGCACGGCGCGCATCGCCAAGATAGACGCGTGGGTGTGGCGCAGGACGTGGAAACCGACCGCCGGCACGATGCCGGCATGGCTGCACGCCTCGCGCATCGGACGCAGCTGTTCCGCCCGTTTCCACCTCCCATCGTCGCGCCGGAAGATCGGCTCTTCTTTCGTGCGCCCGGCGGCGAGGACGGTGAACTCGCGTCACTTCTTGAGGCAGCGCTCGACGAGGCCAAGCGACGCGGCACGCTGCCGTCGGGTCTGGCAGCAAGTGCCTTGGACGATCCCACGCCGAGAGGATCGCGGTCCGAGAGCCGGATGCGGGAGATCTGCGAAGAGGAATGAGTCTTCCAAGGTGCGCCCGGCGCACGTTGCGGTTCTCTCGCTGACACGCTGCCAAGTGAACGCCGTTCGTGCGGCCTTCAAGGCCGGTATAGCGCCCCCCCGAATTGCGCGGGACCCCGCGCTCCGCGGCTGACCTCCCGAAGCGGATGCGTCGACTCCGCCGGCTGGGCCGGGGTGGACCAATCGCGAGATCGAGACGGGCCGAGCTCCTACTTGAGCGATACCGGCGTCGGCATCGCGCGGACGACCTCCGAGAATTTTCGGTCCGTTCTTCAGGACAGTGCCGCCGACGGCCTCGATCGCAATCGCCACATCGAAGAACTTGCGCCGCGCGCATGCACCCAGCAGGCCGCCCCGAGGATCGGCCCAGGTTTGCCGCCAGCCTCGCAGAGCCAGGTTGAACCGGCGTAGTTCACGAGATGGCGTTCAGGATGCTCGCCGCTGGGATCACGCGAGTAGAATAGGCGGGCGGGTACAGCCAAAGACGGCCACTCGGCCAGTCCATCCCCTTAATCTCTCCAGCAGCAGCCGGAGAGCGGATTCCCTGCAAAAATCTTAGCGTCCACAGCTTTGGAACAGTGGCCTAATTGCAACAGTTGCGGAAATTCGGCCTAAAGCGGCTTCGCGAGCCCAGATTCCCACACAGTCGGCTATGATTGGGCCAAAGATCGAGGCGGTTCGAGACTGGACGATTGGACCGTGCATCCGGGGCCAACACACTCTCATCAGTTTTGGTCAGGTCAGGATTCATGCGAAACGGGTTAGGGTTAGTTCTCCTCGGTTTGGCCGCCTGGGCGCTCGGTGGTTGCGTGCAGGGGACGCTCGCGCCGGCTTCGCAGGCCAATTGGACGCCGAGGGACCGGCAATTGCTGGCCAATGCGCCCTACTCCCAGGCGCGCATTCCCGGAGAATACCAGCGGCACATCGTCGACTATCGGCGCAAGGAGCTGCCCG
>WNGK01022468.1_pt1 | contig 10153 bp, 9 predicted proteins | sample 5400601 | NCBI WGS metagenome assembly WNGK01 (sample SAMN13153376, study PRJNA577476) | soil metagenome | isolation source: 60 cm soil or saprolite under Garry oak tree replicate 1 | place: USA:California | collected 2016-06-15 | reverse complement strand
AGCGCGTCGCGGGCGGCACGACGTTGCGGAACATTAATGTGCAGGTGGCAAATGCGAGCGACCTTGCGCCGGCGCAGCAGCAAATCACCTCCTTGTTACGGCAGCGACACAACATCCGGGCCGGTCGCGATGACGACTTCACCGTGCGCAACCAGCAGGAAATCGCGGAGGCGGCAACGGCGACGGCCGACGTCATGGCTGGATTGCTGGGCGCAATTGCGGGCGTGTCGCTCGTGGTTGGCGGCATCGGCATTATGAACATCATGTTGGTAAGCGTAACGGAACGAACCCGCGAAATCGGGACGCGGATGGCAGTGGGCGCGCACGGGCGCGATATTCTCACCCAGTTCTTGATCGAAGCGGTTTCGCTTAGTTCCGTTGGCGGATTGGTCGGCATTATCCTCGGCATTCTGGCCTCGAAGATTCTTTCGGCGATCAAGCATTGGCCTTCCCTGATTTCGCCCGGGTCAATCGTGCTGGCGTTCCTTTTCAGTGCCGCCGTGGGAATTTTCTTCGGCTTTTATCCGGCGCGGAAGGCCGCCGCGCTCGATCCGATTGAAGCATTGCGCTACGAATGATGAACGTTGGAAAAAATGACGAAGCACGAATGACGAATGACGAAGGAAGCTCGAATGATCAAATGACGAAACGCGCTAACGTATCCACCTCTCCCTCGGGGAGAGGATTGAGGTGAGGGCCTTTAAGTTTCAAGAAAACTGACGGAAACTCGAACTCGACCAAATGCCACCTTTGGAGGCCCGCTTCGTCATTCATTCGTCATTCGACATTCGTGCTTCGTCATTCATCGTTGCGTTATGGCTGAGCACGCTCGATTCGAAAAACTGGTCTCTGAGGCGAAGAAGGACATTCAGGAGATTTCCCCGCAAGAAACCGCAGCGGCGGTGAAACGTGGCGACACTTTGCTCATTGATGTTCGTGATGCCGATGAATGGAGGGAAGGTCACATTCCTGGCGCGAAAAATTTCAGTCGCGGAACAGTCGAGTTGGAGATCGAAGAAGCCGCGCCCGATCTTTCAACGCCGATCATTACCCACTGTGGCGGCGGTGGCCGCTCCGCTCTGGCCGCCGAAAGTTTGCAGCGAATGGGCTACAAGAACGTGAAGTCAATGGCCGGCGGATTCAAAGCTTGGAAGGCCGCAGGCTTACCTGTGACAAAATAACCAAAGCATGGCGGCGCGTCGAACCAACCGCTGAAGACAATAGCGAATCTGAGCTATCCGCCGACGGCCTGGTAATGGCCGAGGCCCCGCTTCCACATGAATTGGGCGACGGCCCAGGAGACAACTAGCCAGCATGACTGGATAACCAGCGCCTGAACCAGCTCGACGCCTTGCAGGCGGCCGAGAAAAATCGCGATCGGGCAAAATAGCTCGTAGTAGAACGGCAGCCATTTCATGACTGCTTGCACGCCAATTGGCATAATATCGACCGGAAACATCTGGCCGCCGAGAAAGTATTCGAATGAGTAGACAATGAAGACAATCGTTGAAATTTCGAGTATCCAGAACGCCATCATGGCCAGTGAGTAGGTGATGAAAAACTGAATGAACGCGGCCATGACGAGCGAAGTAATCGACAGTAAGTAGGTAGCTGCGCCTGATGGCAGTTGAAGGTAGTCTCGGAAGTAGAAGAAGATCAGCGCGATTGGGATAATCGTGACGGCCGTATAAACTAGCCGGCCAGCGAGGAAGATACCGGTCCGATAGCCGAGATAGCTTAGGGGTTTGGTCAGGAAGGAATTGATCTGACCTTCGCGAATGTCGGCTGCGATCTGCCAGTCGTCCTCTGTTGGGGTGACCAGGTTAGAGACCAGAATCGTTAGCAGATAATAGTAAATCATCGAGCCGTAATCGTAGCCGCCGAAACCTTTGCCGCCCGGCTCCTGAAAGATGGCGCGCCAGAGAAAGACCGTGCCGGCGAGTGGGATCAAACCGAAAAGCGCGCGCAGAAAATAGTTCCAGCGATAGACGAAAGTATTCTGCAGGCCGATGTTAAAAACGCTGCCGTATTTGGCGAGATTCATGATGAAGTGCGAGTGGCCAAGCGATTAATCGCGCGATCCTGAACCCGCGACAAGAGAACGATGGCGGCAATCGCGCTGAGCAGGGCGCAAAACATATCTTCCTGGGTATCCCATGGGTCGCCTTGGGTACCGAGAAAGCTAATGGCGGCGTCGCCACTGGCCAGCGCTGTCCACCATTCGATGAGCTCGTAAAAAGCACTGATGGCAAGGCAAACGCAGACAACCAAAAAGGGTTGCCAGCGGGTTTTTCTCAGGATCTGCAAGCGAACGAAAACTTCGCGCGTGACGATGGCGGGGACAAAGCCTTGGACGATATGACCAAGGCGATCGTAATGATTGCGATGCCAGCCGAAAATTGGTCGAAGCCAATCGAATAGCGGCACGCGCGCATAGGTATAGTGACCCCCGACAAACAGCACGCACATGTGCAGGGCAATGAGGGTGTAGGTCAAAGTTGTGAATTCAAAGCGTCCGTAAGTCGCGAATAGAACCACTAGTGCAGCCACCGCCGGCAAAACTTCGAGCCACCAGGTCAAGCGATCGTACGGTTGCCATGCCGACCACGCCAGGACGATGGCGACAGTGCCGAGCAATGTGAGATGGGATGGGGGAATTTTCTTCATTTATCGCTTGTTCCGTTTTTCGCTTGGCTCGTGTGTTTCGTGGGCAAACATGACTAACTCTTTTTCTGCGCTAGCTCCGCGGCCAGATTGATCGCTGCGATCATGCTGTCGGGGCGCGCAATGCCCTTGCCCGCAATATCGAGCGCGGTGCCATGATCGGGACTGGTCCGCGGAAAGGGCAAGCCGAGGGTAACGTTTACGCCGGAATGGAAGGCGTGCAGCTTCAACGGGATCAAACCTTGATCGTGATACATGCAAAGGGCGGCGTCCCATTTCTCGTTAGCGAGATGAAAGAAGAGCGTGTCAGGGGAGACGGGACCTTCGAAGATTGCTGATTGCTGATTGCCGATTGCCGATTGTAATTCGCGCACGGCGGGCGCGATGATTTCGATTTCTTCACGGCCGATTTTTCCGGATTCGCCCGCGTGCGGATTCAAACCGGCAACCGCAACACGGGGAACGCCTTTACCGCGACGGCGCAGGAAATTGTCGAGTAACTTGCCGACGCGGACGATTTCAGAGGTGTTGAGCGAGGCAGGAACTTCGCGTAGTGGCACGTGAGTTGTGACGAGCGCGACGGTGATCGCGCCTCCGGTCAGGAGCATTGCGTAGTTGGTTGTGCCAGAGCGCGCCGCGAAAAATTCGGTCTGCCCCCGAAATTCAAATCCAATTTTGGCCATCCGCGCTTTGTGGATTGGGCCGGTAACGATGGCGTCGATTTCACCGGAATTGGCGAGGCCAGCCGCTTCTTCCATGGCGGCGAATGCGGCGCGGGCGGAATCGGGCGATGGGCTTCCCGCAGCTACAGTCCCGACCTGGCCGATTACTTTATAGTCGATATCATTCGCTAGCTTGCCCGACTCGAGCGCCGAGCGAATAATCTCGGGTCCGATTCCGGCGGGATCACCGAGTGTAATTCCGATACGAAGAGGCATCGAGCATTGTCTCGGAAGTTCCCGCTCTGTGCAATGATCAAGGGGAGCGGCTAGGGACGTGCGGCGATGAAGCGATGATGTTCAAATCAAACATCAACTCTCAAACCTCAAACGTCCTCAGTACATCTTGATGTAGGCTTTCTGGCGGAGGCTAGCCAGCCAGCGTTCCTGCTTGGCTTGCGCTTCTTCCGCGACCAATTTTTTCTCAATCTCTTCGCGTACTTCGGCGAAGGAGCGCGTGACGCCGCCGCGTTTATCTTCGACTTTGAGAATGTAATACCGCCGAGCTGGATGATGTTGCTGACTTTTCCGGGTCGCAAGTTGAACGCGACTTTCTCGAGCGGCGCCGTCAAGGTGCCGCGGTCGACCCAGCCCCAATCGCCGCCAAGATCACGGGTGCTGTCTTCGGAATAAATTTGTGCCATGCGCTCGAATTCGGCGCCGTTAACCAGCTTGCCGAGAATCTCCTCCGCCATTGCCTTCTGCCCCGCCGGATCGGAAGTGCCGGCTGGGATCATGATCATGCGCAATTTAACCTGCTCCTTGCTGGTGAACTCGGAGGCATGCTTGCGATAGTAATCCTGAATCCGGTTAGGTGAGATGATGGTATTGAGTTCCACATTCTTGTGCCGCATCGCCTGCACCATCATCCTGTCGCTCTCCATTTTTTTGAATTCTCCGATAGTGTAGTTTTGCGCCTGGAGGGTCTTGATGAAGGTGTTGCGATCGCCATTGAAGTTCTCCCGGATGATGTCCTGAACGCGTTGATCGAGGTAGTGATCAGGAATCTGGTAGCCCTCTTTTTTGAATGCCTGAATGATGAGCTGGCGATCGACTAGATCCTTGAGAGCAGCGGCGCGGGCCTCTTTCATTTTCGTAAGCAACTCCTCGCCCTGGAATTGCTCGCGTAATAGCTTTTCTTTGGGGGCGGACAACACCCGCACTTCCGAATAGGTAATGACATCGGTGGTGTCATTGCTTTTGACGACGGCAGCGATGCCATTAATCACTTCGGGTTCAGCTGCCAATGCTCCGCGACAGAGCGATGACAGCGACAGCAGTGCTGCCGTGAACAATATAACAAGGAGGGGACGAACCATAGTTTCAGAGTTTGCCAAGCAGCCCGAGAATTTCCTGCAGCCGCTTTTTGATTTCCGGGGCAACTAAACGAGGGAATTTGCCCGCGACAAGTATAAAATCCCCGCGCCTCGTCAACATCAATTTGTCCTCCCGCGTTTCGATCCTGGTGATTTCCTGTTTGGCGGCGGCGAGTTTGATTCGGGCGAGGGTAATAAGATTTTCCACGGCCTCAGGGAACGCGCCAAAGCGATCGCGCCATTCATTGATCAGCCGATCCAAGTGTTCCGCAGTGGTGATTTCCGCGATCCGCCGATAAGCCTGAATGCGCAGGGTGGTATCGTTGATATAGCTGCGGGGGAGAAAAGCGGAGACGACAGCGTCGCCGTGAACAAACTCGGCTTCGTTAGTGGCGACGAAATCGAGCCGCACCTCTACTTCGAGGCGCCAGCGCGGTTTTTGGCCTTTAATTTGGGCGACGGCTTGCTTGAGCAATTGGCAATATAGATCGAAACCCACTGCCATGATGTGTCCACTTTGAGCGGTTCCGAGAATACTGCCGGCGCCGCGAATCTCGAGATCGCGCATGGCAACCCGAAAACCGGCGCCGAGCGAGCTGTATTGTTTGATGGCGTCGATTCGTTTGCGCGCGGCGCCGACCATCATGAGCTCGCGCGGCAGCAAAAGGTAAGCGTACGCTTTGTGCTCGGCACGCCCGACCCGCCCGCGCAGTTGATACAAATCGGCCAGGCCGAAACGATCGGCGCGATCAATGATAATGGTGTTGGCATTTGGAATGTCCAGGCCGCTTTCGATGATGGTGGTGCAGACCAGCACATCGATTTTGCCCATGACAAAGCGATGCATCACCGCTTCCAATTCCTCGGAGCCCATCTGGCCGTGACCAAACTCAACTCGCGCATCCGGGCAAAGTTCAGCAACGCGATCGCGCACTTTCTCGATCGATTGCACGCGATTATGCAGAAAAAAAACCTGCCCCTGGCGCTCCAGCTCGCGATTAATGGCATCGCGAATAATTCGCTCGTCATAACCACAGACCGCCGTTTCGACCGGAAGCCGATTTTGCGGCGGCGTTTCGATGGTCGACATGTCTTTGACGCCGACTAACGAGAGATAGAGAGTGCGCGGAATCGGTGTGGCCGAAAGAGTGAGGAGATCGACAAGCTTGAACAGTTCTTTGAATTTTTCCTTATGCAGAACTCCGAAGCGCTGTTCTTCGTCGATCACGACCAGACCGAGGTCTCTGAAACTCACATCGTCGGAAATGAGGCGGTGCGTCCCAATGACAATGTCGACCCCACCTTCGCGCAATAGTTGTAGGACTTTCTTCTGCTCGGCCGGCGACCGGAACCGGCTCAGCATCTCGATCCGGATCGGGTAATCCAACATTCGTTGCCGAAAAGTTTCGAAATGCTGTTGTGCGAGCACGGTGGTAGGCGCGAGGACTGCGACTTGTTTGCCGTCCATCACGGCCTTGAAGGCGGCCCGGATCGCGACCTCGGTTTTGCCGAAACCGACGTCGCCGCAAATCAGGCGATCCATGGGCTGGGCCTGTTCCATGTCGGTCTTGGTATCGATGATCGCGGTTAGTTGATCGGGGGTTTCGCGGTACGGAAAGGAGTGTTCGAACTCCGCCTGCCATTTGGTGTCGGCGCCAAAGGCGTGGCCCGGGTTGGTCTGGCGCTCGGCCTGAAGTGCGAGCATTTTTCCGGCGTAATCAAAAATAGAGGCGGTCGCGTTTTTCTTCGCCCGCGCCCATTTCGCGTCCGCCAGCGAGCTGAGCGGCGGCGACTTTTTCCCGACGCCAACGTAACGGGAAACCAAATAGGCTTGCTCCAGCGGAACATAGAGTTTCGCTTCGTCGGCGAACTCCAGAACGAGGACTTCCTGTCTCGCCCCCGACGCTCGTTTTGGAGGGCGGAGCTCCAGCGACGCCGGGCTCGCCGGAGCTCGCTCCTCTATTGCCGGCATTTCGATTAGCCCGAGAAATCTTCCGATGCCGTGCTCGAGGTGGACGACAAGGTCGCCTTCGTTGAGCTCGCTGAAATCAATTTGCGCGCGATTGCGTCGTTCTGCGCGGCGCAAACGTCGACGGCCATGGATGGGAAAACGCCCGAGCAGTTCGTTGGCCGAGAGAATGACCAGATTGGCGGCGGGAAAACAAAACCCGCGGCTCAATGTTCCTTCGAGCAGATTTATGCCGGCCAGTGCGTCGACCGAAATGATCTCGCGAAAACGCTCGATCTCGCCCTCGGTTTGAAAATAGATCGCAACGGTTGCGTGTTCGTCGCGCCATCGCTTCAGCCGCGCGATGAATTGCGCGCGTTTCGTTTCCGCGAGCATGAAATCGCCAACGGCGAATTCGCCGATGTCGCATTCGACAAATGCAGCGGAAAAATCCTCCGGCCCTGCCTCAACATTTTCGATCCAGCTTTCGCTAATTTGAATGTGGCTTGGAGGGGCGAGCTCCAGCGAGCCCTGCGTCGCAGGAGCTCCGCCCTCCAATGCGGGTTCGAGCTCGATCACGAGGGTGTCCTGAGTGATGTAATCCCGGACGCGACCGCTGGTATCGTCGGCCGCGCTCAGAAGCACACTCGCCTGCTCGCGAGTGCGGACGGACGTTTGAGTATCGAGGTCAAATTCACGCAGCGATTCAATTTCGTCGCCGTAGAATTCAATCCGCAGCGGCAGGGCGGTTTGCCATGAAAAAATATCGACAATACCGCCGCGGACCGCGAACTGACCCCGGGTCGTAACCTGGGCGACGCGTTCGTAGCCGGCACCGGACAATGCGCTCAACAACGCAGGCATTGCCATGTTCGGCCCGCGCTGAATTTCAAGCGAAGCCGAGCGCAATGTGCCACGGCTGGGGGCGGGCTGATCCAGTGCCGCTCGGGTCGTGACGACTACTTTGGCGGCGTTCTCCTTTTCGATTTGGGACAGCAGCGCCAGCCGCTCCGCTGCAATTTCGGGATCCGGCAAAATGTTCTCGACCGCCGCGAACTCCGCTTCCGGTAAGAACGAGGCATTCGAATTCCAATTCGACAGGCTTTCGAAAAAAAGCTCCTGCGCGCGCACCGTCGGGCAGATAACCCAAATACTGCGGCGATCATGTTCCGTAATGGTTGCGACAAGAAACGGCTGTGCGCTCTCGATCATATGGGAGAAGGAAACTGGAAAATCGCCCGCTGCGATCCGGCGCAGCTTGCGTTGGATCGGTTCAGCTGCCGCAGCCAGCCGCAGGAATTCCACGCTGTTTTTTTCCACTAGAAGTTGTCGCCGAAAAGTGTGTGAACTTCAATGAGGCTGCTCGTAGCACAGCCATCCTGGCTGTGGCCAGACCGGGCATCTTGCCTGGCTCCTTATTCGTTGCAATCAACCCCGAAAGCTTTCGGGGTTGGCCCCACAGGCTCGCCACCGCGAGTCCGTCCCGTGGCGGACAAGATGCCTGTGCTACTAACTAATTTGTGATCGTGATTGGCGTGCCGACGCCGATCGACTTAAAGAAATTCTCCGCCATGAACTCCGGCATCCGAATGCAACCGTGGGAAGCGGGATAGCCAGGGAGATAGCCGGCATGCATTCCGACCCCTCCGTGAATGCGCATAAAATAAGGCATGGGTGCGCCTTTGAAATGAGTGCCGGGCGGTTTCGGATCGACCCCCAACTCTACATTTGGCTTTACCACATTATCAGCGGCATCAACGTAATCACCATATTTGGTCGAAACATGGTTCACGTCCTTTTGCTGAATCGCGAAATGTCCAATTGGGGTGTTCAATCCCTCGCGCCCGGTTGATAGCTGGGAGATGCCTGCCAGTTTTCCGCTCTTATAAAAATAGGCACGTTGCTCACTGAGGCTGATTTTCACGCTCGGTTTCCCGTCCATATCGTCGCCGTCCCAATAGGAAACGTTGTCCTGTGGGGCGCTGGCCGAAACCGGACCGGGGCCATAAACCCCACCAAGATATTGGGTTTGGGTGGAAAAACGGGGGTCCTCTCCGCAGCCGACCACAAAGATCGTGCAAACCGTCCCAACAAGCCCCGCAATTGCCGCTCTTCTCCCCCTTTTCATCAATCGCAGAGGACGTTCCGTTGCGGACGTTTAAAGTCAAGGAATCGCCCGGTCCAGGCAGTCGGCAAATGTCGATGCCAACAATAAGCTGGTGGGCTTGAATTTTGCTTTTGAACGCATCTACTTTGCAGCTCCGCGATCTTCCCATGCCAACCTACGAGTATGCCTGCGCTAAATGCGGGCAACATTTCGATGCATTTCAATCGATGCGGGACGAACCCTTTCGCGAATGTCCCAAGCATCTTTGCCGATTGGAAAAATGGGGGCACGGCAAGGTAAAACGGCTGCCAGGCACGGGTGCCGGAATTATCTTTAAAGGCTCGGGTTTCTATACCACCGACTATCGCAGCGACTCCTATAAGGAAGCGGTGAAAAAGGAAACGCCGGCTTCGGAAAAGCCGAAGGCTGAGACAAAGGCAGAAAAACCCGCAAAGCCGGAGAAAAAGAGCGAATGAAGACAGCAACGCCAGTTCAACTAACATGCCCGGAATGCCGGCGTGACAACGAAGCCGAGCGCATCTATTGCCACGATTGCGGGGCCCGGCTCGACCGTTCCGCGCTTGCGGGCTACACGACGGGGAAGAAGGAAACCTCGGAGGAATTGCACAAGCGGATGCGCGGGATGTTTAGTCAACGCGGGGTCAAAGCGCGGTTGCTTTTCTTCAAGACCGCCAAAGTGATCTTGCTCGCGGGTGCCGCTGCGGCCGCGGTGGTGACCTTAATTCCGCCCGATGTGCCCCCGACGGTGAAGTTCGAAGGGTTCCCACCGCAAATCAATCTGAGCTTGGAAACGCTAACGGAATCGCGCCAGCCCCAGTCGATGCAATTCTCCGAGGAAGGTGTCAACGCTTACCTGGCCAGCGCCATGAAGCGCAAAAAGGAGAAGCTTAATCATCCGCTGATCGATTTCGAGCGGGCGATAGTTGCGTTCACGGAAGGGAATTGCCGTGTCACCATTGAGCGATCCATTTTTGGTTACTCGATTTTTACTTCCGCCGATTATGCCGTCCAGATCGCGGGCGGGAAAGTTACAGCGTCGCCAAGAAGCGGAGCAATTGGACGAATGCCAATTGATCCCAGCGTGATGCCATACGCTGGTTTTCTATTCAGCGATGCGGTGGCGGCGATGGATCGCGAACACAAGTTACTTAACAAGGTCGGTTCGATCCAGCTGCGCGAGAAAGAGATCGCGGTTACCTCGGCGCAATAAAAAGCCGGCGGCCTGCTTGCCAATACCGCCGGCTGTTTGATTGTTAGTTCTTCTTAAGCGATGCCCATTGTCGCCAGAAGACGGCGATCGATGATTCCATCAGCTGGCAGACCATGGCTGCGCTCGTAGACCCGGATCGCATAATGAGTGCGTGGACCCATTAGGCCA
>WNGK01014207.1_pt1 | contig 10153 bp, 11 predicted proteins | sample 5400601 | NCBI WGS metagenome assembly WNGK01 (sample SAMN13153376, study PRJNA577476) | soil metagenome | isolation source: 60 cm soil or saprolite under Garry oak tree replicate 1 | place: USA:California | collected 2016-06-15 | reverse complement strand
AATATCACTGGTCGTTACGTCGATGCTTCCGGCATTGCCCACGGATTCATAGCCCGCGTCAGAGGCACGCCGCCGACGACTCCGGCGGGCCCAGAAATGAAGGCGAACGTTTCCCGGTCGCTGGTCGCTCCACTCAACCCGTCGCCCTCGGCGTGGGGAGGTGCAATGCCAGCGCGCTGAGTTGAGCATCGGGGGGCCTGCGCCGTCGGCGCGATGCCCGTCAGCAATCCAGATTGTTCGCCCGTGGGAATCAATCGCCGAAACACAGCTCCAACTCCATCCGGCTTTGCTGCGTTTGTCGGAGATGATTTCCCAGTGCTTCATGTTATATCGAGCGCGGCTCCTTAGAACAGCCTGTTTGAGCTATCATTTTTCAGCGCGGCTCGGCGGCGAGCTTTTGAAAGCGTGGATCATTCCGGAGCGGATCGAACATCGGATCGAGCCGGAGCAGCGCAGGAGTAAGCGGCGCGTTCGAAGCCAGCGCACCTTGGCCCGGAATCGAGAGTAGTTTCTCTAAAGCAGCGATGGCGCGGTCGGGCTCTCCCATCTGCGCCGCCACTCGGGCCGCAATCTCAATCGAAACAGAACCAGTGAGAGCGTCGTTCTCGAGCGGGTTCACGGCTGCTTTTCCTCGCAGAGTTTTTGAAAGGCAGGATCCGCACGTAAAGGGTCCCAGATTGGATCGAGCTTAAGATGTGCCGGCGTGACGGGCGCCGCAATATAAAGCCAGCCACCATACGGCGTTTGTAACAACTGCGTGAGAATTGAGATCGCGCGGTCATTCTCGCCGACGATCATCTCAACTAGCGCTAGGTTCTCTTCGAACCCGGGCCCGGACAGTCGATCTTTGCTGCTTGGCACAAGCGTCATTGCATGGTGCGCTTCGTTGAGGGCTGACTCCTTCTCGTCGAGCGTGGCGTAAGCTACAGCCAGCGCTGCCGCAACGAACGCGTTGTCTGGCTGCTCCTTTCTAATTGGCTCAAGCGTATTGCGCGCCTCTTCGGCGACAGCCTTTGCTGATGTGGTGTCCCCAGCTACCCGCTGGATCAATGCTAGCCCCGCCTGCTTGATGCCCTTGTCCATCGGAGAAGCAAAGTGGAGTCCGGGTTGCACAAACCGGGTGGCCTCAGTCAGATTTCGTTCAAGTCTCAATTGGGCGAGTTTGACCCCAACGGCGAGATTCGAATTCGTTTGTGCGTTTACCTGGACCAGCAGCTTAGCGGCTTCCGGCAGATTACCTTCGGCCTGGTACATGCTGGCTTTTGACGCCACTAAGTACAACTCGTCAGGAAGAATATCGAGCGCGCGATCGTAGAGCTTTATGGCTGTCGGGAATTGTCGAAGCGCGGCGTAAGTCCATGCCACTTCAGTCAGTAACGCCGTGTTCCGCGGATCGAGGGCGAGGCCCCGTTCCCAGTAGGCAACACTTTCAGTCCAAAGTCCCTCGCGTCGCGCGATCGCCCCGAGGGCGTATGTGACCTCGCTGTTACCTGGCAACATTTTGCTGACGCGCGCGAAGGTGGCTTTGGCCAACCCATAATCGTGCAGCACCCAATATTGATAATAACCCAGGAAGAGCAGGGTTTCGGGCGAGTTCGGCTGCAGTTTCTGCGCATGCTCCAAAGCTTCTTTGGCCGCATCGCGGCGAGCGGCAGTTGTGTCGCCGCGGTTAAAGTAAAGAAGCGCATGCGCACCAGAAAGTCGTGCCCACGCGAGCGCAAAATTCGGGTCAAGCTGCACGGCCAGCCCATAAAAATCGATGGCTTTGAATAGGGCATCGCTCGAATAGTTGCTGCGCGCTTCAAAAGCCAGCCCGCGTAAATAAGCATCATAAGCTTCCGGATTGTTTGTAGGGTTGGCAGCCAACGCTTGCTCTTCACCACCAGTCAGCGTCGCTTGCAACGACTCCGCTATTCCCTTCGCGATCTCGCTTTCGACGGCAAAGATGTCACTCAACTTTCGATCATACGTCTCGGCCCAAAGTTGCGAGCCCGTTTGCGCGTTAACCAAGTGAACATTGACCCTCACCTGATTGCCTGCTTTCTGAACGCTACCCTCCAGGATGTTCGCTACGCCAAGCTGCTTCGCGATCTCAGGCAAATTTTCAGGCGCGCTTTTATAATGCTGCGTGGATGTCCGGGAAATGACCTTCAGATCGGCGATCTTCGATAAGCGCGTCAGAATTTCGTCCTGGATGCCGTCGGCAAAGTACACATTCGCTTTGTCTTCGCTCCGGTTTTCGAATGGAAGCACGGCGATGCTCTTCTCGGGAACTGGTAACTCGACGCTGGCAGGCGGTCGTCCATGACGAAAAAGGAGAAAACCGATCACGGCGATCACAGCCAGCAGACTCACCACGGCCAATGACAGCCATCGGAATGCGGCCCGTTTTCTTCGTGCAGCAGCAGCGACACGCGCCGCCTTCAGCTTTTCCGGCACTGCCGGGTTCCCAAGCTCTTCAGTGTACAGATTCACTACGGAGACGTGAGCGCCATGTTTTACTTCACACTCGCCAAGTTCATGCAGGTGCGGCTGCCAGTGAGGGTATTCCTCCAGATCTTCAGCAACGTGCTTCGACAGCAAAATGTGTCCGGCATCGGCGCAGTCCATGACCCGCTGTGCGATATTGATGCCAGCGCCAGCCACGTTCGCTTTTCCAGTTGCGTCGATGACCCCGCTGACCGGTCCACTGTGTATGCCCATCCGCAGCTGAAGTTCTGGATGCTCCTTGAGTGCGCGGCTTATTTCCAACGCGCATTCCGCTGGCGTTTCCGGACTATCATAAAAAACCAGCGTGATGCCGTCGCCTGTCGGGATTGTGATTAAGCGCCCTGCTGTTTCCGCAGCTTGGTATTCATCCGTGCCTCGGACAATCTCGTTCAAGCGCTCGACTAACGCTCGTTGCTGATTGATCGGCAGCTTCGAGTAACCGACGATGTCTGTGAACAAAACATGCGCGATTTCCAGCTGAATTTCCCTTTTGATTTCGGCAGCCATTTGGATTCACATGGAAATGCCCGACGTAAAAATGCTCTCAAGTAGGCTGCCGAGAGTCGAGCACAAAGCTGGCCCTCAAGGATTTCGCTGCCGAGCCGATAGTAAGTCAAAATAGAACCAGTCGTGGATAGACGGAGCCCCGGTCGTAATGCGGGGGCCGGGCCTTACGCCGGGCCCAAGCCGAGTCCTCACGATTGACACTCAGCGTTTTTCTGACACGCTACCACCGTGCCGTGATCGCTCCGCTTCCATGCGAAGGTCCGCTTTTGTCAAATGATGGGGAGTGCCAATTCGAGTCGGCTGCTCAGTTAAAAGTCCTCTTCTTCAAAACGAAGATTGCGCCCCAGTGGCCACTCGCGCTGATGGTCGCCTTAGTGCTCGTTTTGGTCTTTTCTCCGAGTGTCGCACGCTCAAACCCGTGTGGCTCACCACCACCGCCGCGGTTTCAGCCCGGGGAGAACGATCATTACCCTCAGGGCGCGGATACCATCACCTGCTCGGAGTCACCGCCCGGACACGAAGTCTGGCACATTGACTATCCGTCCGTCGATCGCGCGCTCACTGACTATCCCGCCATCACCTTCAACCCGGGCGACGTCGTCATGTTGAAGGCATCCGGCTGCGTCCAGAGGGGCGGCTTTTTTCAAAAGTCGTGGGAACGTTACGTCGACCCCGACGATGGTAGCGGCCATCTCGACTCACAGCATTACGGGACGGTGCAGATTCGCGGAGTCATCGGCGACAACAACCCGCAATCGCTCAAGCATTGGATCGGCCCGCCCTTCATCGTGCCGAACGCCGGCCACCTCGCGCTCGGTTATGTCGATGATGGCTACGGCGACAACGGCTATTGGAATCACGACGACGGCCCCAACAACCAGTGCGTCGGCCAGAGCAAGGCCAGTGTCGATATCATCATCGACCGCGCCGCGGCGCATCTGCTTGATTGCAAGAAAAGCGTCACCTTCACCAACACTCCAGTTGCGCCCGAGGTTCCCGAGCTAGCCCGCGTTGCAACTCTTCTAACCGATGCTGCGGAAGTGCCGGTCGGGTTGCCTATCACCATCGACGCACAAGGCACCGGCATCACCCACTTCCAACTTTATCAGGACGGCAAACGCGGAGAGCGCACGACGAAAAGCAACCGACCGCTTAACTCAGCCGAGATGCATTCCGACGGCTGCATTTACTTCGCTTTCACGCCGACCAAAAATCCCATCTGGTACCCGGCGGATCTCGCCTTCGATAAAACTCCGGGGCAGCGCGACTGGCAGGCGCGACCGTGGGATGCGGATGCGCTGCTCGCGCAGGTAAGTTTTTTCACGTTACAACAAAAGAACCGCGACCCAGCTTCTTGGCGTGAGACCTACCTTCCCGGTTATTGTTCCGGTGCGGGTAACTCATGGCGAACCAGCGCGCCGCGTTGGATCGAAGTTTGCGCGCCGCGCCGCGTTCCGCCGGCTCAATGGACGCCTGCCAACCTCAAGTTCTTTCCGCTCGCTGAATCGGTCGACTCAGGAATCGCACAATCCGGAGCCATCTGCCAGTGGGAGATCAAGGGAATCTCCATATCCGACGGATGCACCCACTTTGACGATCCCGAATGGCGAGTCGTCACCGATCATAATTTTCGCACCGCGGAAGGAACTGTGAGTAACTCCTTCCTATCCGGTGGCGACTTTAGCGGCGACCACAATGGCATGCCCGATGGGCATTACATGGGGGTCCACACGGATGTGGAGACGCACAATGAAGCCGTCCAGAATTGTCCCGATTGTTGCACCGCGGACAACGGCCAGTTCTGCGCGGACTGGGAGCTTAATCTCGTTACCGACGCGAACTACCGACACTTACTCGCACGTGACGAATCGGCCTTGAACGACCGCGATGGCGGCGACTGTCAATCCAAGCATCCCGATGAGTATCGCAAAGGCAATCAAGTGAAAGATCTTGGCGGCGCCCTCGGTATCGAAGGCGAACAGTGGTATTACCCAGTCGGGTTTCGTCCTGAGCCTGGCGACCGGCTGGTCGCGCGCGGGCTTTGGGTGGTCGACTGCGGTCATCCGGCGTGGCAGACTGAGCTACATCCAGCCAGTCTCCTCGCCAGCTCCTACTTACAAAATGGCGACTTTGCGCCGATGCTTGGAAGCACTTGGAACAGACCGCTCCGCTTGACCTCGAACTGGCGCGCGCTCACCGGCGGTGCCGCCGCAGTCGTAACCAAGATCGTCGCCTCGCCCGTCTTCGCCGAAGAATCCCTTGAGGTCGACGTCTGGCCGCCCGCCCGTCCGAATGTTTGTGCCCATCTCGTCATCGCGCGAGAAGACGAGCAACCAAACCCGCGCTGGTCCGGCGTCCAGTTCACCGAGAACCTCTTACCCGCCGATGGCAACCCAAACCACCTGCACCTCACCATCACGCGCAAGCCGTTCCAGCTCGGTTACGGCGACGACGGCGACGTGCAGAACCCCGACTCGAACCTGACCTTCTTCACCGCCTACATGGCATGGTGGGTTACCGATACCTGCACGGGCGGCGGCTCCAGCAAAGGCGGCGCAACCTTCCTCTGTTGCTCGGTGATAATCGTGCTCCTGCTGATTGCATTGGTTCTTCTGGTTATCATCTTGTGGCTGTTACAGAGAGTGCGCCGATAAAAGGCCCCGTGCTTGGTCAGTAGCGACAGGTAAGAAAGGTTCAGCCGCACCAAGGTTTTTGGTTGGACAGCAACAAAATTTCCTTTTCACACTATCTCTACCAAGAAGCTGAACGTCACTAATCCGCCGATTATCACTGTTATCGGCAAAGCGTACTTCGACGTTGGCCACGCTCCCAAAGATCAATCCAACCGGCGAAAGTATCTGCCGGATTATGCTGCCTGGGAGATTCATCCGGTGATGAAACTGAACGTTGAGTGAAAAAAGCTTCAGCGTGTTTGCCACGGCACCCTGCCGTGGCTTATCTCTTTCTCGTTAGATGCAAGACAATGTCGTTTCAAAAAAACGTCGATGAGAAAATTAAGGAGGCGATTGCAAGGGGAGAATTCGACAATCTTCCTGGGAAAGGAAAGCCTCTTGATCTGGATGCCTATTTTGCCACGCCTGAACATTTAAGAATGGGTTACTCCATCCTGAAGAGTGCAGATATTATTCCTGAGGAAATGGAACTCCTAAGGCAGATTGAAGGTCTAAAAAAATCTTTGGATTCTTCCGCCATCCGGATCGAGAAAAAGGCGCTTCGGCAGCAACTCTCTGAGAAGCTTACAAACCTCAATATGAGGATGGAACACAACAGGAAGAAGCATCTAACTCCTATGTAAGATGTCAAGTGTGGCAGGCGAGTGTGGTAGGTGGGTGACTAGTTCATAAGGTTTGTTAATCGAGGTTGAAGTTTTCTCTGGAGCGCTTCCTCTTCCTTTTTGCTCGTTGGCTTTTATTTTTCCAGCGGCTCGTACTCCTATCCGTCCACGCAGACGCGGGACCATTTGATCAATGCGATCAGGTGGAAGAGGAACTTGGGCACGCCCAATCTAAGCCGACGCACGCGAAGGCTTTCGGAGCAGGTTAGACACCGGGCAGCGCCCACGTTCCAAAGTGGTTTGTTTTATTTCGTTAGGCGATTAGTGCCGGTGCGGCTCGCACCTCCTTTCTGTTCCCCTCGAACTCATCAATTGATTAATCCTAACTCTTCGGCACGGAGCCGGCCGGTTTTGATTCTCCACAGATCGACGGCCAGTTGGCGTGCCACGGCTACGATGGCTTTCTTACGCGCGGCCCCAGTGGCGAGGGCTCCTTTAGCCAGGATTGCTCGCCATTTTACAATCGGTTTGTAATTGGGCTGGAAGCGGACCAGCCGCCAGGCCAGTTCCACCAGCGCAGCTCTGAGCCTCGGGTTGCCGTGTTTGGTCACACAGCTTTGCACTCGGGTATTGCCGCTGCTGTATTCGCCCGGGCAGAGGCCGGTGTAGCTGGCGATCTGGCGCCGATTGCTGAAGCGGTTCCAATCGCCGATCTCTCGGTCGATCACGACGCTGGTCATTTTCCCCAGCCCACATGGTTGTTCGGGCGATGCAGCACTTTGCAGTTGCACGGTCAGCGCCGCGATCTTTTGCTGCAACGCCACTAGGATAGGCTGACTATTTGCGAGCAGCTCTCTCATCCATTGGAGCATTGGCAGCGCGGCAAAAGTGCGCGGCTTCCACCAGTTCTGCACCAGCTCCAAGCCGTGATTGACCATTAAGCTGCGTCCCTGGGCTTCTAACTGCTTGCGCGCTTTGACGAGCTGTTCCCGCTGCCGATGAATGGCGCGCGCTTGTTCCTCTTCTTGGCTGGGCACGCGCACGATCGCCAACGCGTCGCGGTTGCCTTGCACGAAGCGGTCCAACTTCAGGCAGAGCGCTTTGGTCCGGCAGCTGCCGGATCGGTCTTTACCCGCCGATTTTGCTCATCCAACTTCTGCGGGCAGACCACGTAGCACTTGATCGAGAGCGCGCTGAGCTTTCTCTGCAGAGAAAAACCAAACCCGCACGCTTCATAGAGCGCGTACACTTCCGTGGCTTGGCTCTTAAGTTTGGCCGCCCAATGCAGAAACGCTGCTTTTGGGAAACGCTGCGGCGGCTTGGGATTGGCGCCGCCCACTTGCTCGGCCACGACGTAAAAATCCTGGTGCACATCAATTCCCAGCTTGATCGCGCATCTGCCGCCATTAAACTGGCAGCGGGTTTCCTCGTGTGAGGACAACTCAGTGTTTGAATGACACTTATTCATAGTGCGGATGAGCTTAACCACTTGCCCGCACTCTTTACATGTCATCTAGTCGATGGAGCGAACGGCCACCCGTCGTGTGTTCACGTCTCGCGTGGCTCGCACGTCTCCACTTCGAGCCACACCCGTTCTCAGTGGCCGTCGCTCGTCTCTTTTTCGTTAGGCGCACTTACCGCATGAGCATCGAATCCGACATCGTTGAGCGAGTGAACCGCGCAGCGTCCAAAAAGCAAATTCCTATCAGTGATACCAAGCAAAGCGACCGCGAAGGTCGGCTCTTGGACCTTTCTTACCCTACCAAAGGACGCCAGTGCGAAGCTCCCCTCGCGGGGCATGACGACGGTCGAAGGCACCATCAATGGCTTCCCCTTTCGAGCTCGAGCCAGACGGCCAAAGAAGCCACTGGCTCAGAGTGAACCGGAAGATGCGCGAAGCTGCGGGCGCAGACGCAGGCGATGTCGTCACGCTGGAGATCGCGCCGTCGGGAGAGGAACCGGAACCCAGGGTGCCGGCAGATCTGCGGAAGGCTCTCGCGGCCGCCCCGAAAGCGCGGGCGTTGTGGTCGGACATCACGCCCATCGCGCGCAGGGACTTTATTAGTTGGATAGACTCAGCCAAACAAGAGGAGACACATAGACGCCGGATCGAGAGAGCCTGCTCGATGCTTGCGGCCGGAAAGCGACGCCCCTGCTGTTATTCCATCGTGTCACTGGATCTTCACCTGGCTCTCAAGGCCAACCCGAAGGCGAAGACTCAGTGGAGCGATCTCACGCCAAACGAGCGCAGGGATTTTATTAATTGGATGGACTCAGCCAAAGAACCGGAGGCACACAGACGCCGGATCGAGAAAGCCTGCGCGATGCTTGCGGCCGGAAAGCGACGCCCCTAAGCAAGATCTAAGCTAACTTTATTTCAGAGTATCAATAGATGAATAAAATGAATCCCAAGGTTGATAAGTATCTAGCTAAAGCCAAAAAGTGGCAGAAAGAAATGGAGAAATTGAGAAGGATCAGTCTCGACTGTGGGCTGAGCGAAGAATTGAAGTGGGGTAAACCTTGTTACACGTTTCAGAATAGTAACGTAGTTATAATACAAGGATTTAAAGAATTCTGTGCGCTTTTATTTACTAAAGGTGCCTTGTTAAAGGATGCCAAGGGTGTTCTTAAAAAATTTGGCTGGCAGGCGGCACGCCGGATTCCGTTCACCAATGTTCGAGAGATAGTTGAGATGGAACCTATCTTGAAGGCCTATATCCGTGAAGCCATGGAAGCGGAAAGGGCCGGTTTGAAGGTGACTTACAAAAAGAATCCGGAACCTATTCCTGAAGAACTTCAAAATAAACTGGACGAAATTCCTGCTTTGAAAACTGCTTTTCACGCATTGACGCCGGGACGGCAAAGAGGATACATCCTTTATTTTTCCGCAGCCAAACAATCCAAAACCCGGGAGGCAAGGATTGAAAAATATATGCGGCAAATTCTCAACGGAAAGGGATTAAATGATTAGTAATACCACCAAACGTGCGATTCTTCGCTGCATTCACCTTATCCTGAGCATTCCGGTACTCGGTTACATTTATGGTGAGCCTTCGGATGTTCAACAGTACGCCGGCGCTGCTCGGTTTATCTTCGTTCCGGTAATGATGCTTTCGGGGTATTGGATGTATTCAGGCGTAATCTTCGCCATCATTGGCGTTGCGGTATGGCTCGGTGCAATCTACCTGTCTGGAATTGGGGCGGCTATCCTGAGTCAGGTCGCGCTATTCATCGCGCGCAAGATTTGGTTGGTGATTCAGGCGCGACGCTCAAAGTGATCGGGCCTATCCATGCAGTGCCGTTTCGACATGCTCAAGGCCCTGAGCCCGTCGATGGGCAGCCAACTCCGAAAGTTTTCGTGAGCAGGACACGCTGCCCGCTGCGCGGGCAACGGCGGCTGACCTTTATCGTTAGGCCGTAGAGGACGACATGAAACGCACGTGGACGATCATCGGGGTGCATGATGTGCCGCGCAGCTTCCAGTGGTACCAATCACTGTTCGGCCAGCCCTCGACGGCTCCGGCGCACTCGGACTTTGGCCAGCTCCTCGACTCTGACGGAACTGTGTTGCTCTGCCTTCACGAATGGGCCGTCGAGAACCATCCGTCGTTGATGAATCCCGAGGATGGGACTCCGGGCAACGGGCTCCTATTGTTCTTTCGTGTCGATGATTACGGTGCAGCACTGCGCAGAGCACGCGCTCTCGTCCCGCAGCTCGCAGAAGAGTCTCACGTGAACCCCAACACTCGGACGAAAGAGTTTTCACTGCTTGATCCGGATGGATATTACGTCACGATCAGCGCGCTTTCCCGGACGGAACGGGCAGCACTCGCGAAGCAGCGGCCTAACAAACGCTTGCAG
>WNGK01009247.1_pt1 | contig 10156 bp, 7 predicted proteins | sample 5400601 | NCBI WGS metagenome assembly WNGK01 (sample SAMN13153376, study PRJNA577476) | soil metagenome | isolation source: 60 cm soil or saprolite under Garry oak tree replicate 1 | place: USA:California | collected 2016-06-15 | reverse complement strand
TGTGGCCGCCCGCGATCGGAATCCCGGCTTTGGTGCAGATCGATTCGCCGCCCTCGAGAACCAAACGCATCGTCTCGACCGGCAGCTTGTCGAGCGGCATGCCGACCAGGGCGAGGGCGAACAGCGGTGTGGCGCCCATCGCATAGACATCGGAGAGCGCGTTGGTCGCGGCGATCGCGCCGAAGTCGAACGGATCGTCGACGATCGGCATGAAGAAATCGGTCGTGGCGACGACCGCCTGCGAGGCGTTGATCTGGTAGACGGCGGCGTCATCCGCGGTTTCTACGCCCACCAGAAGCTGCGCTGGCAGGAAGCCGGGCGCCGACCTGGCGAGGAGCTCCCGCAGCATGGCGGGCGCGATCTTGCAGCCGCAGCCGCCACCATGGCTGAACTGGGTGAGCCGAAGCGCGGCGCGGTCGGGGGCGTTCATTGCTTCACTGCTTCACACGTCTCTTGGGAATCGCCATTCTAACCCGAGCCCGCCCCTGTCATAATGCGCCGCGATTCTTAAGCCAACGCGCAATCGATGACCCTCGCACCCGAAACCCTCGAGCGATTGAAGCAAGCGAGCACGGCGACCCTCACGACTCAGCTTTTCAAGCGCGGCCTGCGCAACGTCTGCGTCCAGAACGTGCGGCGCTTGAGCCATGCCGGCACGAACCTCGTGGGCGAAGCGTTCACGCTGCGCTACATTCCGGCGCGCGAGGATCTCGATCAGGTTTCCGTGTTCGACAATCCCGAGCACCCGCAACGCAAAGCCATCGAGACCGTCCCGCCGGGCCAGGTATTGGTGATGGACTGCCGTGGCGAGACCCGGGCGGCATCGGCGGGGAACATCCTGGTGACGCGTTTGCGCGTTCGCGGCGCAGCCGGCGTCGTCACCGATGGATGCCTGCGCGACAGCGTGGAGATCGCGGCGCAGGATTTTCCGGTCTTTGCCGCGGGCGCGGCGGCGCCGCTCAATCTCGCCTGCCATCATGCCGTGGATCTCAATCAGCCGATCGCCTGCGGCGGTGTCGCGGTCTACCCCGGAGACGTGATGGTTGGAGACGGTGAAGGTGTCGTGGTGCTTCCCCGCCACCTCGCCGATGAAGTTGCGCGCGATGCCGCCGAGCAGGAGCTGCTCGAGATCTTCCTGCTGCGGGAGATCGAACAGGGGCGGTCGCTGCCCGGCACGTATCCGCCGAACGCCGAGACGCTCGCGCGCTATCGCGAATGGCGCGCCCGCCGCGACGCGGCGCCGAAGTGAACGCGTCGGCAAAGGGAGAGCGAACGATGAAGCTATGGTTCGGCGGCTTGGCAACGGCATTCGTGCTTGCGGCGACGGTCCAGCCGGCACTCGCCGAGGTCGGCGAGGTCCGGATCACGAAGCAGCCGAGCATCATCTATCTGCCGTTGGTCGTCATGGAGCAGAACAAGCTGGTCGAAAAGCACGCCAGGGCTGCGGGCCTGGGCGAGGTCAAGATGACATGGGTCACGCTCACGAGCGGCGGCGCCGCGACCGATGCGCTGCTGTCCGGGAGCGTCGATCTGGTCACGAGCGGCGTATCGAACCTGCTCCTGCTCTGGGATCGCACCAACGGGCAGGTGATGGGCGTGACCAGCGTCGGCGGACTGCCGATGCTCCTCGTTACCCGCGATCCGGACGTGAAGACGCTCAAGGACTTCACGCCTAAGGACAAGATTGCAGTGCCGACGATCAAGGTATCGAGCCAGGCGATCGTACTCAAGATGGCGATGGAGAAGCTCTATGGCGAGGCCAGTCGCGACAAGCTTGATCCGATGACCGTCCAGCTCGGACACCCGGATGCGATGACCGCGGTGGTCGGCGGCGCGAGCGAGGTCAACAGTCATTTTTCGGCGCCGCCCTATCAGGCCACGGAGCTCAAAGCGCCGGGCGTTCACCTGGTGCTCGATTCGAGTACCGTGTTCGGGGGCCCCGCAAGCAACGCCGTGGTCTTCGGAACCCGGAAATTCTGCGACGCCAATCCGAAGACGATCGCCGCGTTCCTGGCGGCGCTGAACGAGGCCAATGAGCTCATCGCCCGCGACCCGGCGGCTGCGGCCCGTATCTATCTCGATGCCACCCGGGAGAAGTACGCCGCACAGGATATCGTCGAGATGATCAAGGCGCCCAACGTCATTTACTCCGCGACGCCGAACGGCACCATGGTTTTCGCCGACTTCATGGTGCGTACCGGCTTGATCAAGACGCGTCCGGCGGGGTGGAAGGACTTCTTCCTGCCGATGGTTCACGGCTTGCCGGGGAGCTGAGAGCCCGTACTCAACGCCGCGCTCCGGCCGGCGCGAAAGGGACCCAGCCACCTGTTATCCGCGGGGCACGGTTTGTGCTGCGCAGTGCACGGTTGTTTCGCTCGGCACGCGTTCGGGTTGGTGGCCGCGCCGACCATGAACATTCGGCAACCCGGCGAATGTCAAGCTATCGGCGCAGCATCGCGGCGCTAATGTTTGAAAGCAAAGGACTTTTCAGGAAGGCGCCGCTGGCGTAGCATATTGGCACTTTTTGGATGCCTTTCCGATCGAGCGGCTCGCGCAGCTAAACGCCCGGTGGGGCGGTCAAACACCAAGTGACCGGCAGCGTCCAATACGGAGGAGATTTGAAGCAAACCGATATTTCCGATCCCGCCTACTTCCACAAGGTCGTCGATTGTCAGTGGGCGTGTCCCGCCCATACTCCCGTTCCGGAATACATCCGGTTGATCGCTGCCGGGCGTTTCGATGACGCCTATATGATCAACTGGAAGTCGAACGTGTTCCCCGGCATCCTCGGCCGGACTTGCGATCGCCCGTGCGAGCCGGCCTGCCGCCGCGGCCGAGTGGAGGCAGGGGCTCCGGACGGAACCGCCGCAGCGAAGGCCCCCGAGCCGGTGGCGATCTGCCGCTTGAAGCGCGTCGCCGCGGATCACAAGGCCGACATTCGCCATCGCCTGCCCAAGCGCGCCGCGCGAAAGAACGGCAAGCGCATCGCGCTCATCGGCGCCGGCCCCGCGTCGCTGACCGTGGCGCGCGACCTCGTCCCGCTCGGATACGAATGTGTGATCTACGACGGCGACACGCAGGCCGGCGGGATGATCCGCAGCCAGATTCCTAAGTTCCGCCTGCCCGAGTCGGTCATCGACGAGGAGGTCGGCTACATCCTCGATCTCGGCGCCGAATTTCACGGCGGCACGCGCATCGACAGCCTGAAAGGGCTTCTTCAGGGCAACGGCAGCACCTACGACGCGATCTTCGTCGGCAGCGGCGCGCCGCGCGGTCGCGATCTCGACCTGCCTGGGCGCAAGGAAGCGGCGAAGAATATCCATATCGGCATCGACTGGCTCGCCAGCGTTTCATTCGGCCACATCGACAAGATCGGCAAGCGTGTGATCGTGCTCGGCGGCGGCAACACTGCCATGGACTGCTGTCGCAGCTCGAGGCGGCTGGGCGGCGAGGATGTGAAGGTCATCGTGCGATCTGGTTTCGACGAGATGAAGGCCTCGCCGTGGGAGAAGGAAGACGCGATGCACGAGGGCATCCCGATCATCAACTATCACGTACCCAAGGCCTTCATCCACGAATACGGCAAGCTCACGGGAATGCTCTTCGAGAAGGTCGCTGCGAAGCATGACGAGCACGGGCAGCGTCAGCTCGTACCGACCGGCGAGCCCGACGTTCACTTCCCGTGCGACGACGTGCTGATCGCGGTCGGGCAGCAGAACGCATTCCCCTGGATCGAGCGCGACGCCGGCGTCGAATTCGACAAGCACGGGCTGCCGATCCTCGACAAGAGCACCTTCCAGTCCACGCATCCGCGGGTGTTCTTCGGCGGCGACTCGGCGTTCGGCCCGAAAAACATCATCTGGGCCGTCGCCCATGGGCATGAGGCCGCGATCTCGATCGATGCTTTCTGCCGCGACGAAGACCTCACCAAGCGGCCGCCGCCGCTCTTCAATCTGCTCTCGCAGAAGATGGGCATCCACGAGTGGAGCTACGACAACGACGTCACCAACGATGCGCGCTTCCGGGTACCGCTCAAGGACAAGGTCATCGCGCTCAAGAACATCAAGATGGAAGTCGAGCTGGGCTTCGACGCCGCGCAGGCGTTCGCCGAAGCGCAGCGCTGCCTCAACTGCGACGTGCAGACGGTATTCACGCCGAAGCTCTGCATCGAGTGCGACGCCTGTGTCGACATCTGCCCCATGGACTGCATTACCTTCACCGCGGACGGCGAGGAGCAGGATCTGCGCCGGAGGCTGAATGCGCCGTCGCGTAATCCGACGCAGGACCTGTACGTTGCGGGCGGCCTCAAGACGGGTCGGATCATGGCCAAGGACGAGGATGTGTGCCTGCATTGCGGGCTGTGCGCCGAGCGCTGTCCGACCGGTGCCTGGGACATGCAGAAATTCTTCTTCGAGCCGGCGCAGGCGCGCGATTGCCACCGGCATCGCCCGGCGGCGCCGCGCGCCGCTCTCAGGGATGCGGCGGAATGAAGCACACCGTTACACCCATCCAGCGGGTCAACGACTTCGTCGTCAAGTTCGCCAACGTCAACGGCTCGGGGTCGGCATCGGCGAATCTGCTGTTCGCCAAATCGATCCTGCGCATGGGCGTTCCCGTCGCGCCGCGCAATATCTTCCCTTCGAACATCCAGGGGCTGCCGACGTGGTTCGAGGTGCGCGTCAACGAGGCGGGATGGCGCGGTCGCCGCGGTGGCGTCGATCTGATGGTGGCGATGAATCCGCAGACCTGGGACCAGGACATCAAGGAGATCGAGCCGGGCGGCTATCTTTTCTACGACTCGAGCAAGGCGCTGCCGCCGTCGAAGTTCCGCGACGATATCGTCGTCATCGGCATGCCGCTGACTGAGATCTGCAACCGGGAATACAGCGATCCGCGCCAGCGCCAGCTGTTCAAGAACATCATTTACGTGGGTGCGCTCTCCGCGCTGCTCGAGATCGAGCCGGAGGCCATCGCCGAGCTGATCGGCGAGCTGTACAAGGGCAAGGAGGCGCTGCTCAAGCCCAATGTGCAGGCGATGAATATGGGCCGAACCTACGCAACCAACGAGCTCGACTGGCCGTTGGGCATCCGCGTCCAGCGCGCGAATGCCGTCGGTGAGAAGATCTTCATCGAAGGCAACAGCGCCGCGGCGCTGGGTTGCGTCTATGGTGGCGCGACGGTCGCGGCGTGGTACCCGATCACGCCGTCGTCGTCGCTCGCCGAAGCCTTTGCCAAGCACTGCAAGCGGTTCCGTACCGATCCCGCGACCGGCAAGGCGCGCTATGCGATCGTCCAGGCCGAGGACGAGCTGGCCTCGATCGGCATCGTCATCGGCGCGGGCTGGAACGGATCGCGCGCCTTTACCTGTACCTCGGGCCCGGGCATCTCGCTGATGCAGGAGTTCATCGGGCTCGCATACTTCGCCGAGATCCCCGCCGTGCTCTTCGACATCCAGCGGGGGAGCCCGTCGACGGGCATGCCGACGCGCACGCAGCAGGCGGATCTCGTCTCCTGCGCCTACGCCTCGCATGGCGATACCAAGCACGTTCTGATCTTTCCCGAGGATCCGAAGGAGGCGTTCGAGTTCGCGGCGCTGTCGTTCGATCTCGCCGAACGTTTGCAGACGCCGATCTTCGTGATGATGGACCTCGACATCGGCATGCAGGACTGGCTGTGCGAGCCGCTCGCCTGGGACGAGTCGCGACGGTTCGACCGCGGCAAAGTGATGGGCTATGCCGACCTGGAAGCCGGCAAGGATTTCGGCCGCTACCTCGACGTCGACGGTGACGGGATCCCGTACCGGACGTATCCGGGGACGCATCCGAACCGCGGCGCGTTCTTCACCCGCGGCACGACCAAGGATCGGTACGCTCGCTATTCGGAGGACGGCGCGACGTACGTCGACAACATGGAGCGCCTGCTGCGCAAGTTCGAGACGGCGAAAAAATACATTCCCGTGCCCGTGCGCAAGAGCGCCGCTCAGCCCACGCGCGTCGGCGCGATCTACTTCGGCTCGACCGGGGCGGCGATGGAGGAAGCGCTCGCCACGTTGGCCGGACAAGGGATCCATCTGGACACGCTGCGCATCCGCGCATTCCCGTTCCACGACGAGATCGCAGATTTCATCGCCGATCACGACCAGGTGTTCGTCATCGAGCAGAATCGCGACGCGCAGATGCGCATGCTGCTGGTCAACGAGATGCCCGTCGATCCGGCCAAGCTGCTGTCCGTGCTGCACTACGATGGAACGCCGATCACTGCGCGCTTCATCCTGGGCGAGATCGCCGAGAAGCTCGCCATGTTCAACGTCACACCGCTGCGGAAGGTTGCGCCTTGACCTACCTTGCCAAACCCCGCCTGCATCACCCCGAGCTGCCGAAGAACAAGCTCGGCTTCACCCACCGCGACTACGAAGGCACCGTGTCGACGCTGTGCGCCGGCTGCGGGCACGACTCGATCTCGGGCGCGATTATCCAGGCGTTCTTCGACCTGGACATACCGCCGCACCGCGTCGCCAAGCTGTCTGGGATCGGTTGCTCGTCGAAGACGCCGACCTATTTTCTCGGCAATTCGCACGGTTTCAACAGCGTGCACGGCCGGATGCCCTCGGTGCTGACCGGCGCCAATCTCGCCAATCGTGATCTGATCTATCTCGGCGTGTCCGGCGACGGCGACTCCGCGTCGATCGGACTCGGCCAGTTCGCGCACGCCATGCGTCGCGGCGTGAACATGGTCTACATCGTCGAGAACAACGGCGTCTACGGACTCACCAAGGGACAGTTCTCCGCCACGGCCGACAAGGGCTCCAAGGCCAAGCGCGGTGCGGTCAACAACGAAGAGGCGATCGACCTGGTCATGCTGGCGCTGCAGCTCGGCGCGAGCTTCGTCGCCCGGAGCTTCTCCGGCGACAAGGAGCAACTCGTTCCCCTGATTCGCGCCGCGGTGGCCCATCAAGGTGCGGCGTTCATCGACGTCATCAGCCCGTGCGTCGCTTTCAATAATCACGCCGGATCGACCAAGAGCTACGATTTCGTGCGCGAGCATAACGACGCCGTGAACCGGCTCGACTTCATGCCGACGCGGAGCGAAATCACCACCGACTATGCGCCTGGAACCGTGCGCGAGGTCGTGCAGCACGACGGGAGTGTCCTGCGCCTGCGCAAGCTCCACGCGGACTATGATCCAGGCGCCAAGCTCGTCGCGATAAACTATCTGCAGCAGCGACAGGCCGCGGGTGAGATCGTCACGGGACTGCTGTACCTGCGTCCCGATGCAGACGATCTGCACGCGATGCTCAATACCGTCGACGTGCCGCTCAGCCAGCTCGGAGAGAAGGAGCTCGTCCCCGGCGCCGCCGCGCTGGAAAAGGTGAACGCGTCGCTGCGGTAGCTTGTCGTCCCCGCGGAAGCGGGGGACCCAGCGACGTTCAAACCCCAAGACACTGGATTCCCGCTTACGCGGGAATGACAGCGCCGCGGCGAAGGCCTGCGCCGGGATGACGACATCAGCACTGTCGGGCTCCGGCGACGACTCGTGCCGGGGCGCGCGAAGCGCTAGAATCGACGCATGCGGATTTTCTGGCGAACTCTGGCGGTGCTGGGCGGCGTCGTCCTGCTGCTGCTGATCGCCATTGCGATTGCGATCCGTACCGTCGACGTCAAGGAATTCATCGGTCCCATCCAGCAACGCGTCAAGGAGGCGACCGGGCGCGACCTGACGGTTCGCGGCGGAATCGATCTCAAGCTCGGGTTGGAGCCGAAGCTGGTGCTCGACGACGTCACGCTCGGCAACGCGCCGTGGAGCAAGCAGCCGCAGATGATCACGGCTAAGCACGTCGAGGCGCAGATCGAGCTGCTGCCGCTGTTGCACAAGCGCTTCGAGGTCATCAGCTTCAAGCTGATCGGGCCGACGATTGCGCTCGAGACCGATGCGAGCGGCAAGGGCAACTGGGAATTTCCGTCGCTGTCGACCGCGGCGAACGCCAACACGCAGGCCCCCTCCGGCGCAACGCTGGGGAGTTTCGCGGTCGGCGATATCGCGGTCTCCGACGGAGCGGTGACGTTCCGCGACGGCAAGACCGGCGAGGTCACGACGATTGTCGTCGAAGACTTTTCGGTGCACGCACGCGATGCACTGTCTCCCGTCAGTGGTCGGTTCCGCGGCAAGATCAACGACACGGCGGTGGCGCTGGAAGGCGACTTCGGCCCGCTCGACCAATTGATGCGCCAGAAGTGGCCCTATCCGGTCACGGTCCAGGGAGACATCAACGGCAAGAAAGCAACGGTCGATACACAGCTCACCGTGAAGGACAGCGTCGTCGGCCTGGACAACCTGAAGGTCGGTTCGGGGTCGAGCCAGATCACCGGCAAGATGGCGGTCGTAGCGGTCGGCACGCGGCCCAAGGTCACCTTCAAGTTCGATGCACCGACGCTATGGGTCGCCGATCTCAGCTTCCCCGCGATCGCGGCCGCCGCGGCCAAGGCGGTCGCGAAGTCGAAATACGTTTTCAGCGACCAGGCGATCGACGTCGGAGCGTTGAAAGACTTCGACGCGGAAGGTGAAATCGCCGTCGGCACGCTCACGCTGCTCGATGGGCGCAAGCTCGGGCAGGTCCATGTGCAGTTCACGCTGCTCAACGGCAAGCTCGATGTGCCGCTGCTGCAGGCGACCGCGCTCGGGGGCACCGTCCTGGGCCATGCGCAGCTCGACGCGAGCCGGGCGCCGAACGCCGCACTCAGCATACATATCGAAGCGAAGAACCTCGATCTCGCGGCGATCGTCGCAGCGGCCGGCGTCCAGCGCGAGTTTCGCGGGGGCAAGACGGAGCTCAAGGCGGACGTCAACGCGCACGGGGCGTCGCCGCGTCAATGGGCGAGCACGGCCAGCGGCAACATTATCGCGGTCGTCGGACCCGCGACGGTCTCAGGCGGCAAAGGCAACCCCGATTCGTCGCTCGATCGGCTCGCCGGCGCCGTGAATCCCTTCCGCGATATCGACTCGACGACGCAGTTGCACTGCGCGGTGATTCGCCTGCCGCTGGTGAACGGCATCGCGACGGTCGATCGGAGCATCGCCGCCGAAACAAGCAAGCTCGGCGCGACGGCGAGCGGCAGGCTCGATTTCCGCGACGAGACGCTTGATCTCGCCTTCCATCCGCAGATCCGTCAGGGCGTCAAGATCGAGATTCCGCAGGTCGCGGAGTTGGTGCACCTGCGCGGGCCGTTCGCGTCACCGGCGGTCGGGATCGACGCAACCGCGACGGCCGCTACCGTTGCGCGGCTCGGCGCCGCGGTTTACACCGGCGGCCTGTCGATCCTCGGGGAATCGCTGCTCGCACAGGCCAAGGGCGATCCCGGCGCGCCGTGTCAGATCGCGCTCGGGCATGGAGCGGGGACGACCACCGCGGCGGCGAAACCTGCAGGTACCGCCAATCCTGCTGCAACCGCGACGCAAGACGTCGGCAGGGCGCTCGGAAGACTGCTCGGCCGATAGCCGGCACTTCGTGGCGAAGCAGCGGTCAAAGGCGGGACCGGCGCTTCTTGTGCCGGTCGATGCTTGTGGTTAGGATCGAGCCGTTCCCTTGGAGTGAGCCATGCGTCGTTGCCGGAAGAAGGTCGTGGGCTGGGTGATGCTGGGCTGGTTGTTCGCCCAGATCGTCACCGTTGCCCACGCGTGTCCGGCGGCGACGGGCGCCCCGCAGGACTCGACCGCGGCTTCGAGCGCCGTCGCTCCGATGCCGAGTGACTGCGCCGAGGTGGCGAAGCGGGCCGGTTCCAACGCCAATATCTGCCAATCGCATTGCGCCGCCGGCCAGCAGGTCAGCAGCGACGCGCAGACGCCATTCGCCGCGATGGCACCCCAATGTGCGTTAGCCGTGCGGGCGATGAGCTCGTTACCATCGGTCGCGGCGCGCCTCAGCGCACGGTCGCCGATCGCTTCCGGGCCCCCTCCGACGCTGTTATTCGGCCGTTTCCTGATCTGACTTCCGCATCGCGTTGAATCCGGCGGGCTTTGCTGCGCGCCGGCGTCGTTCACATGCATGCGGAGGTCGTATGGAAACCAATCCGGCCGCTCGAGCGGCCCATCAACGCATCGCGGCACTGGCCGTGGCGGTCCTGCTATGCGGCCCATCGCTCGCGATCGCCGCGGACACGTC
>WNGK01015376.1_pt1 | contig 10157 bp, 9 predicted proteins | sample 5400601 | NCBI WGS metagenome assembly WNGK01 (sample SAMN13153376, study PRJNA577476) | soil metagenome | isolation source: 60 cm soil or saprolite under Garry oak tree replicate 1 | place: USA:California | collected 2016-06-15 | reverse complement strand
GGCGCCCGAAGTAAGGCGCGCCGCCACGCGCCGCATCAAGGAGATGATCGACCTCGTCGCCCGCCAGTCGCCCGACTGGGGGCAGCCAGGCGCACACGAGCGCGCCCCCGTCACCGTCGCGACGATGGTCGGCGCACTGATGCTGGCGCGTGCCGTCGACGACCCCAGGCTTTCCGACGCACTGCGCAAAGCAGCGCTGAAGCATCTCGCTCTGACCCAGAACTGACGCCACTTGGAACCCGCGTCTGCCTGCGTTCGATCTTTAATATGACGATCATAATATACGTGCCACGACACGTCTCCTCTCCGACCCGACGGTCGCCACCGCAGTTGCGCTCGTCACCAACCCCACTGAAAGGCACTCCCATGAAGATCAAAGGATCCATCGCCCTCGTAACAGGCGCCTCATCAGGCATCGGCGAAGCCACCGCCAAGCGGCTCGCAATGGCGGGCTACAAGGTCCACGGCACCAGCAGACGCGGCGCCGAACCGGGCCAGCAGTCGTTCGCAATGCTGCCGCTCGACGTTACCCGCGATGAATCGGTCGAAGCCGCCGTGAAGAGCTCATTCGCCTGGAAGGCCGCATCGACCTGCTCGTGAACAACGCCGGCTTCGGCGTTGCGCCTGCCGGAGCAGAAGAGAGTTCGATCGACCAGGCGAAGGCGATCTTTGAGACTAACTTCTTCGGGCTCATCCGCATGACGCGTGCCGTCGTACCGTACATGCGACGCCAGGGGAAGGGCCGCATCATCAACATCGGCTCGGTGCTTGGTTTCCTTCCGATGCCTTACGGCGCCCTCTATGCCGCAACCAAGCATGCGGTGGAAGGCTATTCGGAGTCCCTCGATCACGAGTTGCGCACGAGAGGCATCCGGGTCTCGGTCATCGAGCCCGCCTACACGAAGACGCAGTTCGACGCGAACTTTCTGGCTCCCGACTCGAAGCTCGATGAGTATCGCGAAGTTCGCGCGCTCCTGGACAAGGTGCTCAAGGAGGTGATGGCAACTGCCGACGAGCCGACCGTCGTGGCCGATGTCGTGCTGGAAGCGGCCATCGCCGACCGCCCAAAACTCCGTTACGCGGCCGGCGGGCTCGCGAATCGTCTGCGGTTGCTGCGCAGATTTGCGCCGGCTGGATTGGTGGACGCGGGCATTCGAAAGGATCTGCGGCTCGACACACCGATGGCGTCGCTGCCTCGCACCCTGGTCCTGGAAAAGTAAGCGATCTTCTAACTCGGGGCGCCAGGAGAGCAACATGAAAGCATTCATCGTCGATCGCTATGGAAGCGCAGATCGCGTGCGGGCCAGCGAAGTCCCAGACCCGGAAATGCGGGAGGATGACGTCCTGATTGAGGTCCACGCTGCCGGTGTGAACCCACTGGATTCCAAGATCAGAGACGGAGAATTCAAACTGCTCTTGCCTTATCGATTGCCGCTCATTCTCGGTAACGAGTTAGCAGGAGTCGTAATCCGAGTGGGCTCTCGCGTGCGGCGGTTCAAGCCCGGCGACGAGGTGTATGCACGACCTGACAAGAACCGAATCGGGACATTCGCGGAGTTCATCGCAGTAAGCGAAGATGACTTGGCGATTAAACCCAAGAGCCTAACGATGGAGGAAGCGGCTTCCATCCCCTTGGTCGGCTTGACCGCTTGGCAAGCGCTCGTCGAAAAGGCGAAGTTGAAGAAAGGGCAAAAAGTTCTGATCCATGCCGGCTCGGGCGGCGTGGGGACATTCGCAATTCAGCTCGCGAAGCATGTTGGTGCAACCGTGGCTACGACAACGAGTACGGCGAATATCGACTTGGTCAGGCGTCTCGGTGCAGATATCGTGATCGATTACAAGAAGGATTCGTTTGAAGAGATCCTGCGCGATTGCGATGTAGTTCTGAATAGTCTGGACGGAGAGACGCTCAAGAAGTCCTTCCGGGTGCTCAAACCCGGTGGAAATCTCATCTCGATCTCCGGTCCACCGGATCCCGAGTTTGCGAGGCACCTTGGATTGAGCCGGATACTTGAACTGGTGATGCGTCTTTTAAGCTTCCGGATCAGAAGACAAGCCAAGCGTCATCAGGTCAATTATTCCTTTCTCTTCATGAGAGCGAGCGGGGATCAGTTGCGACAGATCGGTTCTCTCATCGAGACGGGCGCCATACGCCCGGTCCTGGACCGGGTCTTCCCATTTGAATCGACCAAAGAGGCGATGGCTTACGTCGAAAAGGGACGTGCAAAAGGGAAAGTCGTCATCAAGGTTCGATAGAAGAAGCGCTTTGCCTGGAATCGAAGGCCCGCGCTCATCCATCTTGTAACACTCCTGCCGAGGCACTTTGCGGGAGCGCAAAGCGTATTGAGCGAGTCAGCGCGACCGGATGATGCGGCCCATGCCGACTATCCGTTCGACTCCCGTCACCATCACCACGATCAGCGCGAAGCTGGCTGCCCTGAAACTGCAGGTAGCTGAAGATCTCGATCGGCAGCGTCGTCAATCCCGGTCCGCTCAAGAACAGGGCCGTATTCAATTCGCCGAACGAGACGACAAAGGCGAACAGCCAACCCGAGACGACGCCCTGCCAGATCAAGGGCAGAGTGACCAGGAAGAGCGTGCTGATCGGTCCTGCGCCCAGGCTCTGGCCCGCTTCTTCCAGCGACGGATCGAGCGCCTGCACGCTCGCCAGCACGGTGCGGAAGCAATAGGGCATGCCGATCACGCAATGTGCCAACACGAGCCCGGGGAACACAGGCAGGCCGACGCTCTTGTACAGCAGCAGCAGCGCCAGGCCGAGGATGATCGTCGGAAACACCAGCGGCGCTAGAAACAAAGAGTGCAGCAGGCCGGCCATCACGCCGCGGCGTCGCGCCAGGAATAAAGCTCCCATCGTACCCAACACCGCGGCGATCGTGCCCGAGAGCAGCGCCAGCTCGAGGCTCAGCACAAACGCGTTGCGCATGTTGTCGAGGCGGAAGAACTCGATCGTCGGCGGGGCACCCCCATCGGCTATAATCGTCCGACATTTGCCGCGCATCGTTGACGCAGTTCGGAGGAGAACACCATGCTCCAAAATCTGAAGCGCAGCCGCGCCGCATCCATCGCCGCACTGACGCTGGTCGTCGGTGTAGCCTGCGCGGGCGAGATCCGGGTCGCGTGCTACTCGGATGGCAACGAGTGCGAAGTGACGCAGGATCTGGCCAAGCGCTTCGAAACCCAGAACGCGGACGTCAAGGTCGTCGTCGACAAGGTGCCATACAAGGCGATCGTCGAGCAGCTGCCAGTTCAGCTCGCGGCAGGCGAGGGCCCGGACATAGCGCGTGTGACCGATCTCGGCGGCCTGTCGAAGTACTACCTCGACATCACGCCCTACGTGAAGGACGCGAAATACTGGGAGGCGAACTTCGGCCAGACCCTGTCCTGGATGCGGCCGACGGCGGGCGACAAGGGCATCTACGGAATGATGACGCAGCTCACCGTCACGGGGCCGTACGTGAACAAGACGCTATTCGAGCAGGCGAACGTGCCATTGCCCGGGCCGCAGGCGACGTGGGACCAATGGGTCGACGCCTCGCGCAAGGTGGCGAAGGCGACGCAGGTGCCCTTCGCGGTCGCGTTCGATCGCAGCGGCCATCGCTTCGCCGGCGCGGCGATCAGCATGGGCGCCAAGTATTTCGATGCCAAGGGCGCTCTGGTCGTCGACGACGGCTACCGGGCGATGGCGAAGAAGCTCTACGACTGGAACCGTGACGGGACGATGCCGAAGGAGGTATGGGGCGGCGTCGGCGGCGCGACCTACCGCGACGCGTTCGAGGAATTCGCCAACGGCCGCGTCGTGATGTATCTCTCGGGCAGCTGGCAGATCCGTCGCATGGACACGCAGATCGGCAAGAATTTCGATTGGATCGCGGTGCCGAATCCCTGCGGGCCGGCGGCGTGCACCGGCATCCCGGGCGGAGCCGCCTTCGTCGCGTTGAAGCGCACCAAGAATCCCAAGGATGTCGGCCGGTTTCTCGACTATCTGGCGAGCGAGCCGGTATACGCCGAGTACATGGCGCGCACCGAGAACATTCCTGCCAACGCGGCTGTGGCGAAGAAAGGCGTCGAATACAAGATCTCGCCGCAAGCCAAGGCGGCGTTGAATGTATTCGTCGCCGAGGTCCCGAAGCTCTCGCCCGTCGCCTATCAGATCCAGGGTTACAAGCTCAACCGCGCCATCTTCAATCCGACTGCGGCGCGCCTCGGGCAGGCGATCGCTGGCGAGATGTCGCTCGACGACGCGTTGAAGCGCATCAGCGCGGATATCGACGAGCAGGTCAAGGCCGCGGCGAAATAACCTCCGGGCGGAACGCTCGTGAGCTTGGTTCGCCATCCGTTACTCGAGTTGCCGGCGGCCGCGGCCACGGCAGCGATGAACGCGGTCGACGTGCCGATGCGCTCGGTCCAGCGCGTGCTCGGCGTGCCGCGGATCGGCTGGATGTTCGTGGCCCCGAACCTGGCGATCCTCGGTTTGTTCACGTTCCTGCCGATCGTCGTCAACTTCTATTTCGCGTTCACGGGCGGTGTGCAGCTCTATCCGTCGGAGCGCCCGTTCACCGGCCTGGAAAATCTCGAAACGCTTTTCGACTGCGAGAACTACCTCGATCCGTCGACTTGTCGCAAGGACCTGTTCTGGCGCGCCGTCTTTAACACCGGCAAATTCGCGTTGCTGCAAGTGGGCTTGATGGTCGCGTTCGCGCTCATCACCGCGCTGGTGCTCAATCGCAAGATCTTCGGACGTGGCTTCTTCCGCGGCGTGTTCTTCTACCCGGTGTTGCTGTCGCCAGTCGTCGTCGCGCTGATCTGGAAGTGGGTGCTGCAACGCGAAGGCGTATTGAACGCGGTGCTCGCCAGCGCCGGCGCGTCGCCGGTCGGCTGGCTGTCTGACGCGAGCTGGTCATTCTTCTGGTGTGTGTTCGTGAGCATCTGGGCGCACATGGGCTTCTACACGCTCATCCTGCTGGCGGGGCTGCAGGCGATTCCTGCCGACCTCTACGAAGCCGCGGAAATGGACAGCGCGTCACCGTGGCGGCGCTTCTCGCGGATCACGCTGCCGCTCCTAATGCCAAACCTGATCGTCGTGCTCGTGCTCGGATTGATCCGCGCTGTTCAAATCTTCGATGAAGTATTCGTGCTGACCGGTGGCGGACCGGGCTCGGCAACGACGTTCATTGTCCAGTTCATCTACCAGACCGGATTCGCGGAATCGATCCACCAGTATGGGCTCGCCGCCGCGGCGTCGCTGGTGCTCGCGCTGTCGCTCCTGGTCCTTACGCTGCTGCAGCTGCGCTTGACACGCAAGAACCTCGCCGGTGCGGGAGGTCGCGATGATGGCTAGCCTCGTCGCCATGCTTTCCGCGCAGCGCGGGCGCGGCAAGGCGGACTGGACCGACTGGTTCTCCTATGGCTATCTGCTGCTGGGGCTCGTCCTGATGTTCGGCCCGGTGCTCTGGCTCGTTCTGTCCTCGTTCAAGAGCGCTGCGGCTCTGAACGAGTTCCCGCCGCAGCTCTTGCCTTACGGGCAGCAATCGGTCGCCGTGGCGCGGCAGGAAAAACCGCTGCCGCTCTACCGCGTGACCTTTCCCGACGGCACCACGCGTGAGCTCGCCGAAGTGCGCCGCATCGGCATCCAGGCCACGCTCGTCGACCCCAAGGCGCCGGAGCAGGAAATCAAAGTCAATATCCGCGACCGCAAGCCGGTGCGCGAATTCCGGCTCGCAACCGAGAATTACTCGGAGATTTTCGGCAAGTTTTCCTTCGGAACGTTTCTCTGGAACAGCGTGTTCATCACGGTCGTCGCGACGCTGATCACGTTGCTCTTCAATGCCATGGCCGCGTTTGCGTTGTCCAAATACCGCTTTGGCGGCCGTGACGCCGTGTTCCTGCTGATTATATCGACGCTGATGATTCCACCCACGATCATCCTGGTGCCCAACTTCCTGGTTGTCTCGGAGCTTGGTCTGTTGAACAGCCTTTGGGGCGTCATCTGGCCCGCCGTGGCAACGCCCACTGGCGTGTTCCTGCTGCGCCAGTACATGCTGACGATCCCGGACGAGCTGATCGACGCCGCGCGAATGGACCATGCGAGCGAATGGCGGATCTTCTGGCGGATCATCCTGCCGCTGTCCGCACCGGCACTTGCCGTGCTCGCCATCTTCTCGGTGATGTGGCGGTGGAACGATTTCCTGTGGCCGTTGATCGTGCTGTCGCGCACCGAGAAGTTCACCTTGCAACTGGCGCTCAACGCCTTCCAGGGCGAGCTCACCACGCAATGGCATTACCTGCTCGCCATGACGGTGATCACCTTGCTGCCGGTGACGCTTGTCTTTGCCTTCCTGCAGCGGTACATCACGACCGGCATCGCCTCTGCCGGCCTGAAATAGCCGAGGACCAAATCATGGCCGGCCTGCAGCTGAAAGGGGTAGTCAAGCGTTACGGCGCGACGACCGTGATTCACGGTGTCGACCTCGAGGTGACGGACGGCGAGTTCGTCGTCTTCGTCGGCCCTTCCGGTTGCGGCAAGTCTACGCTGCTGCGGATGATCGCCGGGCTGGAATCGGTGAGCGACGGCGACATTCTTATCGATCGCGCCCGCGTCAACGACGTGTCCGCCGCGCAGCGTGGGTTGGCCATGGTCTTCCAGTCGTATGCGCTCTACCCGCACATGAACGTTTACCAGAACCTGGCCTTCGGGCTCGAGAATTTGCGCACGCCGCGGGCGAAGGTCGACCAGAAGGTGCGCGAGGCGGCGCAGATGTTGCGCCTTGACCAGCTCCTCGAGCGCCGGCCGAGGCAGCTCTCGGGTGGGCAGCGACAGCGCGTCGCCATCGGGCGGGCGATCGTGCGCGACCCGACGATCTTCCTGTTCGACGAGCCGCTGTCGAATCTCGATGCCGAATTGCGCGTGCAGATGCGCGCGGAGATCACCGCCTTGCACGCAAGGCTCGGCACGACCATGATCTACGTGACGCACGATCAGGTCGAGGCGATGACCATGGCGGACCGCATCGTCGTGTTACGCGCCGGGCGTGTCGAGCAGATCGGCACGCCGCTCGAGTTGTATAACCGACCTGACAATCGTTTTGTCGCTGGATTCATCGGCTCGCCGCAAATGAATTTCCTGAGCGGCCGGGTTGTCGCGATACACGATGACGGCGCGCGGGTCGCGCTCGACGCCGCGCCGCATGCCGCCGCGGATGCGGCGTTGCCGCTGCGAAGCTCGAATGCGACCGCGCAGCAGCGTGTCCTGCTCGGGATCCGCCCGGAGCATGTGACGCTCGGGGCGGAAGCAGCCGGTTCGCTGCACGTGACGGCCAAGATCGACCGGGTCGAGCAGCTCGGTGCCGCCAGCTTTCTCTATTGTTCGCTGTCCAGCGGTGAACGCCTGACGGTGCATGCGTCCGGCCAAGTCCGGTACGCAGGCGGCGAGGAGGTCACGGTGAACTTGCCGGTGACCGATACGCACGTCTTCGCCACCACCGAAGCCGAGACGGCGCTCGCGCTGCGCTAGCGATGCGATCGCTTGTCAGCGCCACCTTCGCCGGGCGCTTTTCCGATTGCGTTCGTTTCGACCTCGAGTCAGGCTGGCAGTGCCGGCTATTCGTGCTGGCCGGCGATCTCGTACGCGTCCTTTTCCTCCGGAACGAAACGCTGAAGGAACCGCGGACATGGATGGTCGCGCCGGGAAACATCGACGTGCCATGGGACGGCCGGGATCGCCTCGACGTGAGCGGTTTCTCGCGCGCGGAGTTCAGCGTCGCCGAGGGGAAGGGAGAGATTACGCTGGCGACGGCCAAGCTGTCGTTGACCGTAACGCTGCGGCCTTTCGGTGTGCGGTGGGCGGCGGGCGGCAAGGTGTTCGCGGCCGACCGGCCGACGTATTCATACCAGTGGAGCGAGCGCAGCGGGATCATTCGCCATTACATGGCGCGGGCGTTGACGGACCGATATTTCGGCCTCGGCGACAAGACGGGCCCGCTCGACAAGCATGGCCGCAGGCTGCGTACGCTCGCGGTCGACGCACTTGGCTACGACGCCGAAACCTCGGATCCGCTCTACAAGCACTGGCCGTTCATGATCGGCCGGGACGAAGGCTCCGGCGTCGCCTACGGTTTGTTCTACGACACGCTGGCGCCGACTGTCTTTGATCTCGGCTGCGAATACGACAATTATCACGGCTTCTATCGCTATGCCGAGATCGAGGATGGCGACCTCGACTACTACCTGTTCGTCGGCCCACGAATCAGGGATGTCGTTCGCAAATTCACGGAACTGACCGGACGGATGGCGTTCGGGCCGCGCTGGAGCCTGGGTTACGCCAACACGGCGATGAGCCTCACCGACGCGCCCGACGCGCAGGCGCGGCTGGCGGAGTTTACCAACCAGGTCATCGCTCACGACATCCCGCTGTCGGCGTTCCATTTCGGATCGGGTTATACGAGCATCGGCGCCCGCCGCTATGTGTTCGCCTGGAATCGCAGTAAGTTTCCGGAGCCGCGCGCCGCGATCGACAGGTTCCATCGTCAGGACGTACGCGTGGTCGTCAACCTCAAGCCCTGCCTGCTCGACGATCACCCGGCGTACGCCGAGGTCGCTGCGCGCGGCGCGTTCGTCAGCGATGCGAAAACGAAGCTGCCGTGCATCGGCCAGTTCTGGGACGGCGAGGGCGCGCACGTCGACTTCACCCATCCCGCAGGCATCCGCTGGTGGCAGGAGAGCCTGCGCAAGCGCGTGCTCGACTACTGCATCGACGCCGGCTGGAACGACAACAACGAGTACGAGATCTGGGACGACCACGGCAGCTCGCACGGGTTCGGGGAACCGATCCCGATCGAGCGTTCGCGTCCATTACACGCGCTCTTGATGACCCGCGCTACCGCCGAAGCCCAGGCAGCACATCGGCCGGGCGAGCGCGTTTACACGGTCACGCGCGCCGGCCCGCCTGGCATCCAGCGTTACGCCCAGACCTGGTCGGGCGACAACACCACGAGTTGGCACACCTTGCGCTGGAATTTGCGCATGGGATTGACCATGAGCCTGTCCGGCATGTTCAACACCGGTCACGACGTCGGCGGGTTCAGCGGTCCGGTGCCTGACCCCGAGCTCCTCGTGCGGTGGGTGCAAAACGGTGTGTTCAGCCCACGCTTCATCATGAATTCGTGGAAAGCCGGTGGCGAAGTGAACACCCCATGGCTGCATCCGGAAACGCTGGGGCCGATCCGGGCGGCGATTCGTTTCCGTTACCGGCTGATGCCGTACCTGTACACGCTGTTCCGACAGGCGGTGGTCTTGGGTGAGCCGCTGCTGCGCCCGCTGTTCTACGAGTTCGAGGACGATGCCCGCGCGTACGTCGACTGCGACGACTTCATGTTCGGCCCGCAGCTCTTGGTGGCCAACGTCGTCGAGCCGGGGCTGCGCGAGCTGCGTGTTTATCTCCCACGCGGCGTCGAGGGCTGGTACGACTTTCACACCGGCACTTATTATCAACCGGGAACCGAGGTCGTCGTCGCCACGCCGCTCGACCGCATCCCCATGTTCGCGCGCGCCGGAGCGATGGTTCCGTTGACCGCCCGCGACGATTACTCCCGGCTGCACGACGAGCCGTCGCGGCATCTGCGCGTGTTTCCCGGGCACGATACAGTCAGTACAAGCTTCGCGCTCTACGAAGACGATGGGATCAGTTTGCGCTACCGCGACGGCGATTACGCGGAGGTCGTATTCGACCTGCAGACGACGGCCACGGAAATCATGCTCTCGGCACGAGTGACCGGAAGCTATGCGTTGCCGTATCAGCAGATCACCGTAGAATTGCCGGCCGGTGAGCGACGACATGTCTCGCTGCTGGGGGAGGGCATCGATTTGGAGCTCGCCTGACGGCGAGGTCACGTATAAAGGTTGTCCCCATCGAGAATCGCGGGGCTAGTTGATCTCGGCGGCGGTGCCGGGTGCGGGCGTGAAGGTCAGGTCGCCGCGGGCGAGCGCCTTCTCGCGGCCGCCGAATTGCGCGAGCAGCTCGGCCTGTCGTCGCTTCGCACGCGCGTCGGTCGCTTCCGGATCGAGCGTCGCGCGCAGCAGCCGTTCGCCTTCGGCGAGCGTGGCGGCGAACCGCGGGTCGCAGGCGATGTCGGTGAGCTCCT
>WNGK01009246.1_pt1 | contig 10157 bp, 11 predicted proteins | sample 5400601 | NCBI WGS metagenome assembly WNGK01 (sample SAMN13153376, study PRJNA577476) | soil metagenome | isolation source: 60 cm soil or saprolite under Garry oak tree replicate 1 | place: USA:California | collected 2016-06-15 | reverse complement strand
GCCGAGCAGCAGGATCAGCAACGGTAGCTGCGGTATGACCAGGAACACGTTGCTGACCAGGGACATTGCCTCGTCCCTGAGGCCGCCGAGGAACGCCGAGGTGACCCCGACGACGACGGACAGCACCGTGGCGATCACGCCGACCAGCACGGCCAGCTCAAGCGTCAGCCGGATCCCGGTCAGCAGCTGGGACAGCACGTCCTGGCCGCTCTGGGTGGTGCCGAGCAGGAACTGGCCGTCCGGCGCGTGCAGCGCGAGCGCCGGGTTCGTGCTCTGGTAGGACGGCGAGTACGGCGCCACCATCGGGCCGATGACGCCCGCCAGCACGAACAGGCCGAGCAGGATCGCGCCCGCCTTGGCCTTGACCGGCAGGCGGCTCCACTGGCCGAGCTTGCGGGGCTGGGGTTCGTCGGCAAGCGCAATCGGGTCGACCACGATCGGCGGCGCGGCGGTCATCAGAGCGCCTCCTTCGTCCGGGCGCGCGGATCGAACGCAACGATGATGAAGTCGACGATCAGGTTGGCCAGCAGCACCGCGAACGTGATGACCAGGAAGATGGCCTGCATCAGCGGGTAGTCGTTCGAGGTCACGGCGCTGAGCAGCAGCAGTCCGATGCCGGGATAGGAGAACACGATCTCCATCACGATCGCGCCGGAGATCACGAAGCCGAGCGCCAGGCCGAACCCCTGCAGCTGCGGCAGCAACGCGTTGCGGGCCGCGTAGGTGAACACGACCCGGCGGCTGGACAGGCCCTTGGCCTGAGCAGCGACCACGTAGTCCTCGCCGACCGTGGTGATCATGACGTTCCGCATCTGCAGCATCCAGCCGGCCATCGTGGTGATCACGATCGTGAAGGCGGGCAGGATCGAGTGGTAGATCGCGCTGCCGATGAAGGCCGAGTTCCAGCCGGGGATAAGGCCGCCGTCATACCCCTGGCCCAGCGGGAAGATGTTGGCCCTGGCGGCCAGCACCTCGATCAGGATCAGGGCCAGGAAGAAATACGGAACCGCCTGGAAGAACATCAGGCCGGGCAGCACCCGGTCCAGCCAGCCGCCGTGCCGCCAGCCCGCCACGATGCCGAGCCCGGTGCCGACGAAGAACGCGATGATCGTGGCCGTGCCGACCAGGGTCAGCGTCCACGGGATCGTCTGGGCGAGCAGGGTGGACACCTGGGCCGGATACTGGGCGACGTCGGTGCCGAAGTTCAGCGTGAGCACGTCGCCGAGGTAGGCCACGTACTGGTGCCAGAGCGAGCCGGCGTTACCGATGCCAAGCATGGCCTGCAGCGCGTGGTAGGCGGAGGGTTGCAGGTTAGGGAATTTCGCCATGATCGACTGCACCGCGTTGCCCGGCATGGCCCGCGGCAGGAAGAAATTAAGGGTCAGCGCGACCCAGGCGGCGATCGCGTAGAAGCCCAGGCGCCGAAGCAGGAAGTTCATGCCCGCTCTCCTAGCTCGTCATCGCTGAAGCCGGCCGACGGCCGCGCAGCCGCGGGACCCCACGGCGCTGCATGGTGCCGGGCGGGCAGCCGCAGCTCGACCGCAGCACCAGTTCGGTCGGGAGCAGTTCCACCTTCTGGCGCAGGCCGGGATTGGCGATCCGGTCGACCAGCCGGGCGCAGGCTCGCTCGCCGAGCAGCCGCATCGGCTGGTGGACCGTCGTCAGCGGCGGATCGCACAGGCTGGCCGGGAAGATGTCGTCGAAGCCCACCACAGCTACGTCGGCGGGAACCCCGATGCCGGCGCTGGCGAGGGTCTGCAAGACGGCGATCGCCATCTGGTCGTTGGCGCAGATGACCGCGTCAGGGAGCGTCTCCCCGGCCATGGCGACCAGCTTCTGGCCGGCTTCCTCGCCGCTGGCGAAGGTGAACCGCCCCTCCGAGCTGCCGACGAGCTCGCAGCCAGGGTGGCTGCGCAGTACCTGCAGGAGCGCTCGGCGCCGCTCCTTGGCGTCCGGAGCGGACGACGGCCCGTCGACGTAGTAAAGCCGCCGCCTGCCGTGATCCTCGATCAGGTGCGTGACCAGCGCGAACGAGCCCGACCGGTTGTCAGCCGTCACCACGTCAGCGGCACGCTCGCGCGGATTGCCCGCGATCACGACGACCGGCAGCCGCTCGGACAGGCGGCCGAGGAAGGGCGAGGGGACAATGCCCTCCCCGATCAGCAGGCCGTCGACTTTCCCGGACAGCGACAGCAGCCGCGGCATTTCGGGCGCGCCGTCCTCCTCGAGATAGGTGATCATCAGCGACCAGTTGTGGTGCCTGATCCGGGCCTCCACGCCGCGCAGGATCTCGTCGTAAAAGAGCAGGCTCATGCTCTCGAAGTCGTATTGCAGCTTCGGCGCCTTGCGCTCCACGCAGACCAGGCCGATGACATCCTTGCGGCGCCGGGACAGGCTCTGCGCGGCGCCGTCGGGTACATAGCCGAGCTGCTCGATGACGGCCAGCACCCGGGCGCGCGTCGTGTCCCTGACCCGGTCCAGGCCGTGCACGACTCTCGACACCGTCGCGGTCGAGACGCCGGCCGCGGACGCGACGTCGTAGAGCGTGACCACGCTCGATACGCCGACGGAAGATCCGTCGTTCGAGCTCTGCCGCATCGCAGTCGCCTCTGTCAGGTGGGGGCTTAAGACGCTTTACGTCGTTCCTGAGCGGTTACGTGGTCGTTGTCTAACCGGTTGCACGGTAGTTGTCTAAGCGGTTGCATGGTGTCAATCTAAGCGCTTACTCTAAAACTCGGTACAAGTGCCGTCAAGGTCTCCCAGTCCGGCTGAGATCGCCCGGGCGGCCGGGCACCAAGGAGGGTCCGATGACGATTCCCGGGTCGAGCGCCGACGGTGCCCTGGCCTTCCCGCCTGGCTTTGCCTGGGGGGCGGCCACGGCCGCATACCAGATCGAGGGGGCGGTGACCGCCGACGGCCGCGGCCCGTCGGTCTGGGACACCTTCGCTCACGCGCCGGGCAACGTCCGCGGCGGCGACACCGGCGATATCGCGTGCGACTCCTATCACCGGTATCTGCAGGACGTAAAACTGATGGCCGAGCTCGGCCTGACCGGGTACCGGTTCTCGATCTCCTGGCCGAGGGTGCAGCCAGGCGGCCGCGGGGCCATGAACAGCAAGGGCCTCGACTACTATAAGGCGCTGCTCGACGCACTGGCCGAGCACGGCATCGCGGCCGCGGTCACGCTCTATCACTGGGACCTGCCGCAGGAACTGCAGGACGATGGCGGCTGGGCGGTGCGCAGCACGGCCCAGCGCTTCGCCGACTACGCGGCCGCCGTGGCCGGCGCCCTCGGGGACCGGGTCGAGCGCTGGATCACGCTGAACGAGCCGCAGGTAGTGGCCAGCCACGGTTACCGCAGCGGCGAGCACGCACCCGGAATGCGCGATTCCGGCGCGGCCGCGGCGGCGACACACCACCTGCTGCTGGCGCACGGGCTGGCCACCCGGGCGCTGCGCGAGCTGCTGCCGGACGGCTCGCCGGTCGGCATCACGCTCGATCTGCACCCGGTCCAGGTGCTTGGCGGTGTCCGGTCCGACGCGCTCGACCGGGCGCGGCTGATCAGCGACGCCGACATGAACGGCCTGTACCTGTCGCCGCTGCTGCACGGCTGCTATCCGTCGCAGGCGCGGGCTGAGCTTGTGCCGCCCGATGCGCTCGTCGCGGACGGCGATCTGGAGACGATCAGCGCGCCGGTCGACTTCCTCGGCGTGAACTACTATTCCAGCGCCTACCTGCGAGCCGGAGACCCGGCTGACCTGCGGCGGAACGAGAGCCCTGCCCGCTGCGGCGTCCCCGGCGTGGTCGAGTACCGCCCGGAGTGGCTCGAGCGCACGGCGATGGGCTGGCTGGTGGACGCCGGCGGCCTCTACGACCTGCTGATGCGCCTATCCAAGGACGCGCCCGGCCTGCCGCTGTACATCACCGAGAACGGCTGCGCCGCAGAAGACTACGTGAACCCCGAGGGCGCTGTGCACGACCCGGACCGCGTCCGGTACCTGCACCAGCACCTTCGAGCCGCCGCCCGGGCCATCGACGACGGCGCGAACCTGGCCGGCTACTACGTCTGGTCGCTGCTGGACAACTTCGAGTGGGGCTGGGGTTACCAGAAGCGCTTCGGGATCGTTTTCGTCGACTTCGGAACTCAGCGCCGGATCCCCAAGTCGAGTGCCCGCTTCTACTCCGAGGTGGCGCGAGCCAACGCCGTCCCGCCGCTGTCGCCTGCCTCAGCAACGCCGCTCGTCTCCCTGGAAGGCGATCTGCTGGCCTGACCGCCGGAAGCGGCGGATTCCGGGCCGGACATCAGATCGGCGATGGCGCGAGCGCCGTCACCGGCTTCGGTTCGCAGCGCGGCGATGACGCCCGCCCGGTCCTGCGGCGGCCGGTTCTGGGACAGCTTGTCCTTGGCCTCGATCCGCTCCACCAGCAGTTCCATGCCGACGATCGCGCGCAACTGGCCATCGATGAACTGCTCAGGGGCGTCATCGACCCACCAGCGTCCCTCCCGGCCCGCCTCATGACGCTCCGTCAGCCGCGTTACCACGTCGCGAAGCCAGCCGGCGTCGCGGTGGAACGCTACCGGCCCGGTGAAGTGGACGGTCGTGTAATTCCAGGTCGGCACCGTCCTGCCGTGCTCCTTAGTGCTCTGGTACCAGGACGGCGAGATGTAGGCCTGCGGACCGTGCACGATCGCCAGCGCCGGAACGCCTGGCGCCGCGGTGCTCCATTGCGGGTTGTTCAGCGCCAGATGGCCGAGCAGCCGGCCGTGCTGCCCAGCCGACCGGTCCCAGATCACCGGCAGCAAGGTCGAAACCGGCCGGGTTCCGTCAAAGGTCACCAGGTCAGCGGCACCGGTGCGGTCAACGAAGGCAGCGATCTTGTCCAGGTCATCGGCGGCGAAGTGCGCAGGGACGTACATATCGTTCAGGGTAGCTGCTCGATTTGCGTAGCTCTCCGCTCAGCGCGGCCGCCCGCTCAGCGCGGCCGCCCGCTCAGCGCATCCGCCCGCTCAGCGCATCCGCCCGCTCAGCGCATCCGCCCGCTCAGCGCATCCGCCCGCTCAGCGCATCCGCTCGCTCAGCGCGGCCCGAGCGCCGCCAGCCGGCGGCAGCGCGCGCGAACCGGGTTCGGGGCGCAGGAATGCCCGGGGATCCTCGCGCGAGACCCCCCGAACTCGGCGCGAGGTCCCCGGGCACCTGGCCAGAGTTCCCCCGAACTCCGTCTTCGCCGACGGCGTGCCGCCGGCCGAAGATAACGGCGAGAGGGGCTCCTCGCGTTTCCCGCGAATGCGGCTAGCGTGGTGTACGGGCTCAGGGCCCGCAGCCCTCGCATCCTTTCTTGAGTCCCTCTCGTCACTTAAAATGACACCACACCCGGCGGCCGCTGGCTAGGGCCTTAGGTCCCGACCGCCCGCAACCCGAGCGCGATCGAGCGGACTGCCCTAGGGCTAACCGGGTAGGTACCGGCAGGGGAAGGAGAGCCATGAAAGCAGCGATCGGAGACGACCTGACGGTCAAGGGCCGGCGTCAAGGCGACGAGGACCGTCATGGCGAGATCATCGAAGTCCACGGCGACCAGGGCAGCCCGCCGTACCTGGTCCGGTGGCGGGATGGCCACGAGAGCGTATTCTTCCCGTCCGCTGACACGGTCGTCGAGCATCACGAGAGGCACACCGCGCGGAAGTGACCGCGGTCGCACTTAACCCGGCGTCTGGCCGGACGGGAATGACCCGTCCTGACCCGCCGCCGGGAGCGGCCTGCGCGCCGGGCCGACCTGGCGCAGCTCACGACTTGACGGGGCGCACAGCCGGACGGGGCGTCCGTCACAGTTTGTAGCCGATATCGCGGACCAGGCGGTGCCTGGTCAACGCGTCGGCCTGCGTCTCCACACCAACGGGGGGCGAGCCGTCAATCACACCGATGAATCCCCGGCCGCGGCCGGTGACCGCGACGAGATCCTCGCGGCCGGCCTCGTGCAGATCCTCCACGGTCTTCATAACGTGCGCCTGGCCGGCGATGACGGCGACGTCGCCGGACTCGTTCAGCGCTACCTCCGCGACGATGAACGGCCCCTCCGGCCACCCCGACGGCACCCCGCAATCGGGCCGGTCAGCTCGAACAGCCGCGCCGCTCCCCCGCCGGCACCTGATCACCTACCCGGCCGCAGTCCAGGCCAGCTGAACCAACAGGAGGACCGCATGTCACGTACCGGAGTCGACAGCCTCGACCGCAGCATCGACAAGACCAATGTCTGGCTCTCCGACGTCGCGCAGAGCTTCGGCACGGACGACCGCCGGATGGCCTACCGGGTAACCAGGTCATGGCTGCACACGCTGCGCGACCGCCTGCCGGTGCCGATCGCCGCGCACATCGCGGCGCAGCTGCCTGAGCTGCTCCGCGGCGTGTTCTATGAAGGCTGGAACCCGAGCAAGATGCCGATCAAGTTCGGCCGGGACGAGTACGTGGCGAGATTCGCCAAGGACGCCCAGATCCACCACAACGAGGTGCCGAAGGCAGGAGGGCTGGTGACCTCGGCCATGCGGCGGCACATGTCGTCGGGAGCGATCGATGAGGCACTCGGCGCGCTGCCGGCTGACATCAGGGCACTGATCGCATCAGCCGACGGCCAGGGCCAGCCGGGCGGCACCAGCCAGGTTCGAGGCCAGCCGGGCGGCACCAGCCAGGTCGGAGGCCAGCCGGGCGGCACCAGCCAGGTCGGAGGCACGCGGTGATCACGAGAACTGACACGGACAAGCTGCGCGTGCTGCGGGCCGCCGAGCCCGCCGTCGTTTCGGTCTACCTGCCCATTCCGGTCGACCTGGCCGATCATCGTGCCCTGGACACCCGCGCTCGGGAGCTGATCAAGTCGGCGGCCATCAGGGAACCGCGAGCGGGCGGCGCTCAGGTACGCGATACCGACATCGAATCGGTCGCCGCGGCGGTGGCTGCGCACAGCGATGAGTGGCTGGGCCGCACCGTCGCCATCTTCGCCTGTGCTGAAATCGACCTATTCGCGACTATTCAGCTGCCAGGCCATCTCACCGAGCAAGGGGTGGTCTCGGACCGGCCGTATATCCGGCCGCTGCTCATCGCTATGCAGCGGAACCCCGGCTACCGGGCCGCGCTGGTGGACACTCAGCATGCCTGGATCCTGCAGATCACCGACGACCAGATCGAGACGGTGGCCGAGCGCACCGACCGCGGCGTCAGGAGTCCGACCTTCGCCGGCTGGTACGGGCTGGAGGCCTACCGGATACAGCAGCGGATCATGCAGCTGTCGAGGCAGCACTTCAGGGACACGATCGGCATTCTCCAGCGCTCGGCGAACGGCGAGCATAATCCGATCGTGCTCGGCGGGCACGAGAACGAGATCAGCCAGTTCGTGACGACCCTGCCGCGCACCATCAGGCAGAGCGTGGCAGGCAGTTTCAGCGTCGATCTGCACACCGCGACGCCGGGGCGGGTCCGCGAGCTCGCCAGGCCGGTCCTGGATCGCTGGTCGGAGCAGACAGAGGCGCAGCTCGTCGAAGAGGTGCTCAGCGAGCCGCCCAATCGCTCGGTCACTACCGAGCTGGCCGGCTGCCTGGCCGCCAGCAGGGCCCGCGCCGTCGCTCAGCTCATCCTGCCCGATGACCAGCTGGTCCCCGGCTTCGCGTGCGACGACTGCGGCGCGCTGAGCAGCACGGCGGAAGACTGCGACTGCCCGGATCCCCCCGGCGCCTGCCACCCCATTCCCGACCTCCTCGATGAGCTCGCTGGCCGCACGCTCGACGGCGGCGGCCTGGTCACCTCGGTCCGTAATCCGCCCTTCACCGCGGCAGCCCGACTGAGGTTCCCCCTCGCCACCGTGGCCGCAGGCTGAAGTGCGCGGGGCGTGACCGGCCTGGCGCGGCCGACGGAGCCGCGTCAGGCGAGCGCGAGAAAGAGCCGCTCGAGTTCCTCGGTGGTCATGGCCGACTCGCCGTTCAGGCACTGCCGCATGTTGCTCGCGACGATCTTGAAGCCGGCCCGGTCGAGCGCGCGCGACACGGCGGCCAGTTGCGTCACCACGTCCCGGCAGTCCCGGCCGCTCTCCACCATCGCGATAACCCCGGCCAGCTGGCCCTGCGCGCGCCGCAGCCGGTTGAGTACCGCGGCGCGCGCGTCCCCTTCGACCGCTGTGGTCGGCCCCGTCGGCCCCGTGCCCGCATTCTCCGGCCTGGGTCCTGCCTGCTCGGGTCCTGCGTGCGGAGTCTCAGGCATCGCTGCCGGGGCCGGATGCCTGGCTCGCGCCCTCGTCGACGACTCCGGACCTCACCTCGTCCATGTCCACCTGGCGGGCCTGGCCGATCAGATCCTCGAGCGAAGCCTCGGGCAGCGCACCGGGCTGCGCATACAGGATCACCTTGTCCCTGATCACCATCAGGGTCGGGATCGACGTGATGCCGAACGCCTGCGCCAGATCCGGCTGGGCCTCGGTGTCGACCTTGGCGAAGACCAGGTCAGCGTGCTTCTCCGAAGCCCGCTCGAAAATCGGCCCGAACATCCGGCACGGCCCGCACCAGGAAGCCCAGAAGTCCACGAGCGCCATGTCGGCGCCGCCGACCACGGCGTCGAAGTTCTGAGCCGTAAGCTCGACCGTTGCCACTGCCTGACCTCCGTCCGCATGGGCATCGCTTCCGTACGATACCCCTTGGGGTATGAACATGCGAGCGGGCGGCCGCATTCCCCCGGGCTGCCAGGACCAAGGACCCTCAGTTTGGCTGCGAACGACCCTGCCTGGGCCGCTGCGTCCAGGGGAGAGTCGAAACAGCAGAGGCGCTGGCCGGCGGACTGCAGCAGTGACGGGAGGTCAGTGATGCTGAAGCTTCTTGCGAACGACGGAATCCTGCGGCGGATCGTCGAGTCCGCGGCGGCGGCGCCGTCTATTCACAACACCCAGCCGTGGCGGTTCACCGTGGTAGCGGATGACCTGCTGGAGGTCCACGCCGACCCCGACCGTGCGCTGTGGGTCGGCGATCCGCACGCCAGGGCGCTCTACCTCAGCTGCGGCGCGGCCCTGTTCAACATCAAGGCCGCGATCCGGATGACCGGCTTCAACCCGCTCGTCTGGCCGCTTCCGCACCCCGAGTTCGCCCCGACCGTGCTGGCCGCCGTGCAGGCCGAGCCGGGCCGGCCGCCGAGCTTCACCGAGCGCGAGCTGTACGAGGCGATCTGGCAGCGCCATACCAATCGCGGCCCGTTCACCGACGAGTCGGTCGCCGAACCCCTGCGGGTCAGTCTGGAGCAGGCGGCAGGCTTCGAGTTCGCCACGCTGCGGATGCTGACCGACCGGGACGCCGCCCGGGTGCTCGATCTGTCGGCCATGGCCAGCGAAGAGCTGGCGGGCGACATAGACCACCGGATCGAGCTGCAGCAGTGGGTCGCGACCGCCAGCCGAGAGGACGGAATCCCGGCCGAGGCCCTGCCGTCCAGGCCGGCCAGCGAGCCGTCGCCGATCAGGGGTGACCTGTCCTCGGCCGCGCCGGGCGTCCTGCGGCCTGAGGGCAGCTACGAGCAGTATCCGCAGCTGGCGGTGCTCACCACCGCGCGGGACGAGCCGGCCGACTGGCTGCGGGCCGGCCTGGCCCTGCAGCGGGTGCTGCTCACCGCCACCGCGCACGGCCTGTCGGCGTCGTTCCTCTACCAGTCGATCGAGCTGCGCGACATGCGCGGAGCGTCCGCACCGGCCTGGCCGTGGCCGGAGAACCCGCAGATCGTGATCAGGTTCGGCTACGGCAGGCAGCAGGCCGCCGCGCCGCGCAGGCCGCTGGACGACGTGCTGACCCGCGCCGCGCGGACCGCGAAGCTCTAGCGCGGATCGGACCGGCTAGGTGACGAGCGGGCCGGCCGCGATCTGGCGGCCGACCCGGGCGAGCAGCCCGTCAGCCCGGGCCATGCTGACCGCCTCGTCCGGCTCGAGGTCGGCGAGAGCGTAAGCGGCGGCGAACCCGGCCGCGGCCAGCTCGCCGGGGGTCAGCAGGACCTGCCCGGCCACGACGGCGACCGGCACGCCGCGGCGGCCAGCCGCCCTGGCCACGCCGAGCGGCGCCTTGCCGCCCAGGGTCTGGGCGTCCAGGCTGCCCTCGCCGGTGATCACCAGGCCCGTCCCGGTCAGGGCAGCGTCGAATCCGATCAGGT
>WNGK01009244.1_pt1 | contig 10158 bp, 7 predicted proteins | sample 5400601 | NCBI WGS metagenome assembly WNGK01 (sample SAMN13153376, study PRJNA577476) | soil metagenome | isolation source: 60 cm soil or saprolite under Garry oak tree replicate 1 | place: USA:California | collected 2016-06-15 | reverse complement strand
GGGCGCGGCCTACGGGACCCGCGCGCACCGGCAGCCACCCGCGCCTGAGCACATCGACCAGGCTGTCACGGTCGCGTTGCCGGCGCGCTGCCCTGGCTGCGGCGGGGAGCTGGTGTTGGAGCGGGTGGCGATCCAGCACGTCGAGGAGCTGCCGCCCACCCGCCCGCTGGTGACCCGCTACCAGATCCAGGTCGGCCGCTGCCGCAGGTGTGGCCGCAGGTGTCCGCGTACACCTTCACATGTCGTTTGGCGTACGGCTTGACGTGTAGGTCGGTGAGGGCGAGCGGTTCTGTCGGCTGGTTGTGAGGGCCATCCTCCGACTGGTAGGGACCAATCTGCCGAGTCGGGGGATGGCAGCTCATGATCCTCTCGCAGGAGCGATGGATGGAACTGCGCGCGTTCAAGGCGCTGGCCGACGCCGGGGCCTGTGGGTGCCAGAAAGTCGGTCGTGGGTGCTGAGCTGCAAGTTCGCAGCGGGGTGATCTGGCCGCGATGATCGGTGCATGACCCCGCGACTGCTGTAGCTGCTGTTCTGTCAGGTGATGAGCCGGCTTGGGCTGCTGGCGCGGAGTTCGGCAGCCAAGGACGCCGAGTTGCTGGTGTTGCGGCACGAGGTTGCGGTGCTGCGCCGCCAGGTGGCCCGACCGCGGGTCGACTGGGCCGACCGCGCGGTGCTGGCTGGGCTTGCTCGGCTGCTGCCCCGCCCAGCCTGGCAGAGGTTGCTCGTGCAGCCGGCCACCGTGTTGCGGTGGCACCAGAGGCTGGTCCGACGTCGTTAGACCTACCCGCACCGGCGTGGCCGTCCCAGTGTCGCAGCGGAGCTTCGCGAGCTGGTGCTGCGGCTGGCGCGGGAGAACCCGACGTGGGGCTATCGGAGGGTCCACGGTGAGCTGTGCCGACTGGGTACCGGATCGGGGCCAGTACCGTGTGGACCATCCTGCAACGCGCCGGCGTCGAGCCGGCACCCAAGCGGTCCGCCCTGAGCTGGCGGCAGTTCCTGCGCGCCCAGGCCACCAGTGTGCTGGCAGTGGACTTCTGCACCGTGGACACGGTGTTCCTGCGGCGGCTGGACGTGCTGTTGGTGATCGAGGTGGCGACCCGCCGGGTCCACGTGCTCGGGGTGACGCCGCATCCGGTGGGGGAGTGGGTGGCCCAGCAGGCCCGCAACCTGGCCATGGACCTCGGTGAGCGGGTTGGCCGGTTCCGGTTTGTGATCCGTGATCGGGATAGGAGGTTCACCGCCGCGTTTGACATGGTCTTGCCGCTGAGGGGATCAAAGGTGGCTCGCACACCGGTGCGGGCACCGCGGGCGAACGCCGACGCGAAGCGGTGCGCGGGCACCATTCGCCGCGAGGTGCTGGACGGGATGCTGATCCTGGGACGTCAGCAACTGGTATCCGTTGGTATCCGTGCTGGCCGGGCACGTCGATCATTCCACCGTCCACCGACCGCACCGAGCCTTGGGGCAGGCATCGCCACTCGGACCCGGCGAATCAGTTGTCTTCCTGCCAGGTCCGGTTGGAAGAGCCGTGTGGCGCGATCGACCCGGTGGCTGGAGTACCAAGTACCAGTAGCCAGCGACCAAGGATCGCTAGGGCCCCGGGGCGTAGTCCTTGAACCTTCGGGCCTCCCCCTCGCTGCCCGAGACGGCGAGGCCCGGGTGGTCGAGGATGATCCTTCCCAGCGCGAACAGTAGCACCGTAGTGTCGTCGCCGGAGATCCGGACGGTCTCCTCGGCCGGGCCCGGCCCCGGCCGCCACGTGGCGCCGTCGTAGCGGACGTCCAGCCGGATGGTGTCACCGGCGAAGACGAAGGCGAGGGGGGAGGCTGGTCGTTCGGTCGCCGCCGTGGCCAGTAGCGGGAGCGAGGTCCCCAGCACCGCTGCCGTAGCCTGCACCACGTCCGGGGCCAGCGGGAGGCCCTTTCCGAGGGCGGCCGCCAGGTCGTTGGCGTGGATCCCGGCCTCGAAGGCCCACACGTTCACCGCGAGCGGGCCCGGGACCGGGCCGTAGTACATGGGACAGATCGCCGAGCCTAGGCTTTCGGGCGTGTGCTGATCCAGCTCGGCTAGCAGCTGTTCGTGGTTGCGGCGGATCGCCTCCAGGATCGAGCCTCGGTCGGGTCCGGGAGTCGGGGCGTCTGCCGCTTCGGGGACCCTCTCACGAGCCCGACGCATGGCCTCCGCCTCCAGCTTCTGGCCGTACGCGATGTGGCGGGCCAGATCCCGTACCGACCACGCGGGCAGGCGGGTCGGCCGGTCCCAGTGCTCCTCGGGCGTCCGTTCCAGCCGGACGAGGTCGGCGGCGATCTCCCGGCGAACCACCTCACGGCACGTGGTGAGATCGAGCATTATCTCCTCTCCTCGGAGTGTCGACTCTAGCGGGATCCGGCCTGGTCCGCGCGGTGGCCGGGATCCCGGCGTCCTCGGCGCTTGTGGCCAGCACCCCCATCCCCAGTGATCGGGCTTGCAGGGCCCCACGCGCCAAGAGGTCGAGGGCGCGGTCCCGATCGTCGGCCCGGCCTCGCCGCCAGAGGGCCTCGGCCAGGTCCACATACGACCGTGCCACCTGGGGCCGAGCCCCCATCGACCGATTTTGCGCCAGCCCCTCCTCCAGGTATGCCACGGCCCGCTCCAGATCGCCTGCCTGGGCGGCGAGGAGCCCCAGGTACCTCGAGGCCGACCCGAAGCACAGGGCTCCCGAGCCCGTGACGATGTTGCGTCCGGCCCACGGGACGAGCTGCGGGTACAGTGCGGCGGCCTCGTCTCGCTGCCCGGTCATTGCGCAGACTTCGGCAGCCAGGGCGACCAGCGAGGACCATGCGAGGTTGCGAGGGATGGCCTCGAACCCCCCAGGGGCGACCGAATCGAGCTGGGCCCGAGCGGCTGCGAGCTGCCCCAGCTCCGCGTACACCAGGGCCAGCGCGATCGCCCAGCTCCTTCGTTGCTGGTATCGGCGGGCGACGTCCTCCAGGTAGGGTCGTATCTCCTGGATCCGTCCCTGGTCCCGCCGAAGGATCAGCAACTGCAGGGCGAAGACCTCCTCGACATCCTGGTAGCCCCACCGCCTGCCCTCGTCCAAGAACACATGGATTAGCCTCTCGGCGTCCTCCAGCCTCCCGTCGAACAGGGCTTGCATCGCTCGCCACATCGTCGTGTACCAGCGGTACAGAGGCTCAGCCAACTCGTCGTTCAACGCCTCAAGGGCCTGCCGGTTCCGGTCGGCCGCGGTGAGGTCACCTGCCTCCAGCTGGTCTATCAGCCACAGCCTCCGGGACTCCAGCTCCATCTCCCGGTCGCCGGTGCGGCGCGCTGCCTCCACCATCTCCTTTGCCTCGGCCAGCCGCTCCGGCAAGTGCTCAGGCTCGGCCCGGCCGGCGCGATGGCACAGCAGGGCCCGGGCCAGCACCGCATCGTCTCCCAGGCGCTTGGCCATCTGGATGCTCCGGCGGGCGAGCTTGGATCCTCCATCCGCGTCGCCGGCATACGCCAGGGCCCTCCCCAGGGCGGCCTGGAGCTCGGCCCGGAGCGCCGAATCATGGCCGGCCAGCGTCCGCTCGGTGTCCCGCAGCAGGAGCACCGAAGGGTCGCCCACCGGCTCACGGGGGCGCCGCGTGTGAAATACGGCCTCCTCGTACCCGATAGCCGCCCGGGCCAGGGCCTCCGCGTCCCCGATCCACTTAGCCGCCTTGGCCGCGTCCCAGAAGGCCTCCATGGATCCATCGAGGTCGCCGGTGCGCCGCAGCGTATCGCCCAACCGCCCGAGTCGTCTGGCCCGATCGGCGAACGCCTCCTGTGGGGTGAGATCGAGCGCTCGCCGAAGGAGCAGTGCCGACGCGTCGTACGCCGCCAGACGGAGCGCCGACAGGGCCGCCCGCTCGAACCACCCGGCCGCCAGGCGGGTCAGCCCGGCTCGGTCCAGTCCATCGACATCCGCGCCTACGGTCGGGAGGGTCTCCAGCGCGGTCGCGTAGTGCCGTCCGACTAGCTCGGTCACGGCAGCCTCCGCCTTGGGAGCCAGGCCTTCCAGCCATCGGGCCATGGCCACGTGCAGGTGAGTCCGCTCCGCACGACTGAGGCTCGCGTATCCGGCATCCCGCAGCAAGGCGTGCCGGAACACGAAAGTAGTCCCATACACCACGTCTGGCTCCGGGCCGGCGACGAAGGCCCGGCGCCGCAGCGCATCGAGCTCTGCCTCCGGTTGCGTCACACCGAGCGGCCCGAGCGCAGCCAAGGGGAACCGCCGGCCCGCCACCGATACCCGCCGGGCCGCGTCCCGAGCAGAGGGGGCCAGGTCGTCGAGCTGGCCAGAGTAGAGTGCCTGGACCGTCGAAGGGAAGACGGTCTCATCCGTCAGTGCGGACAGCCGCCACCCACCGTCCGCGGGGCTCAGGACGCCCATGGCGATCCAGCTCCGTAGCAGTTCCTCGACGAACAACGGGTTCCCGTCCGAAGACTCCGCCACCGTCTCCACCAGCTCGGGCGGGAGGGCCTCGCCGACCAGGGCTCGTACCAGCGCCGCCGCGTCCAGCGGCGCCAGCGGCTGGAGGTCGAGGAGGCGGGGCCGCCTCCACGCCGGCTCCCCGTCGCCTCGGCACCACTCGGGGCGTCGCTCGAGGATCGAGGGCCGCGCCGTGGCCAGGACCAGCCGGCCCGCTCCCGTTGCGTGCGAGCCCGCGAACGCGAGGAACTGGAGGACGTCGGGCCCCGCCCAATGGGCGTCCTCGACCAACCAGAGACTCCGCCGGCCCTCCGTCAGGGCGTCCAGGCCCTCCAGCCAGGCGGCAAACACCGCCTGCCGGTCAGCCCATCGGGTCTCGTCCTCCCCGCCCTGGCGCTCCATCCCAAGCAGACGGCGCATCTCCTCGGCCACGGCCTGCGCCCGTACCTGCGAGGAGCCGGCACCGACGAGGCGCTCGAAGACTCTCGCCAGCACGCGGTCCGGATCGATGCCCGTCGCCGCGGGCTCGAGCGATGCCGAGAGCACGAGCTGGGCCACCAGCTCGTACGGCGCCACCACGTCGGGCCGAGCCCGTGCCCGCAGGATCGGAACCGCAGGATCACCCGAGTGGACCCGCCCAGCGAACTCCTCCATCAAGCGGGACTTGCCCACGCCTGGCGGGGCGAGGATCACCCATCGCTCGGGCCGGCCTCGGCAGATCCGGACCAGCGCCGCGCCCAGCCGGCGGAGCTCGTGCTCGCGTCCGATCGTAGAGGCCCGCAGTCGGCCGAGGGCGTGTTCACGAGACGGCTCGGCCCGGACCCCGATGGCCCGGAAGGCCCTGACCGGGACGGCCTTCCCCTTGAGCCGGAGCGCCCCCACAGGCTCGGCCTGGATCGTCTCGGTCACCGCCAAGGCTGTGAGCTCGCCGATCAGCACGGCCCCCGGCTCCGCCACGGTCTGGAGCCGGGACGCGGTGTTGACCGTGTCCCCGGTCACCCGCCACCCCTCCGGGTCCGCGGAGTCGATGACGCAGGTGACCTCCCCTGTGTTGACCCCGACGCGAATGCGGAGCCCAGTCCGGTCCAGCCCCGCCCGAGGCGCCAGGTGCTCAACCGAGCTCACCAGGGCCAGGCTCGCTCGTACGGCCCTGTCCGCGTCGTCGTCCCGGGCTCGAGGAATGCCAAACAGGGCCATCGCCGCGTCCCCGATGAACTTCTCCACCCTGCCCCCATAGCGGCCCACCGTCTCCCCCACCGCGTCGAAGTAGGCCGTCTGGATCCGGGCGACGTCCTCGTGGTCCAGGGACTCCGAGAGGGTCGTGAATCCCACCAGGTCGGCGAACAGGACGGTGACGATCCGCCGCTCCCCCCTGGTGGAGCCCACCGCGAGCGGACTCCCGCAGTACCCGCAGAACCGGAAGCGATCCGGGCTCTCTTCCCCGCATTTCGGACAGGTCAGCATGGGCAAAGTGTAGGGTCCCGACGCTGGAGGAGTGGCTGGGGGACTGTGGGCCGGCCACGGTAACCCTTCGAGTCGACCAGCCTCGTTACACCCTACGCACGCTTCGCCGGCCTTGGTATCGCCCATTCACCGTAGCCGCGGTCGCTTCAGCTGGGCGAGGCAGCCCGTACGTCGACCGGCAGAGCCGACGGACGTAAGCCGTTTTGAACGAGCGGATCAGCCCATACCATCCGCGCAGGCACTGAAGCTCCTTATCTGTGGCGGGACCCGGTCAACGAGGAACTTGGCTCAGATGTGCTGCTCCTTTGTTGCTGGCTGGGCACGACGGACCGAGCCGAAGGTCAAGATGGAGCGCATGGGGTGCGGAAATCCGTTCATGCAGCTCGCCGGTACTCGTGGAGCAGACCGCCAAGCAGGTCACGTCGGTGCACCCGGCGTCGGTGACCTTCACGGACGACGTCCAGACTGGCGGGTGGATCCGGCGCCTCCAATCGGAGCCCCGGTGCGGACGATGAGCGTTGTAATGCTCGACGTAGATTCGCAGGATCTGCTCCAAGTGTCCTCGCCCCACGATCAGCAGCCAGTCCAGGCACTCGGCACGAACCGTGCCAACCCATCGCTCCGCGAACGCGTTCGCATTGGGTGCCTGGACCGGCGCCAGCAGCACCTGGCGCCCTCCGAGCGAACCACGTCGTCGAAGCTGCGGCAGAACTTCGCGTCGCGGTCGCGCAGCAAGAAACGCACTCGTCGTCCCCGCTCTTCCAACGCCAGCAAGAGATTGCGCGCCTGCTGGGTGACCCAGGAACCGTCCGGGTTGGCGGTCACCCCGGCCAGGTGGACGCGGCGAGAGTCGAGTTCGATGCAGGAACAGCACCTACAGCCGTCGCAGCCAGATGGTGTCGACGGTGAAAACGTCGCATGCCACGATCCCGGCGGCTTGCCGGCGCAGGAACGCCCGCCAAGTCATGCTCGTCCGCCGTGGGGCAGGATCGAGCCCGTGGCGGCGGAGCGTGGCGCGGACTGCGGTGGCCGAGACTTGTATGCCGAGCCGGAGCAGCTCTCCCTTGATGCGCTGGTAGCCCCCAGCGCGGGTTCTCCGTGGCCAGGCGGACGATCAGCTGCTGGACGTCCTCGTCGAGCGGGGGCGGCCCGGTCGGTGGTGCGGATACGTCCAGCTCCCGGCGATCAGGCGGCGGTGCCAGCGCAGCAGGGTTTCGGGCTTGACGATGAAGCAGGACCAGCGAGCCTGTGGCAGCGCGTGGCTGACCGCGGCGAGGAACGCTCGGTCGGTCGGCTCCAGCCTGGGTCGGGTGACTTGGCGGCGCAGGACGGTGAGCTGGTGGCGTAGCACCAGGATCTCCAGGTCCTTGGCGGCGTCCCCGCGGGCAAGCAGCGCGAGCATCTGGATGGAACGGCATAGCGTGAGGTAGGGGAGTTTCGGCAGCACCGGTGTGGCCTCGGTGGTGGGGGCGTCGGGTAGCAGCATCACAGCATCGGGTCGCCCACTGACGCGAGCTGGCCAGCTCACGGGCGATGTTGGAGTTTCCGCACCCCACGGGGTGGCCCGGCCGCGGGTCGACTGGGCAGACCGGGCGGTGCTGGCCGGACCCGCGCGGCTGCTGCCCCGTCCGAGCTGGCGCGGGTTGTTGGTCCAGCCAGCTACGCTGCTGCGGTGGCATCGGGAGCTGGTCCGGCGCCGGTGGACCTATCCCCATCGGCGTGGCCGTCCGGCCATGGCGGCCGAGCTCCGCGCTTTGGTGCTGCGGCTGGCCAGGGAGAACCCGACCTGGGGCTACCGCCGCGTCCACGGCGAGCTGTGCCGCCTGGGCTACAGGATCGGGCCAGGACCGTGTGGACCATTCTCCACCGTGCCGGTGTTGCTCCGGCACCCACTCGATCGGCCGTGTCATGGCGGCAGTTCCTCCGGGCCCAGGCCAAGGGTGTGCTGGCCGTGGACTTCTTCACCGTGGAGACCGTGTTGCCGAAGCGGCTGCATGTCCTGTTCGTGATCGAGGTGGCGACCCGCCGGGTCCACGTGCTGGGGGTGACAGCGCATCCGGTGGGGGAGTGGGTGACGCAGCAGGCCCGCAACCTGCTCATGGAGCTAGCCGGCCGCCTCGGCCGCTTCGGTTCCTACTCCGCGATCGGGACACGAAGTTCACCGCCGCGTTCGACGCGGTCTTCGTCGCTGAAGGGATCAGGGTGCTGCGCACGCCGGTGCGGGCGCCCCAGGCGAACGCCTACGCGGAGCGGTGGGTCGGCACGGTTCGGCGTGAGGTGCTGGACCGGATGCTGATCTTTGGATGTCGGCAGTTGGAGCGTGTTATTGGCGAGAACGTTGATCATTGCAACGGCCACCGCCCGCACCGCGCCTTGGGGCAGAGACCGCCACTTGGACCCGGCGAGCCCACCGCCTTGGTGACTGGGCCGGTTGGGACAGTCGCGCGACGAGATCGACTCGGTGGGTTGATCCATGAGTATGCGCAGGTCACATGAGGTGACCGAATATATCTGGCACCCACAGGATCCGCGCCCGCTCGCTCGCGCTGGCCCAACTCGGCCGGCTCGCCGGCATGCACCATGAGCGAGAACTACCCGGTGCTTAAGGGCTGCCTCCAGCAAGCCCTCCCGGAGATCGAACCGCTGCGCAAGGGAGGCAGCCGGTAGGTTACTAAGCCGTTCATAAGTAAGTTGACTTTGTTGTGGTGATCTGGTTGGGTTCGCACATGCGCGACAACGACGGCCGCAAGCTCGACCACAAGACCCTTGAGCAGCTGCGCATTCGCGCAGTCCGCCAGATCGAGCAGGGCGCCCACCCCGAGGACATTGCCGGGGCGCTGGGGATGACCCGCGCGGCGGTGTATGCCTGGCTGGCCAAATACCGCGAAGGCGGCTTGGACGCGCTCAAGGCCCGCCCAGTCCCTGGGCGCCCACCCAAACTGTCCGGCGCCCAGCTGCAGCGGCTCTACACCCTGGTCGTGGGCAATGACCCACGGCAGTTGCGGTTTGCGTTTGCGTTGTGGACCCGCGCGATGGTCCGCGAGCTGATCCGACGGGAGTTCGGCGTGCGGCTGTCGGAGCCAAGCGTGGGACGGCTGCTGCGCAAGCTCGGGCTGTCGCCGCAGCGGCCCCTGTACCGCGCCTGGCAGCAAAACCCTGAGGCGGTGGCGCGCTGGAAAGCCGAGGAATACCCCCAGATCCGTGAGCACGCTGCCAAGGTGGGCGCCACGATCTACTTCGCGGACCAGGCCGGGGTGCGCTCGGACTACCATGCGGGCACCACCTGGGCGCCGGTCGGCCGCACGCCGGTGGTGGCCGCCACCGGCGAGCGGTTCGGGGTCAACCTTGTTTCCGCCGCGACCGCCAAGGGCGCGCTGCGGTTTGCCGCCTACGACGGCAACCTGAACGGGCCGGTGTTCATCGACTTCTGCCGCCGGCTGCTGCACGACTCGCCCGGGCCGGTGTTTCTGGTCCTGGACGGCCACCCGGTGCACCGCTCCAACGCCGTCAAGCAGTTCGCCGCATCCACCAACGGGCGGCTGCGGCTGTTCTTCCTGCCGGGGTACTCGCCGGAGCTGAACCCTGACGAGTGGGTGTGGAAGAACGTCAAGCACGACCGGATCGGCCGTGTGGGTGTCAGCAACCTGGATGACCTGAAAGCCAAGGCGCTGGCCGCGCTGCACCGGCTGCAAAAGCTGCCGCACCTTGTCCAGAGCTTCTTTCGCGACCCGAACCTACGGTACATCACCGCCTGATCAGTCCACTTACTTACATTCGCCTTGGTATGGAAGGGGCAGGCTGGCCGGCCCGCCCCTTCCATAACCCCGCGCATGGCCGCCCACATGACGCTCATAGTCCTCAATGGGCCGGTACCTACCGAGGACGATGGCGCCTACCCGGGGCTGGCGGCTGGAAGACCTCGCGCTCAAAGGCGTCGGCGGCGCGCAGGATGGTGGCCTCGTCGCCGTGCCGTCCGACCAGCATCATGCCGACCGGCAGGCCGGCGGACATCGCGCAGGGCACGTTCATGGCCGGGTGGCCGGTGACGTCGAACGGCGCGGTGTTCGGGATCATCTCCAGGGCCCTGGCGACGTACTCCTCGACCGGGGCGTCGCTCGCCGGGATCGGCGTGGCCTTGAGCGGCAGGGTCGGCATGACCAGCAGATCGTGGCCGGCGAGGGCCTCGTCGTAGGCGGCCACGACGGCGCGGGCGAGGTTGTGTGCCTTGGCGTAGTAGCGGCTGTGGTGGGCGTCG
>WNGK01017892.1_pt1 | contig 10160 bp, 10 predicted proteins | sample 5400601 | NCBI WGS metagenome assembly WNGK01 (sample SAMN13153376, study PRJNA577476) | soil metagenome | isolation source: 60 cm soil or saprolite under Garry oak tree replicate 1 | place: USA:California | collected 2016-06-15 | reverse complement strand
GCCGCCAAGGTCGCCAAGCTTAGCGCGCGCTTCGGCTAATTCCTTTGTCGCCGCTTCGGCGTCAGCACGTTCTCGAGCGAGGCGATGCTCGGCTTCGGCCACCGCACCTTCGTAATCGGCAACGCTGGCCTTCAAGGCTTCGACCTGGGCACGTAACGCAGCAATCTCGGCACGCTGACTGTCCGCCAGCAGCGACCGGTCGCCTAGTTCACCCAATAGCTTCGTTAGTTCGGCTTCCTTGTCGGCGAGTTGGCGCTCGGCTTCGCGCAGCGCGCTCGATTTGATCTGAAATTCTTCCTCGGTGGCGCGCAATTGATCACGCAGTGTCTTGTCGCGCGCTTCGAGCGCAAAGATCGTGGCAGTCTTCTCGCCCAGTTCTTTCTTAAGCTGATTGATGGCGTCAGTCTTCTTGCCAAGTTCGGCAAGCTGGGTCGTCGTTTTCGCTTTCATCTTCTCGACGCTCATTTCGAGCCGTCGGGTCGACATCGCGAATTCGGCGCGAAGCTGGTCTTTATCAGCGCGGATTTCGGCGATCGAAAGCGGCGTTGACGCTTCCAGGCGCTTCATCGTCAGTCGCACGGCGCGATTATGCACGAGCGGCACGAACAAGAGACCGAGCAGGGCCGCGACCAAGAACCCGATCCCGAAATACATGACCGATTCGATCATGACGCTACGCCTTACCCGCTTCGCCTTAAAAAACCGCTGCGCCTTCGGAAAGTCACGCCGTAAACCATGCCAGCGTCAACCATGCGATGTGTCCGCAGACGGCACCCCATTGCGAAGTGATTAACCTAAACCGAGTTTGCCCGCTGCGCCACCTTTTCAACGACTCAAGGCGCCTGCGTTCGGGAATCGATGCGTCAGAACGGATTCCACGTCGGCCGAGTGGTGAATTTGAGGTAACCGAGATTGGCGCCGAGCCGCAGACCCACCCCCGAACGGATCGGGACGACGGTGATATTGTTGGCGACTAGCGCGGTCATGCCGAAGCCGCCAATGAAATAGGCGGAACCGTTGATGCCGCCGAAACGCTCGAAAATCGCGTCGGTGCGCGGCAGATTGTAGATCAGCATCATCGTGCGCGCTCCGTCAGCGCCGGCATCGAAGCCGATGCTCGGCCCCTGCCAGAACACACGTAGATCGCCAGCGTTCTTGGTGTAGAGCGTGCCGTCGCCATAACGCAGGCCGCCGACAAAAGCGCCACTGGCTTCTTCGCCCAGAATGTAGCCGTTCGGTTGCCCCCAGCGGCTGACTGCCTTTTCGACGATCATGGCCAGACCGCGGGAGACGCCGCCAAAGAATCGATGGCCGGCATCGATCAATTCGTTCGACGAGAACTGGTTTGCAGGCGCTGGCTGCGGCGGCGGGGCAGGAGCCACCGCGGCAGGCGGGGGCTGCGACGGGATGCTCTGTGCGGCAGCAATTCCAATTAAATAATGGGCTGCCAGTACTGCCAAGACAGCGGCCGAAACGACTGCCGAAGCGGCGACACGTCCAGCGAAGTTCATAAGGGACCCCCCTAACCCAGGCCCGATCGGCCCGCCCGAAAGGCAACATGCCACGAATCAGGCGCAGCCTTGGGCGCAACTATGACGGCAGCGCGGCGAAAACGGAAGGATTTGGGCGGGTCCTGTTTGCGCGGGATGTGGCGTGACCGTCTCGGCAAAGCGAAGCCTATCCATCATCGATGAAGGCCGTTGGCGCGGAGCTATCTTTAGTCCTTGTTTGGATCACCGCGGACGATGAAATCCGGAATCAGGCGGTTGGGGGCGCCATAAAGCAGCGCGGAACCGTCGGCAGCTCTGACATCTCCACCTGCGGCTACGACGATTGCATGCCCGGCCGCGACGTCCCAATCATGGGTAGGCGCAAGCCGCGGATAAAGGTCGGCGGCTCCTTCGGCAATTCGGCAAAACTTGATGGATGAACCGCAGGGCTGCGACAAACCGTGCGACAGGCGAGCAAGGTAGGCCTTCGTGCGATCATCCAGGTGCGAGCGGCTGACCATGATCAAAGGGTTTCCCGGGCGCGTCCGCGTTCGGATGGCAACCGGCTGACCGTTGCCGCTAAGCGAGACACGGTCGGCTCCACGCCCGACCACCCCACGCCAGCTCACGTCGACCGCCGGCGCCGCAATGACGCCGAGGATCGGCGCGCCAGCGCTGATCAGCGCAATGTTGACGGTGAACTCGTCGCGCCCAGCGATGAATTCTCGTGTACCGTCTAGTGGATCGACCAGGAAATAGGTCGCGTTTTCGAGTGCAGGCGCGTGTGGTTTGTTCTGCGCCGACCGTTCTTCCGAGACGATCGGAATACCGGGCGCAAGATCTTCGAGACCCTGCCAAATCACCGCTTCGGCAGCTTCATCCGCTGCCGTTACTGGGGACCCATCGGTCTTGCGGCGCAGCGACTTGGCGCCGGATTGCCGAATCGCTGCCGCCGCGCGTGCGGCCGCTCCGCGCTAGTGCGGTGGATTTGAAATTCCTACAGTTCAGTCGGAAGCTCTCATAGGAACTTCAAATCCAAAAACCGCACTAGAATTATATATTTGCAGGGTCCCTTTGATTCCGAAGTTAGCATGAGAGCGTGCCGACAAAGCGTGCGAACTTCGGAATCGGGACACTGGAGTACGATTGCCGAATCACATGCGCTATGACACGGACGGCTAACCGTTCCCGCTGCCGCGGAGGCATTTATGTCCGACCGCATGACTGCTCCCCTGACTATCGGCGCTCTCGACCTTGCGGCGCTCCTGTGTTCGCGGCTGTGCCACGATCTGATCAGCCCGGTCGGGGCAATTATCAACGGGCTTGAAGTGATGGAGGAGGACAAGGATGAAGAAACCAAGACATTCGCGCTCGACCTAATCAAGAAAAGCGCGACTCAAGCTTCGGCCAAACTGCAATTTTGCCGTCTGGCGTTCGGCGCGGCGGGATCGGCGGGGGCGCAAATCGAGCTTGGTGATGCCGAGAAGGCCGCACGGGGTCTTCTTGAGGACGGCAAGACTACGCTCGTATGGAATTTGCCGCGCGCGCTGGTTGCGAAGAACCGCGCAAAACTTCTTCTCAACATGCTGCTGGTCGCGAGCGGGACCATCCCGCGGGGCGGAACGCTAATGGCTGAGCCGATGAGCGAGGGCTATCAGGTCAGTGCCCGCGGGCTCAATGCCCGTCTGGGGCCTGCCACGGCCGATCTCCTTGCCGGCAGCCCCGCGGAGCCGGTTAATGCCCATGCCATCCAGCCGGTCTATACGGGCATTTTGGCTCGCGATTGCGGACTTGCGATTACGGCCAGAATTCAAGCCGATACGGTGGTTGTAACCGCCTGTTGACGAAACGTGCGAGCTTTTCGGGCCGTACTGGCCTATTGCGCAACCGAAATTAAACGCTTTGCCAAGAGACTCCCGGTCCCCTTGAAGACGCATTGGGGCGCCTGAGGTGGCTGGCGCGGCAATTCCGCGCCCTGCGCCAAGACACGCAGTGCGTGTAATCGCAAGTCGTGGTCGGCGGCAGTGAGGTCTCGATGGACGAGTTGTTGCGTGATTTCTTGACCGAGACCGTCGAGAGCCTCGACAGCGTCGACGCACAACTCGTGCAGCTAGAGCGAGAACCGAATAACCGTCAGGTTCTCGCTAATATTTTCCGTCTCGTGCACACGATCAAAGGAACGTGCGGCTTTCTCGGATTGCCACGACTCGAGGCGCTGGCTCACGCCGCCGAAAGCCTGATGGGCAAATTTCGCGACGGCATGCCGATCACCGGTGAGGCCGTGACTCTCATCCTGGCCACGATTGATCGTGTTAAAACAATCTTGGACGGTCTGGAGAAGCTGCACTGCGAACCGCCTGGCGATGACGCAGACCTCATCGCGCAGCTTGGCCAAATAGCCGGTCAGGTGCACGAAACGCACCCCACGCGTCCGCAACAGAGCCGCGGCTCAGCCAGCAACGAGAGGCCGTCCACCCAGACCAGTCCCGAGACCGTCGACAGCACGAATACCGAGAGGCCGGTTGGCGAAACACCGGGGAGCCTGGCGAACCAGTCGATCCGCGTCAGCATCGACACCCTCGATCAGCTCATGACGATGGTTTCCGAGCTGGTCCTTACGCGCAATCAGCTTCTTGAAATCCTCCGCCAGCATAACGACTCCGAGTTCAAGGTGGCGCTCCAGCGCCTGTCCAACGTCACTACCGAAGTTCAACAGGGGGTGATGAAGACACGCATGCAGCCGATCGGCCAGGCATGGCAGAAATTGCCGCGCATCGTGCGTGATCTTTCGGTTGAACTTGGAAAAGAAATCGAACTTCAGATGGACGGCGCCGACACCGAATTGGATCGGCAGGTGCTCGATCTGGTCAAGGATCCGCTCACGCATCTAGTCCGCAATTGCGCCGACCACGGCATCGAGAGCGCTGCGGAGCGAAGCGCCGCGGGCAAGCCCGGCAAGGGCACGATCCGGCTGACTGCGCCTCGGCAGGGCGGGTACATCGTGATTGAGATTGCCGACGATGGCCGCGGCCTCGACGCCGCGCGCATCCGGGCCAAGGCACTCGAAGCCGGTCTCGCCAGCGAAGCCGAGATCGCGGCGAAACCCGAGACCGAAATCAACAACTTTATCTTCGCTCCAGGCTTCTCCACCGCCGCAGAGGTGACGAGCATTTCCGGCCGAGGCGTCGGAATGGACGTCGTGCGCAGTAATATCGAGCAGATCGGCGGGACTGTGGACGTTACGTCGGTCGCCGGGCGTGGCGCGAGTTTTATCATCAAAATTCCGCTGACGCTTGCGATCGTTGCCGCGCTGATTCTCGAGGTTGCAGGCGAGCGCTTCGCCTTTCCGCAACTCTCCGTGCTGGAATTGGTTCGCATCGGCGGCGGCGCGCGCTGCGTTGAGCGCATCAAGAATGCTCCGGTACTCAGGTTGCGACAGAAGTTGTTGCCGCTCCTGCATGTCAAAGAAGTGCTGCAGCTCGGTGCCGGCGCCGACGAACGCGGCTTCGTGGTGGTTACCCAGGCCGGCGGTCAGACGTTCGGCGCAGTCGTCGACAACGTATTCCACACGGAGGAAATCGTCATCAAGCCGGTGTCATCGAGGTTGCGGCATATCGGAATGTTCTCCGGCATGACCATTCTCGGCGATGGCTCGGTGATCATGGTGCTCGATCCGAATGCCTTGGCGCAAACGCTTGGCCGCGTCACGCAATCGGCGAGCAGTGATTCGGCCGATACCGCGCAGCGTGAACGGACGCCACATCCCGACGCGGTTTCGCTTTTACTGTTCCGGGCTGGTTCGCAGCGGCGGAAGGCTGTGCCGCTGTCACTTGTTACCCGGATCGAGGATATCGATTGTCGCAGAATCGAAGTCGCCGACGGGCAGCATCTGCTGCAATACCGCAACCAGTTGATCCCGCTCCTTGGCATCGACATGCAGAGCGGGCCGAAAAAGGAAGGTGCGCAGCCGATCCTGGTGTTCTCATCCCGCGGCCGTACGATGGGACTCGCGATCGATGAGATAATCGACATTGTCGAGGACAAGCTCGATATCAAGCTGGTAGACGATCGACGGGCGTACTCGGATATGCCGTAATCGGTGGCGTCACGACCGAAATTATTGACCTGGGCTGCTTGCTGCCTTCTGCGTTTGAGGACCGGTCCTACCGGCCCGCTTGGGCGCCGGCGAAATCGTCTGGCGCCATTCTGCTAATCGACGATTCAACATTTTTTCGTGAGCTGCTGACGCCGGTGATCGAGGCAGCCGGCTACCAGGTTTTGGCGGTGCACTCGGCAACAGAAGCGCTGGCTGCACTGAGATCGGGCACCCGATTCGACCTCGTAGTGAGCGACACAGAACTGCCGGACATGGACGGTTTCGCCCTGGCGCAGGCGATGAGGCAACTGCCGAGCGCCGAAGCCATTCCGATCATCGGCGTTGCCGAGACCATATTGGCCGACGCCGTCGAACGCGGCCGCGCCGCGGGAATCCGCGACTTCGTTGCCAAGTTCGATCGCGCCGGTTTAATCGCCAGTATAAAAGCGCACACCGGTCAGCTCGGCCGGGCGGCATGACAGCAGGGATGCATCGGGCCAATGACTGATTACGTTACTTTCACAGCCGCTGGTCAGTTGTTCGGTTTGCCGATCGACCGGGTTCAAGACGTTTTCACGGTAACAAGCATCACACGCGTGCCGCTGGCAGGTCCGGAGATCGCCGGCGTGCTCAATCTGCGCGGGCGCATCGTCACAGTCATCGATCTCGCCAATCGGCTTCAGTTGCAATCATCGAGGGATACCGTGGCAAGTATGGTGATTGGACTTGAGCTGGGCGCCGAGTCGTTTGGAATTCTGGTGGATAGCGTGACTGAAGTGCTCAGCCTGCCAGACGGCGAGCGCGAGGCAAGTCCGATCAATCTTGACCACAAACTAGGCGGCGTATCGGCCGGAGTATTCCGCCTGGATCAGGCGCTTCTCGTGGTGCTTGATGCGGACCGGATATTGGATATCCGCAGCCGAGCAGCTGCGGCCTAAAAACGATCGGTTGGAACACCCTGCTGTGAGAGCTAGAGCACCATGAAAACGTGTTTGATTGTTGATGACTCCAGTATTATCCGCAAGGTCGCGCGGCGAATTCTGGAAGATCTTGAGTTTCAGATTCTCGAAGCCGCGGACGGCGAGCAAGCCGTCGAGACTTGTCAGCGCGAACTTCCCGACGCGATTTTGCTCGATTGGAACATGCCAAAAATGGACGGCTATGATTTCCTGCGCGTGCTGCGTGGCCTTCCCGGCGGCGAGCGACCGAAAGTGGTATTCTGCACTACCGAGAACGACGTCGCACATATCGCGCGGGCGCTCCAAGCCGGAGCCAACGAGTACATCATGAAGCCGTTCGACAAAGACATCGTCGAAGCAAAGTTCCAAGAGATCGGTCTGATTTGAAGTGCATTGGCATCAACAGCAACAGCAACAGCAACAGCAACAGCAACAGCAACAGCAACTGAAAACCGCGCGTATGCGTAATGTTCTCCCAATCAACTGTGGGCCAGTGTCGGCAAAATGCCTGCCGCTGCGGGGCATCGGCAGCGTGGGCATTGGTTCCGGAATTGCCTCGTGACGCCGCTCGATTACGATTTTTTGCGTAAATGCCTCAAGCAACAGTCGGGCCTCGCGCTATCGGCTGACAAGCATTATCTCGTCGAAAGTCGTCTGCTACCGCTCGCCCGTAACGCAGGTTTCAAGACGCTCGCCGAATTCGTGCGAATCCTCAAAACCGGCCGCGACGCTGGCCTCATGGCCTCCGTAGTCGAAGCGATGACGACAAATGAATCGTTTTTCTTTCGTGACAAGACTCCGTTTGAGCATTTCCGCCGCACAATCATCCCGACACTGCTCGCTGCGCGGCGCAAAACCGCTGTGATCCGCATCTGGTGTGCGGCTGCTGCCGGCGGGCAAGAACCCTATTCACTCGCTATATCCCTCAATGAAATGGCAAGCGAGATCGCCGGATGGCAGATTGAAATACTCGCGACCGATCTATCAACCGAGGTACTGGATAGGGCGCGGCGGGGCCTTTACAGCCAATCCGAGGTACAGCGCGGCCTGCCAGTCAAGCTTCTGATCAAGTATTTCACGCAAGCCGCCGACCTCTGGCGAATCGCTCCGGAAATTCGCGCAATGGTCAAGTTCCGCCGCCTTAACATCGTTGCGGATTTCGCGGCGCTCGGAACGTTTGACGTAATCTTTTGCCGGAATGTTCTGATCTATTTCGATCAGGAGACGAAAAGCGAAGTGCTCGACCGCTTGGCCAGAGTAATATCGAGCGACGGCTATCTCGTCCTTGGCGCGGCAGAAACGGCCGTTGGCCTGACCAATGCGTTCGTGATGGTGGCCGATAAACCCGGCCTTTACATGCCTTGTCAAAGCGGCTCGCGCATGCTGGCGAAGGAGACGACGCATCCTCGGCCGCGACTCGTGGCGATTAGCGGTGGCCGCTAACGTTGCCGTTTGGAGTGATCTGACTAAAGCAAAACCCCGGCGATCAGCCCGGGTTTGGATATTAAGGCGAGTAGGACCTTAGGCCGGTATTTTCGCCTCGTCTTCCGAGGGTTCCCGCAGTACATAACCGCGTCCCCAGACCGTTTCGATGTAATTCTTGCCGCTAGAGGCGTTGGCGAGCTTTTTGCGGAGCTTGCAGATGAACACATCAATGATTTTCAACTCCGGCTCGTCCATGCCGCCATAGAGATGGTTGAGGAACATCTCCTTGGTCAAGGTCGTACCTTTGCGCAGGCTCAGGAGTTCCAGCATCTGGTACTCCTTGCCGGTGAGGTGCACGCGCGCACCGTTGACCTCGACGGTCTTGGTGTCGAGATTGACGACCAGGTCACCCGTCTGGATGACGGACTGGGCGTGACCTTTCGACCGACGCACAATCGCGTGTATCCGCGCGACCAATTCGTCCTTGTGGAACGGCTTGGTCATGTAATCGTCGGCGCCGAAGCCAAGCCCTCTGACTTTATCCTCGGTCCCCGCCAGGCCGGACAGGATCAGAATAGGCGTTTTCACCTTCGAGACGCGGAGGCTGCGCAGGACCTCAAAGCCCGACATGTCGGGTAGGTTTAGATCGAGGAGAATGATGTCGTAATCGTAGATTTTCCCAAGATCGATGCCTTCTTCTCCGAGATCGGTCGTATAGACGTTAAAGCTCTCGGATTTGAGCATCAGTTCGATTGATTGCGCCGTGGCGCTATCGTCTTCGATTAGCAATACGCGCATGCCAGTCCCCTTCTTCGCTGCGCGGGCTCAACATCGGCGCGCCGCAGCGGCGGCCCCTGGAAAACGCCATAGACAAACTGATTCGTGACAGTAACGGCGCTATGGTTAACAAAACCTGATTCTATCGCGCAAGCATCCTGTGAGCGAAACCGCGTAATCGGTCTCAAGATGCTGGGAAGTAGTGGTTTTTTAGCCACGCTTGCGTTCATGTCCTGGATTAAGTCTCGGCGCTAACCGATTCATCCGACTCGCCGTCCGGTTGGGTTGAGCGAGCAGGCCCCGGTCCTAGGGACGATGGGTAATGATTAACGGCACGGGTAAACAGGCCATTAAGAACCCGGCGCCGCCAGTAACCATTTCTTTTGCAGGCCTTCAGTCTTCGCCGCTGAGGCCGGTCGCTACGCTCCGCGGACCCGCCGAAAACCCCCACTCGCGGGTAATGGGAGGGAAATAGACATTCCGGCGCCGGAATGGAGGGTGGCGGAAACGAAACGCTAACCTTATCGCGCCACAATCGATCGCGGCGGGGGGTGCCGCGCACTGTCTGGCTTGTCTCATCTCGAGGCAAGCAAGCCGGCCGGGGGCATCTGATCCCGTGGCTTCGGGGGAGTAATAGTCGATGAAGTCTCGCGAGACTCTTGTTCGGCTTAAGAAGCGCGTGGCGGGTGAGCTCGAGCGGGAAATTCGCCTCGAGCAAGACCGTGCTGGCATACACGATCCGGCGCATTTCGCATATCCAACCTATGCCAAGGCGGCGATTGCGCGCCGGGAAAACCTCAAACGGTCGGTCGATGAGCTGCGGATTCAGCTTGAGGATGCGAAATCTGCGCTCGGCGAAGCCTTCGACGAGCTAAAGAAGGTAGAGCTACTCGATGTGCGCGATCAGATGCGCGAACGCGAAACCGAAGGCGTCTCCGAAGCAACCGAGCTTCACGAGGTCGGGCTCCTGCGCACGCGGGGCATAGCTTCGGCCTGACTCCGCTCGGCCCGCCGCGGCTGAGCGCCGGATAGCAGAAATTCTTGTCTTAAGGGGATGGATTGCCCGAGCGGATTTCCGCGACGGCATGGGTACCCCCTAGGCGCCCTTTCCGGGATTGCCGAAAACACCTCAGCTTTCGCTCTCGACGAAGCCCCCGTTCCACGGCGATAATATTCCAAGACGATGGGGCCTCGAATGGCAGCCCGTGTGCGGCCAGGCCGGGGGCTTTCGGGGCGGCGCGGTCCCGGATTGGCCTCGTCGTTGGGTAGGCGATGGCCCGAGTGATGGGGCCGGGGGCTGGAATGTTGATGCAGACCGAACTTGTTTGGCTGCTGGGCGCGGTCGCCAGGGGCGACGAAACCGCGTTCGAACGTCTCTATGAGGCCACCCGTGCAAAGCTGTATGGCGTCTTA
>WNGK01009241.1_pt1 | contig 10160 bp, 11 predicted proteins | sample 5400601 | NCBI WGS metagenome assembly WNGK01 (sample SAMN13153376, study PRJNA577476) | soil metagenome | isolation source: 60 cm soil or saprolite under Garry oak tree replicate 1 | place: USA:California | collected 2016-06-15 | reverse complement strand
AACCAAGAGCTGAGAACCAAGAGCTGAGAACCAAGAGCTGAGAACCAAGAGCTGAGAACCAAGAGCTGAGAACCAAGAGCTGAGAACCAAGAGCTGAGAACCAAGAGCTACTGGAGAATCTAATGCCTAATCCAAAACGGCGGCATTCGCAACGGCGCACTAGTACCCGGCGCGCGCACGATGCCCTGACCACCCATTCACTCTCTGAGTGCCCGAATTGTCACGAGCGCAAATTACCGCATCGTGCTTGCCCCAAGTGCGGTTACTATAAGGGGCGGGAAGTATTGGAAGTAAAGGAATCCTCATAGACTCTCCATGCCTGGCGTCATAGCTCTGGACGCAATGGGTTCTGACCGCGCTCCCAAGCCTGAGGTCGAAGGCTCCATCCAGGCAGCGCGGCGCTTCGGTATTCATGTTGCATTGGTCGGTCCGGAGGAAAGACTTCGGGCCGAACTTTCGCGGCATCCGTTCTCGCGTTCGCTGCCGATTTCAATCATCCATGCCAGCGAAGTCATCCTTATGGACGACAAAGCGCTGCAAGCGGTGCGCGCTAAACGGGACTCCTCCATGCGCGTGGGCCTGCGCCTGGTCCGCGAAGGGCGCGCGACGGCGTTTATCACCGCCGGCAACACTGGCGCCGCTATGGCCACGGCTAAAATGGTGCTGGGCGGACTGCCCGGCGTGGACCGGCCGGCCTTGGTTGCCATCATGCCCACCGCGACCGGAACGGTTTCGACGCTGCTCGATGTGGGCGCCAACGTTGATTGCAAGCCCTACAACCTCGAGCAGTTTGCGGTCATGGGCGACATTTACTTCCGCAGCATGTTCGGTACCGAGAAGCCCCGCGTGGGATTGCTGTCCATCGGAGAAGAAGAGGGCAAAGGCAACGAGCTTACTCGCGAGGCTTTCCAGCTCTTGAAGCAGCTTCCACTCAATTTTATCGGCAATGTCGAAGGGCGAGACATCTACAGCGGCAAAGTGGACGTGGTAGTGGCCGATGGTTTTGTGGGGAATGTCGCCCTCAAGACATCCGAGGGAGTGGTAAATCTGGTTCGCGCTACCTTGAAAGAAACTTTGCGAGCGACCATTACCCGGCAAGTAGGGTTCCTGCTCTCGCGCAGCGCTTTCTCGGATTTCAAGAAGCGCCTGGACCACACGGAGTATGGCGGCGCGCCTTTGCTGGGAGTGAAAGGCGCATGCTTTATTACCCACGGGTCATCGAACGTTAACGCGATCAAGAATGCCATTCGGGTAGCCTCCGAGTTTGTGGAGCGCGATATAACTGCCAATATCGAGAAGGAACTGGCTGCGCTGAGTCCGGCCCCAGTCCTGAGCACCTAAGTGCGTATAACCCAGCGGGGATAACCCAATGACCGAGAACCTTGTGATCAACCTCTCCGTCGCCATACTCTTCCCCGGCCAGGGGTCGCAGGCGGTTGGCATGGGGAAGGACCTTGCCCAACACCATCCCGTTGCCCGGCAGACGTTCGAGGAAGCCGACGATGCTCTGGAGATGAAAATTTCCCAGCTCTGCTTTGAAGGGCCGGAAGAAGAGTTATGTCTGACTGAGAACACGCAGCCGGCAATTCTCGCGGCATCCGTGGCAGCGTGGCGAGTATTTCAGGAAAAGGGAATCCATCCCGCCTTCGTCGCTGGACACAGTCTGGGGGAATACTCTGCACACGTGGCGGCCGGAACCATGAGTTTTGCCGACGCCGTCCGCACAGTTCGCAATCGCGGCAGATACATGCAGGAAGCGGTGCCGGTGGGAACAGGAGCGATGGCGGCAATTCTCGGGATGGCACCGGATGCGGTTTCCAGCGTTTGCAGCGATGCCGCACAAGGCGAAGTTTGTGAGGCGGCGAATATCAATTCTCCGGAGCAGATCGTAATTTCCGGCAACGCCGCGGCGGTCGAGCGCGCGGTCAAGCTTGCCGATGAGCGAGGCGCGAAACGGGCGAAGGTACTCCCTGTCAGTGCCCCTTTCCATTGTTCGCTGATGAAACCGGCGCAGGAAAAGCTGGCGGTGGTTCTAGGGACTCTGCAACTGGCGCCGCCGCGATATCCGGTGGTGTGCAACGTGTACGCCCGCCCGGTCGAAGATGCGGAGCGCGCGCGGGAAGCTTTGGTGCGTCAGGTGACGGGGTCAGTGCGATGGAGCGATTCCGTGCAATGGCTGATTGCTCGCGGGGTTCAGACGTTTGTAGAGGTTGGTCCGGGGAAAGTACTATGCGGGCTGATGCGCCAGATTGACCGCTTGAAGAAGTGCGTAAATGTGGAGGACGAAGCTTCTCTGCACAAGACGCACGAGTTCTTCGCTAACAGCGCGTAACCGAACCGTAGCAAGAAAGCCTTTAACCGCAAAGTACGCAAAGGTAACGCAAAGAGCGCAAAGAAAATCCCTCTCTGCGACCTTCGCGAATTTTTTGCGATCTTTGCGGTTAGAAACTTTCTACTCCGTCAGCCAGCCCCACCAGTTTCCGCACTCAATTTCGCTGGGCGAGAAATGCACGGTCTTGTCCGATTTCTCCACCCACACAAACGCGTGCTCGGTGCGATGGTTGATCGTGACCTGCACAATGACGCCACTTCCGGAAGAGTACGAGCAATCCACGGAATAAGACTTGATGATTCCCCACTCGCCGGAGGGTCCCCAGTCCTGGGAGAAATCGTTGTAGCCATACTTTTGGTATTTGTCCGGGTGCTGCTTCCATTGCGGGTCCTGGTACCAGATGGCGAACGCGTCCTCCAGTTTCTGCTGTTGGAGGGCTGCGAAGACTTTGTCCACGGTGCGGCGTTCAGGATAGTCGCGGAAGTGATATACGACCCAGGCCAGGATGAGCCCGGCAAAGATAGCGGCGATGATCAAGTTCCTGCGGCGGCGGCCGGGCGCCTCGTCGTACTGCTTGGCATCCATTAAAGTCATGGCGTATTAAGCATAATGGAATCCGGAGGAATAGAAAAAGTTCCCGCTTGGCCTGCTGTCGAGCACGCCGAGGTCGAGACGTGCCATTTAATACTTGAAAAGAACTTCTCGGCGTCGGCGGTGAATCGCCTTAAAGGGTGCGCTTGAACAGCGGCACAGCGATCGAAAAAGTGATAATCGCGAAAAGCGACAGGTAAAGAATGTCCGGCCAAATCGCCGCTACCCCGGTTTCTTTCAGTAGAAGCGACTTGAACCCGTGGACCGCGAAGGTGAAAGGGTCCACTCTGGCAATGGCCCGCAACCAGCGCGGGAAAGCCTGTATGGGATAAACCGCGCCGCTGGGAAAAAACAGCAGTGTATTCAGGATTCCGAACATCGCTCGGGGGACCAGCGGGTCTTCCACCCGCACCATGAGCAAAAACATCATCGTATTGAATGCCAGCGAGGTCAGCAGAATCATCAGGCCCAACCCCAGCATGGTCCCGGGAATGAAGATAGTGCCGACGCCGGCTAGGAGCGATCCAATTATGGTGATAACGATCCCGGTCATCACCGCCTTGATCGCGCCTGCGGTAATCAACCCCGACACCAGCTCTGCCTTGGTGATAGGCGTGACTAGATAGCCTTCGTGCACCCCGCGAGCTTTGTCGTCAATGTAGAGCATGCCGCCGCCGATCATCACAGAGACAAACATGGCCAGCGCGATGGAGCCGGGCAGCAGAAATTTCATATATTCGATATAAGGGTACATTTCGACAATCTGCAACGCCGTCTGCTGCAAAATGCGGGGTTCGATGGCAGGATTGCTCAGCGAGGCAGTGAGGTCAGCGAGTTCACCCTCAATGGTTGCAGTCATGAAGTTGTCGCTGTTGTCCACCAGCAGCGCGATCTGCGGTTGGTCTTTCTCGTACACGCGGCGCGAGTACTGCGGCGGAATAATGACCGCGCCCTGGATCTTTCCGTTACGCACGTCCTGCTTTGCGGTGGCTTCATCGTGGTAATAGACCGGCTCAAATGTCCGGATATTTGCCCGCACAGAATCGAAAGCCTCGCGAATCCGCAGCGCCTGGGTTCCGCCGTCTTCGTCCACCAGACCCAGTTTGGCGTCGCGGATCTTTCCTCCAAAAGCGTTGCCCAGAACAATGAGCTGCACCAGGGGGAAGACCATCGCCACCAGCATGAGCGCCGGTGAGCGGAAGAACTTGCGCATTTCGCGTTCCACAATGGCCATCATTCGATTCATGGCTGCATCCCTGGCCGGGCTGGCATGGTGAAGGCATAAGCCTTCACCAGTTCGTCTCGCAACTGCCGCCCGGTATAATGGACAAAAACATCATCCAGGGTTGTGTTCTGAACGGAGAGGGACTTCACGCCTGCGCCCGCCTGCACCGCGGTCTCTACGAGTTCGGTGGTGGTGCGCGATCCATCGCCAGTGAGGATGCGATACATGCCTGCCCCTTCGTGCTGAACTGAAGTGACGGCGGTCAGGTTATGCAGCTTCTGCTCCCAGTCGGCGGGGGCATTGTCGAACTGGGCTTCGATAACATTCGATCCCGGTACGCTGGCTTTCAGCGCTGGCGGAGTATCGAGCGCAACCAGCTTGCCATGGTCCACGATGGCAATGCGGTCGCACAGGCGGTCGGCTTCGTCCATGTAGTGGGTGGTAATCAGAATGGTGAGCTGGCGCTGGCTTTTGATATTCATCAGCATCTCCCAACCCGCGACCCGGGAAACCGGATCGAGGCCGGTGGTCGGTTCGTCCAAGAAGAAAATTTTCGGACTGTGCACAAGCCCGCGAGCAATCTCCAGCCTGCGGCGCATGCCTCCAGAAAGCGTTTTCGTTTGTGCGTTGCGCCATTTGGTCAGGTCAACCAGTTCCAGCAGTTCGTCAATCGCCTGCTTGCGCTTTTTCGAGGGAACATCATAAAGCTTGGCATAGATGCTCATGTTTTCTTCGACGGTGAGATCGATGTCGCTGGTCAGGGCTTGCGGGATCACGCCAATCGCACGCCGTGCGTCGTCTGGGTCGGTGGCCACATCGTGGCCTGCAATGTGCGCCGTTCCAGAGGTTATGGGAATGAGCGTCGTCATCATGCGGATGAGAGTGGATTTGCCGGCGCCGTTCGGCCCCAGCAGCCCGAAAATTTCGCCGTCCTTCACGAAGAACGAAACATTGTCCACGGCGGTGAAGTCGCCGAACTTCTTGACGATGTGAGCGACTTCAATCGCGTTGGGCGCGTCTGGCGGCGGTGCGGCGGGACGGAGGTCGGGAATCGCCATTACTGCTTTTCTCCGGACGTCTTTTCTCCGGATGTCTTTTCTCCGGACGACGACGCGTTCACGCTGGCTGGGGCGCCCTTCAATTGCGACTGGGAGACCAGAACGTCGGCGGTCATTCCCGGCACATAAGTGCCGTTGGGATTGTCGAGGCGAACTTTTAAAACGATGGTCTTGATGTCACGCTTGCTTCGGCTCACATCTCGCTGAGTGGCGAAATCGGCTTCCGCGGATTTGAAAAACACTTTGCCGGAAGTGACGGTTCCGCCCGGCAAACGTACCCGCAGTGTCGCTCCCAGCCCAATGTGGTCGGTTTGAGTTTCTGGAATTGCGGCGCGCACCCAGGTGTCACTGAAATCGACGATGGTGACGATGGCTTGTCCTGCGTTCAAATATTCTCCTTCGCGCGCGGCGCGGACGGAGACTGTCCCGGTGACCGGTGCATAGATTTTGGTGTAACTCAGCCGCACCTCGGCTTCTCTAAGTTGTGCCTGAGCGTTCAGAAGCTGCCCGCGCGTTGATGCGACCGTGCTCTCGGCGGCGTGGGCTTGATGCGTGTTCGCGATCGCGGTGTTCAAATCGGCTTGTGCCGCTGTGACCTGCTGTTTTAGCGACTGCACCACCGCCTGCTGCGCCTTAAGATTTGTTTCCGCCTGGACTCGCTCCTGATCAGATGCGACCCCTTGCTGAGCCAGTTCGACGGTACGACGGCTGTCGCTTTCCGTTCGTGTCAGGGTTGCCTCCGCCTGCACCAGTTGCGCGCGCGCCGATTCCAGCCTCGCTTGTGCATTAGCCACGCCGCTGCTCGTGGATCCCTTAGTAGCCTCGCTGGTCGCTTGCGTCGCCGAAACCTGCGAGCGCAGGCTGTCAATGGTGGCCGCCGCTGCTCGGACCTGGGCTTCAAGCTCAGAAGGATCAAGCGATGCGATCAGGTCGCCCTGCTTTACCTTGGTGCCTTCGTCCACCAGCAATTTGGAGATGCGGCCTTGAACTTGCGGACTCACGATGACCTGGTTGGCGTCCACTGTGCCGACCAAATCCAGGTCCGAGCCTCGCGGCGTCGAGAGCAGGTAGTAGGTCAGCGAGATGGCGAACACGACGGACAAAACGATGGCAAATTTGTTTCGGGCGCTCACTTGCGCTCTCCTTTTCCGGGCGCTTTTTCAGGCACCAGCAACGCGGCGGAAATGAAATCCAGAACCGCAGCCCGGCGTTCGGCCAGCCGTTCCGGCGACATGGGATCGTCTCCCGTCATCAGTTTCATGATTGGGGCGGTATTGAAATAGAAAACGATAACCGAAATCATGGAGGGGATGAAATGCACGGGATCGACCTGGCGGAAATCTCCACTCTGTGCTCCGGCCTTCAGCAGTGCTGAAATTTCGAGAAACACCGGCCGGAAGTACTCTTTGGCAACCCGCTGCAGTCGCGAAGGATCGCGCCCCGCACGTAGAAACTCCGCCTGCACGATTCGGGGATAAAGAGGATTGGACGCGATGTAGTCAAAATGGGCGCGCACGTAGCTGGCGAGTTTCTCCCGTGGAGAAAGCTCCCGCGCAAGCGCGTTATGGATGGCAGCTCGCACTCCCCCAAACACCTGGTCGAGCACGGCGCGGTAGATGGCTTCTTTGTCCTTGAAGTAGTAATAGAGCAGGGCTTTATTCACGCCGGCGGAACGCGCAATCGCCTCGGTGCGCGCCCCGGCAATGCCTTCTTGCGCAAATTCACGGACTGCGGCTTTCAAGATGGCGGCGCGGCTCTCCTGGGGGCGGCCACGAGTGCCAAGGCGGACTGTGCGGATATTCATAAACTAACTAACTAGTTAGTTATATATACACTACTTTTGGGGAAACATCCAAGTTGCCGACTCAGGTCGTTTGGGCGCGTTCCGCGGCGGGCAAAAGCTCCGCCCCCGCAGCGGAGTCTCCTTCTGCTCGCGCGCGCAAGCGGTACCATACCACAATCGCCAGTAGCGAGAAGACAAAAATAATCGACGAAATAGCGTTGATTTCAGGCGTGATACCGCGGCGCAGGCGTCCCCAAATTTCAAGCGGCAAAGTGTTGTCGCGGCCGATGAGGAAGAAGCTCACGGCGATCTCATCCATGGAAAGCGTGAAGATCAGCAGCGCCGCGCCGATGATCGAGAGTTTCAGGTTGGGCAGGGTCACGCGCCAGAAGGTTTGCCAATAAGTTGCGCCTAGATCGAGCGATGCCTCTTCCTGCGCACGCTCCAGTTTCTGTAGGCCAGCAAATACTTCGGTTGTGGCCACAGAAATTAGAGCGGTGCCATGGCCGAGCGTGATCGTGAGCAGGCTAAGCTTCACGTCCGCCTCGCGGAACAGCATAAGCAGTGACAAGCCAGTAATGATGCCTGGAAGGACCAGGGGCAAGAGGACCAATCGGCGAAAGGTTCCCTTGCCGGGAAAGTTTGCGCGATCGAGGGCGAGGCCCGCGGGAATGCCCAACGCCAATGCGATCACCACCGACGCGAGGGCAACCACGAAGCTGTTGAGGACCGATGTCCAGATCGCTTCATCCTGAAACAGTAGGCGGTACCAGTTCAAAGTGAAGTCGCGCGGCGGAAAACCACCGACGCCCTGACCGTTGAACGAATACACGATCAAGACAAGGATCGGAAGATATAAAAAAGCAAACACCAAGGTGGCGTAGAGTGCCAACCAGCGCGGACTGCGGGATTCGAGACGAACACCGGCATCCGGGAGGCGGCTCACGAGAACGCCCACTTTCTTTCCAGTCTCTCGGAAAGCCACAACAATCCGATGACCACGGCCAGCATGCAGAAGGAAATGGCAGCGCCGAGCGGCCACTGGTACGAGGCTCCGAAGAGATTCACGACAATGTTCGAAATCATGATGCCACTGGGGCCGCCAAGAAGCTGTGGCGCCAGAAAGTCCCCGAGGCTGAGCACAAATGCGAAGGTCGCCCCGGCGAGCACACCTGAAATCGAAAGAGGAAAGATCACGCGCCAGAGTGTCTGGAAGCGCGAGGCGCCGAGATCATGCGAAGCCTCCACCAGATTGCGGGGGATGTGTTCGAGCGCTGCGTAAACCGGAAGAAATGCGAACGGCGTATAGATATGGGTTAGCGTGAGCACTACCGCGAACGGACTGTAGAGCAGGAATTGCAACGGATGGCTGGTCAAGTGCAAATACTGCAACAGCGTATTCAGCACACCGTCGGTCCCGAGAATTGTTTTCCACGCATAAGCGCGCACCAGATAGCTGACCCACAGCGGAATGATCACGAGCTGATAGAGCACGTTCTTGCGACGTCCGGCGTGAAAGCTAAGGAAGTAAGCCATGGGATATCCGAGAAGCAGCGACAACAGCATCACTCGCGCCGCGATCCATGCGGAGCGCAACAGAGTCTGGCGGTATGCGTCGTGAGTGAACAAGTGGCCGTAGTTGGCGAGGTTCCAGGAATGAACGATCTGCTGCGACGGTGAAACCGACCAGAAGCTGTAAGCGAACATCACTCCGTAAGGCAGCAGCAGAAATGTCGCAACCCACAATAGGGGTGGAATCGTGACGGCGGTTTTGTAGGCTCGCGAGAACATTGTTATTTGCCGGATTCGCGGACGCGGACCGCGTCCTCTGGCGAGAATTCCAGTTCGATTTCGCCGCACAAGATCCCGCGCTGCGATGTGCGCACAGTCAGCACCTGCGCTTCTGCGGTTTCGACGCGCACCAGTTCGCTGGCGCCGTGGAATGCATGATCGAGAACCCGTGCCCGGAATCGGGTGGCGTTTTGTGCGCCCCGCGCAGGGCGAATGCACTCCGGACGCAGCGAGAAGATCGCATTTCCCTCCGGCAGTTGCGTCGGCCACGACAAAGCGCCAGATTTTGAGATCCCGCCGCGCACTTCCGCCCGCAGCAAATTGGTGTGGCCGATGAATTGGGCCGCATAGGAAGTTGCGGGACGGCTGTAAATTTCGTCAGGGGGCGCAACTTGCTCCAACTCGCCAGCGTGCAGCAGCGCGATGCGGTCGGACATGACCATGGCCTCTTCCTGATCGTGGGTCACAAAGATAAACGTGATCCCGACTTCGCGCTGCAGTGTTTTTAGTTCCATCTGCATCTGGCGGCGGAGATTGGCATCCAGCGCGGAGAGCGGCTCGTCCAGCAACAGCAGCCGTGGGCGGTTAACTAGCGCCCGCGCCAGAGCGACTCTCTGTTGCTGGCCGCCACTGATCCTTGACGGCTTATATTTTGCGAAAGCCTGCATTTGTACCTTGGCGAGAGCTTCATGCACGCGGCTGCGAACTTCGTCCGCAGGAGTCTTCGCTACGCGCGGGCCGTAGGCTACGTTTTCTTCGACGGTGAGATGCGGGAACAGCGCATAGTTCTGGAATACCGTATTGACGCGCCGTTTGTAGGGGGGCAGGGTGTCGAGCCGCTCGTCGGCCATCCAAACCTCGCCGGAACTGGCAGACTCGAAACCGGCGACGATGCGCAGCAGCGTGGTCTTGCCCGATCCGCTTTCACCGAGAATAGTGAGGAACTCGCCTTCGGCAACCTCGAGAGAAATACCATTCAGCACGACATGCTTGCCAAATTGCTTGGAGAGGGATCGAACGCTCAGCAACGGGGAAGCCGGTGCGGCCTGCGAGGGCGTGACCATGAGGGATGTAAGTTTACTGCGCCGCCTTCACTTCGTTCCAGATTTCGTTGTACTTGGCGCGGCGGGGGACATTCTGCCAGAAGTAGATGCGTTTCTGGTATTCGTCTACGTTGTCGAGATGCAGGCTCTTCTGCTGTGCCGCGCTCATGAACTTGGCGGCATCGGGATTCGCCGGCGCATAGCCAGTTACGTCGGTGACTTTTTTCTGGGTCTGCGCCTCGATCATGTATTCGAGAAATTTGTAGGCCAGTTCTTTGTTCTCGCTGCCCGACGTGATCATCAGGTGATCAATCCAGCCAGTGGTGTTCTCTTTGGG
>WNGK01009239.1_pt1 | contig 10160 bp, 10 predicted proteins | sample 5400601 | NCBI WGS metagenome assembly WNGK01 (sample SAMN13153376, study PRJNA577476) | soil metagenome | isolation source: 60 cm soil or saprolite under Garry oak tree replicate 1 | place: USA:California | collected 2016-06-15 | reverse complement strand
GAGAAAGATTAGGGACGAAATAGAGAACAAGGTCGCAGAGCTTTCCAAGTCAAAAGAGATTCTTCACGCTTTGCCTAGCTGAGATCCCATGTACAAATTTGGGCATGCGATGCTATCAAATCCACGAACGGAATGGTTACTTCAGTCTCAAGCTTCTTCGAGCATTCCATAGAAACTGTTAATAATTGAACGACCGGCGTAGAAGCTTCTCCACGGAGAAATGGGTCAATGTCAGATATGACAACCCCAGAAGTAGAGAAACCAGAGAAGAAGGTTTCGCGAAGAGAATTTCTAAAATACGGAGCAGTTGCAGCGGCCGTCGCAGCCAGCTCTGCCACAATCCTAGGGTCAATCCCAGAAATCCGACAAGAAACCGTTACTCCTACCAGGCTTCCTCAGACCGGGCCCGCATCGAGTATCGAAGAGATAACCATCTCCCAGATCCAGTCAATGTTCGCAGCTGGGACCCTTACAGCCAAATCCCTCGTCAACAGTTACTTGTCCCGCATAACAGCACTCGACCAGAACGGCCCACAACTCAACTCGATCCTTCAAGTCAACCCAGACGCTCTCAACATCGCCGGCCAAATCGACCAGATGCGACAATCAGGAACCGTCCTCGGTCCCATGATGGGAATACCGATCCTCTTGAAAGACAACGTCGATACGCATGATCAAATGCAGACGGCGGCGGGCTCGCTCGCACTAGTCGGCACCCCAGCGCTCCAAGACTCAACGGTCGCTGCGAATCTTAGAAAAGCGGGAGCCATAATACTCGGGAAGACGAACCTGAGCGAATGGGCCAACTTCCGCTCGTTCTTTTCGTCCAGCGGCTGGTCCGGACGCGGAGGCCAATGCAACATGCCGTACGCCATCGACAGGAACCCATGCGGATCCAGCTCGGGATCAGGAGCAGCAACATCAGGCAACCTCACTACCGTCTCCATCGGTACGGAGACAGACGGGAGCATCGTATGTCCAGCGAACGCCAATGGTGTAGTGGGGATCAAGCCAACCGTCGGACTCGTCAGCCGAGCCGGAATCATACCCATCTCACACACCCAAGACACAGCAGGTCCGCACGCACGGACGGTAATGGATGCAGCGATTGTCCTTGACGCGATCGCTCAGCGAACTCCCGACCCACGAGACCCCGCGACAAGCACAAGCCCGATAGGCAAGCAGGGTCAAAAACGGCCAAAGCTACCGGCCAGCTATGCGGCCTTCGTCAACCCCAACGGGCTAAACGGCTCAAGAATCGGCGTTTCCCGAGATTTCGAAGGATTCAGTCCAAAGCTGGATGCTGTCTTCGAACAGTCATTGACCGCCATGACGAACGCCGGTGCGACCCTAGTGGACGTGTTCTTCCCACACTTCTCGGACATTTTCAGTGGGCTCAATGAGTTCACGGTGCTTCTCTTCGACTTCAAGATCGACATACAGAATTATCTTGCAACCAGGACCGGCGTGCCAACGGCCAGCGGGACACTAGCGGATCTGATCGCCTTCAACACAGCTCATGCAGCTCAAGAAATGCCCTTCTTTGGACAGGAAATCTTCGAGCTCGCCGAGACTTTCAGCTCGGACCCCAACGCGACACAGCCCCTAGGGATGTCGTACAATCAAGCGATCGCAGCGGACATACTGTTTGGCGCGACGGAGGGCATCGACATGCTGTTGAGCCAATTTAGCCTAGACGCGATAGTGGCCCCGACGGATAACCCGTCGTGGCCGACCGACTTGATCAACGCCGACCACTTTGTAGTCGGCAGCTCGTCACCCCCGGCAATTGTCGGCTATCCAAACATCAACGTCCCGATGGGCATAACCTTCGGAGTCCCAGTAGGAATATCATTCTTCAGCACAGCGTTCAGCGAGCCAACTTTGATCAAGCTAGCATCTGGCTTCGAGGCGGTGACACACGCAAGGCAGGGGCCACAGTTCCTAGAGACGCTGACCTTCTCGGGACCAAGTCCAACCCCAGGTCGTAGCAGAGCACGAACGAAGCCAATCGCAGGTCCACTAGTAAGCCACCTATAGCCAAAAATGGGACGGGCGACCCAGCTGAGTCGTTTGTCCCTTCCCCTGTTTTTCTCCGTGTAGTTATTGGAACAACTTGTAAGTTCGACCAGAACGTATTCGGGTACTATCGGTATCGGCGTAGAAACTAGGTATCAAGGAAGTAATCTGACAAGATCATAGGCGCAGCTTCCTCTCAAGACGCTCTCTGGCAGTAAAGTTGACCAAGGGTCCGTTCGCGAGATAGTTGTTGCTTATTATCGCGATATCGCCGTTGTCCGTCTTGACCCAAGTCGCCCTCAAGCCAATCTTTACAACCCTTCCTTTCACTCCGCTATACTCGACTGAATCGTGGAGTCGCAGGACCCCATCAGATAGTATCAGGATTCCCGAGATTATGTTGCTCAGAGTATTCTGTAATGCTAGGGAGATCGCTAATCCTACTATTCCAGATAGAGTCAAGAAGGAAAATATTGACCCCAGTCCCAGAACAATGACAAGCCACGCAGCCACAAAGACAACCCAGAGAATACTCAGCCCCTCGCGAACATTCCTGATTAAGTCCGCGGATGCACCCGCTCTCTTAGCGCCCCTGGTAATGAGCCTGATCAGTAATTCTGAAACTAGCCAAGACCCGGCTATGGTCGCAACCAGTTCGCCGATGAAGAGGACTGTATCAACCATAGATGTTCGCTCGGTGAGGTCCGAGGCCGCTCATATTCAAACGTCTTCAAATCCTGCGATTACTATTCAGAGATTCGATAAACCCTAATTAGAACTCTGAAACGGAGTCGTGCTGGTCTTGTCTTCGGAGAAGAAGCTGAGGTTCAGAATCCGAAAAGGGGATTTTGAAGTCGAGCTTGAAGGAGATCACGACTACGTCAGAGAACAGTTTGAGGATCTTGAAAAGACACTCGGACCCACAAGCAACTTTTCAATTCCACCTCAGCTCTCAGCCAGTCCAACTAACGCTCCGGAACAGTCCGTCGGGATAGCGGGCATCGTCGAGTTTACTTCTGAAGGAAAGCCCCACCTTACCGTGCCGGTCGATACCCTCTCGGCGAAGGAGGCCATATCGCTAGTCATGTTCTCCATGCATCCCAAACCCTTGGGAGATGATGACCTTAGCTCTCTGCTCAGTTCTTCATGGAAGACGACCGGCGAGAGCATTGTCAGAGCCCGAATCAGTGAATTGCGACGAGAAGGCAAGGTGATAACAGAACGAGGAAACTATGTACTCTCAGGCGCGGGGGTCCAGTGGATCCAGAACGACATCCTCCCCCGCCTCCAGAAGATTACTTAGTTTTCGATAACCAGATTCTGCGGGCCGTCCCTTTCTCAGTCATTCTGTAGTGAAATCTCCCGGATCGCCGGGTCCTAGCGAGTAGACCTTGTCTTGAGTATCGCAGAAGAGCCATCTCGACTGCCTTGTCAGACAGCTCGATCTTCATGCCCGCAAGTAGACCACGGACCCTCTGGCTATCCAACTCGCTCGAGGCTTCGAAGAGGCTGAGGACCCGTATTTTCAGCTCATTGTAGTCCATGCCAGAGCGGTTCAACGAATCTCCAAGGGATAGAAGAAGGTTCGGTCCCGGAGTTGCAAGGCATCTTAGCAGATTCGATATTCGGCTGTGAGTAACATCTTGTCGTCCAGCCCGGCTCTCACCTTGAGCCGAAATACTTTCACTTTCATTCCCAACTCTGAAAGTAACACCTTGTCGGATGACCTTCGGGACCGAAAAGCGTTATATCTCGACTCTACACACAGCACGGGCAGGAATAATAATGTCAGGATTAGAGGTCCTCGAACGTAAGTCGGGTTCCGGGGAAGCCGCGGCAGCCATAGAAGTCGTCCTAAAGCATTCCGGCGTAGAGAACAGAATCATCGGCAGCCCAGAAACAGTTCTCAGAGAACTCCTCTCCTACTTCTCGAAAATCTACCCTTCAATTGAGCTCGTCTCCAAGCTCGTGCTCTCGGTTGACAGCCTAGAATTCCTTCAGAGCTGTACCGGAGTGCTTGCCGTCTCACCAGAAGGCCTGGTCGTTCTGAAAGACTTGCGGGAACTCAAAGACAAGGAACTCATGATGATCCATCTCGCAGGATCACGCCTACAGCACCAGATGGGCAAGAAGGAGAGCGACACTCTCTCTCTCGACGAGATCACCAAGACCACGGGACGCTCGACAGGCACCGTAGCGGGCAGGCTTAGCGAACTCTGCAACGAGCAACTCGTCGAACGAGTCGGCAAAGGCTCCTACCGACTCACAACGATGGGTACCAGAGTCGTGATCAAGAACCTCATGCCGCGGGTCGCACAGCTTCCGGAGAGGTAAGAAAAAATGCCAGAACAACCCAAAATCAAGGTTCAGATCGAATGGGGAGACATCAAACACACAGCCGAAGGAGACTTAGAAACTGTTGTTCGAGAAGTCATGCAATTCGCAGCGAAGGTCCTGCCGAACTACTCACTAGCTTCCAAGCTGACCTTCTCACCCGACTACTCTTCCATGGTTGACGATCTTTCCAGCGCGGTCCAGCTAACTCCAGAAGGAGAAGCTGTCCTCTTGAAACCCGAGATGTCGGCCGAGAACTCCATTGCAATGGTACTCTTGGCCGCTCGAGTTGCTCACGCCGTCGGGACCCGATCCAATGTGGAGATGAACCCCGAAGCCATCAGCCGATCAATCGGAAAAGCAGTGAAGACTGTCCGGAACACCTTGGCAATGATGACAAAAACAGGACTCATTGACAGAACGAGCGACGGGTCCTACAAGCTCAGCATGCAAGGCATACGGAAAGCCCACGAGATCGCGAAGGGCCTTACGGCAAGAGCCGCCTCAACACCAACCGAGAAACCGGTGACCGCTTCAGGATGATACGTAAACGGGTGCGGGGACAGACGGGAAAGGGGGCTTTCCCGTCTGAAACTGGGGGAATCTAACCTTGCTCCACCGCACCCAAGAGAGTACTGAGCCTCTTCAGCAAATAAAAAGCATACCTGAGGTCATCGGACTACCTGCTATCCCGGAATCCCTCGTTGAATTATCGACCCGGTCAATGCAGTCGCTCCAAGGATCAAAGTTCAATCCACGACCCGTCTCTCTTGTCGAGATGGGGGTTGACGATGCCGATTCTGAAGAGAGACTCGAAGTCGGCGCCTCCCTAAATTCACCGGGACTGAAGCGCTGCGCGATCAATCCCACGAAAGAGTTCGTCTCCGTGGTCGCTTGCGACGCGTCGAGCGTAAAGATCGGCGAGACAGAGACGGGAATGATCTTCGCTATCCGTGCAGTTGGCGTCTGGAGACAACCGAACAAGATTCTGTACACGAGATGGGGCCCGCTTCTCTTCCACGTCCCGAACTCCGAAGACGTGAGCCAGTATCGTGAAGATGAGTCACGAGCATTCGGAGGACTATCACTCAAGACCTTGAGAGTACTCACACGGCTACGGAATCATGTGGAACGTTGGGTCCAGGAAGTCCTATCAGAATCGCTACACAGCGGAATATTGTTGATCGACGGATCTCTCACCGCAGGCACCCCCGACAACCCCGCGGCCCGCGTCAACAAGATTCTAGCGACAGCCCGCCAAAACAATTCCATTGTAATCGGTATATCGAAAGCAACTCAGCTGACGGTTGGGGGAAGAAACATTCTCGGACTCACAAACGACAAAGACGCGCCGCACCAGATCGACATCAGCTCCCTAGTCGAAAGCGAATATCCACCGTACCCCGTTAGGTTCCTTGGCAGAGTGTATGTTGCAAAACTATCCAGTGACGGATTCCTCTTCAGAACAGACATTGATCGAGAGTCGAGCCAGGAAGAAGCCCAACAAGCGCTCGAACGACTAGCTGGCACAGACGTTATCTTTCACGGTTATCCGGAGACTCTGCGAATCGCCCACATTTTCAGCACCTTCACGGCTAACGAGATTCTTGCGGTCCAACGATTCGTTGCGTCCAACCACCACATCACGCTGCAGTCCCGTCCCAGCCTGCGACGATCGCTCTTCGGACCCTTCGGGACAAGCAGGTACGTCGCCTAGTCATGCGAATCTACCGGAAAGAAGGCGATCAGGTCCAGCTGATCGCTTTTCCCGACGAGCGCGTCCAGCGAGGAGACTATCTGCTGATAGAAGATCCTGGATTGGCGAAAGGACTCCTCGTCCAAATAATCGATTTACAATACGCCAACGTCCCGGGAATTCTTGAGGACATCCTTCGAGACGTCATGACAGACGGCGAACTTTCCGGAGAGGATATGGACCCCCTCAACATTTCCAGCGAAGTAGACGCATTGAAAGACACGCGGCTTGCAGTCTGCAAGATCAGAGGAACAATCACGGGCGAGAAAGACCTCTCACCGACCACATCTTGGCTTCCGTCTCGAACCGCGTCCCGAATACGCGCTTATCCAATCAACCGTCTGATCATGAATGGTGGAAAGAGGCCGCTGACGGTTGGCCATAACGACGGCGACCCTGTCCAGATCGACGCGGGGGGTCTTGACGGTGGCCTAAACATCATCACGGGGCGCAAAGGAACAGGAAAGTCCCACCTCGCAAAACTTCTGCTCCTATCAATGGCCGGGCTTGGAGCACCATGCATCGTTCTAGATGTGAACGGCGAATACGTCAACCTCCACAAATCCAAAGACGGACGCCTGTCCACATCAAGACTCACAGTCATCGCACCACGAAGCGGGATCAACTTCGCTCTTGCCAAGCTCGGGTATCGGACAATGGCAGGGGTCCTAAGCAACGCCCTGGATCTCCCAGCAACGTCCTCGAAGGTGTTCAGCACAATCTGGCGAGACCTAGAATCCAAGGGCGACCTGACCCTACCAAATCTGATTCAGACCGTCCAGTCATGGAGCTGCCACGAGAGCGTCAGAGAAGCGCTCGTCTCAAGACTCCAAGTCCTCTTGGAATCTGGACTCTTCTACGACGAGACCAACCCTCTGACTGAGGAAAAGATTCTTCACGCTATCGACGGCGGAGGGATCCTCGTTATCAATCTGAAGAACCAGAGCCACCTCGTCCGGCGGATCATCGTCGAGATCTTCCTTGGCGAGCTGACGAAGATCCTTTCGTCCAACTGGCTTCGAGCCGCCTTCCTCTTCGCCGAAGAAGCCCACCTCTACCTCAGAGACACATACTGGGACGATATCATCACTAGGATGCGCCATATCGGGCTGTTCACGACCTTCATCACTAACCAACCCGACACAGTCCAAGAAACCATCTACCGACAAGCCGACAACGTCTTCATCTTCAACTTCACCAACGAACACGACATCGAAACGATCGGCAAAGTGGCAAAATCCGATAGCGAGACTATTCGCTCGCTAATCAAGGGAACACCGGCGCGAAGATGCCTACTTCTCGGAAACGTTGTCCACGACCTGCCTCTAATGGTCGACATCGAAGCACTAGATGTTAGAACGATGGGAGAAACTAGACTGTTCTTTTCATGATAGAACGGCCTCATGCGACCGTCCTCTCAAAGATGCATCAACGTTGTGACCTAGATGGGCGGGTGCTTTTCCCCGTTTTCAACCATGAGCTTCTCGGCATGCCTATACTGCTCTTCGACATTCTTCATGTTGCGCGGATCGAGATCGGAAGGATGCTTCGAAGACCTGTTTTGATCAGAAACCCGGCTCAAACATGCACAAAACGAACAGTTTCCCCTAGGAGAGCGAAACTTCCTTCATGAAATCTCTTCGGGGAAGGGGGTAGGGGTATACGGCCCAGACAAGGGAAAAAGGAAGAAACCACACCTCATCCCGTAGACACGTTCCAGGTGACGCTGGTCGAATAGACGGGCTCGGTCTGGAGAGAGGCCAGCGCCTTGGCAAGCGATTTCAGGTGTCCATAGCCAACCACGGCAACCACCTGTCCCGCTGTCGAATACATGATATCCCGAATCCTCGCTACCATGAACTCCTCCCGAACATCCAGCAGAAGCCTACTCAACTCAGGATAGCGCAGTCGAAACAGCCGAAGCTGCTCTTCCAAGTTCTCCGTTAATTTGGACAAGTTGAACCCTCCAAACGGCAAGAGCGCGATACTAACCAAGGAATCAACTCCGAGCCTCACTTTCTCCCGCAAAGGAAGCTTCCGGAGAGATCCGACCGTCATTCCAATGGGAAGATCAACAAAAGCTACCCTCGCCCCAACCGCCCTGGCAGCCTCAACTGCTCGGAGCATCTCCTGTCCCGGAGGCGAACCTGTCATCTCACCAGCAAACCTCTCAAGTAGCATCATTGCTAGGAATGATCCGCCGCCACCATGGCCTGAGGATTTGCCAGGAGTCTGGAGCGCCATGAGCCTCCCCTCATCCAGCTCCAACGCCACCACCTCCGGCTTCAATCTCAGAATCGTTTCCCGCACAAAGCTGGCGCTCTTAGGGTCCACGTGAATCGTCCCAATCAGACTGAGACGATCGCTTACCTTCTCAATGGCCGACGAGTCTGCAACCGTCCCCGATTTTCAGCTTCAATCCCTATAAGGCGGTCAATCTACCTTTCCATACATTCCAGTCATCCAGGCACAAGGAGGTCCCAAGAAGTGAGCGAGATCGATAAGCTCGACGACGAAAGACAACAACTCAGAATCGAGCAATCAAAGAGCCTCGACCAGCTCAACGAGACGAAGATCAAGTTACAGAAAGTCCGGGAAGAATTACAGAATCTACGTAAGACCAGGGACGGTCTAAACGACACCGTCCGAGCGCTCAAGCAGACCCGTGACAAGCTTCGAGACACATCCCGCGAGAAGCTTGCGACGCTTCGAGAACTTCTCAAGAAAATGAGTGACCGGCCGCACGCGTCAATCGCCGAGAAGGAACTGGCAGCGTTGGAATGGCAAGTCCAGACATCACCACTCGAGAAAGACGACGAGAAACGCTTGATGACGAAGATTAGGAGCTTGGAAATCCGCGTCACGGGCTACCACAAGGTCCTCAAGCTAAGAGAGGATATCACCAAGCAACGAGAAGAAGCCGATCAGATGCACGCGAGAATCCAGGAATTAGCTGCTGAAAGCCAGAAACATCACGCGGATATCGTCCAATTGTCCGAAGCATTCCAGACACTCAGGCTGAGACGTGAAGAACAGCAGAAAACACTCGACGACCTCAAACGGAGAACAGATGATACAAATCAGAAATTCCTGCAACTAAGAAATACTTTGACAGATGACGAAAAGAGAATTCAGCGTCAGAAGGAAGAAGCGCTCAAGGAAGCTCTAAAGGACACGGCTCACAAGAAGCTCAGCAAAGGCGGAAAGCTAACGCTACAAGAACTCAGCGCACTCTACGAAGGAACAGAAGAGTGAAGCGTCCAATCGGAATCATCGGTGGCTCAGGAGTAAAATCAATCCTCAAAGGAAACCAGAAGATCCTAGGGACACCCTACGGACCAACTCCCAACCTTACGATGGGCGAAATCGACTCGAGACCCGCGGTCTTCCTACCACGGCATGGAGAAACTCACTCAAGCCCACCGCACAAGGTGAACTATCGAGCAAACATCTGGGGACTGAAGAGCCTCGGAGTCGAACGCATCGTCGCAACAAACGCGGTTGGGGCGATCAATCAACAACTCTCACCCGGCGAAATCGTCATCCCTTCCGACCTAGTCGATATGACAAAGTCCCGAGTTGGAACATTCTATGAGAGTTCACCGGTCACCCACATTGATGTCTCCCAACCGTATTGCCCCAAGGTCAGAGAGGTATTAGTCGCCTCGACCGCGGCAAATGGAAGAAGCTCACCCAAGGAGGTAGTTATGGCATGTACTGAGGGTCCCCGTTACGAGACCCCGGCGGAGATCCAGATGCTTAGAATCATGGGGTGCGACATAGTCGGGATGACTGGGGCCCCGGAAGCTTTTCTGGCCCGCGAGCTTGAGATGTGCTATGCTTCGATAAGCTTCGTATCAAATATGGCCGCGGGGCTTCAGAGAACGTTATCAGCAAGGGAAGTGGAAGAGGAGGGCCACGAGACCAGCCAAGTGCTCAATAAGATCCTAACTGGAGCGATAGCAAAAATACCTGAGTCTAGGAAAGACTGTCCCTGCGGGACCGCGCTCGCACACGCTCAACTGAGGAAAGAGGAAACCCAGGAAATCGC
>WNGK01017888.1_pt1 | contig 10161 bp, 13 predicted proteins | sample 5400601 | NCBI WGS metagenome assembly WNGK01 (sample SAMN13153376, study PRJNA577476) | soil metagenome | isolation source: 60 cm soil or saprolite under Garry oak tree replicate 1 | place: USA:California | collected 2016-06-15 | reverse complement strand
TGCTGGCGCGCGGCCTGGGTATCCTGAAAAGGAATTCCTTCCCATCGAAGCGTCGCGGATTTGGCGGAGTGTTCCCTCGACGGCATGTGGCTGAATGGCGGTCGGCTCAAAGACGGCGGGCTGGAAGATCAGCATAGCATGGAGGTTCGAGCTGTGAGCTATGAGCTCTCAGCCATCACCTGTCAGCTGTCAGAAAAAGGCGCGTTTACGGGCTGATCCGATTTAAGCTCAATGAGAATAACCCCCACGAAAGTCCATTCCTGATTTCCTACCATCTGCGTGAACCAAAATATTTGCGGACTCCGATTGCGTTATAGCGGCCCCATGGACCATTTGGGCCCAGGTCGGCGGTCCCCAGATTGCGATCACGCGCTCCGAAGCGGTCAAAGAGAAAGTGCTGGGTGACCCGCATCTCGAAGCCTTTTCCGATGTATATGGCAGCGCCCCAGGAATGTTCGACGCCGATGCTGTCGAAGGACCAGGTATAGAGGTTCTGAGGAACGTTCCTGCCGAAAAGGAAACGCGGCTCGCCAAAGAGCATGAAGCGGCGCAATTGGCCCCGTCCAAATGGCCGGACTTCGAGCAGTCCGGAAAACATATATCGCGCAAATTCGCTACAGGGAGCATTAGCGCCGCCGAATTTGCCAGCATCGGCCCGGCAGAGGTTCGGGTCGATTTCATTGTGAGGCGGGGCGATATCGAACTGGGCGTATCCCCAGAAGGTGTCTGAGGGAAAGAACAGCCGGTCCCCAGGCGAGCTCTTGGTCAGCTGGGCCTGGGTTCCAATGGCCAGCAGCAAGAATGGAGCTAGAAGAAATCGTTTCATGCAATCCTCCCCGACGCGATTGGAAAACGGTGGCAGGTTGTGCCCTGCAAGCGAGTCCGAATTGTACAACCCGATCCTGTTGCGCCTTCAATCTCCTTGGCTGTGAAGACTATTAACGGCCTCGGTTCAAGGAATCTCATTCAAATTCCAGGTCCCTAAGTGAATCGCTCTACGAAAAACCATAGTGGCTGGCTGTGAATTCTCCAACAAGTTGGAGAATGTGAATATGGGTTGAACGCTAAGTACCGCTAAATCAGAGAATTGGTTTGGCCAGGCTCTTGCTCTAGAAGCTACACAAGGAGCACCAGAACCCATGGGTCAGGAGATTTCAGTTTCGTATCAGGCGGTAAAGAGTAAGGTCTACCGGCTCATCGATAGTCTGGTCGAAGACTCTAAGAACCAGGACGATGTGCAGGAGTCGGTTAGGCGCTGGTGGAAGCATATCCACCCGGCGGATCGGCCGATTGCCCGCAAACACCTTCTGTCGGTATTGTCGAAGTCGACCGCAACCCTTGAGGCAATTTCTGGCGGACTCACCGATCTGCAAGACTTTGAGATCCGCCCGGTTCACACGGAGACAATACGCGCCGAAAATGTTGTCAGGATGCATAGCATCTCGAACGAAACAGTCGTCCAACGACTCAAAGCTTCGATGTAGGCTTCGAAAAGAGATCTAGTTTTACGAGCAGCCCGGCCCTTGCGCCGGGCTTAGTTTTTGCCATCAAAGGTGCGATGCGGCTTGCGCTTCATCAGAAGATGATCAGACCACGCCGCAATCCCACAGTCACGGCCTCGGTTCGTGAAGTCGCACCCAGCTTTCCGATAATCGAACTCACGTGAAATTTAATGGTGTTGCGGGAGACTCCCAGGCGTTTGGCAATCTCCAGATTTGAGAACCCCTCTGCAACCAGGTTTAGCACTTCAAGTTCACGATCGGTTAGGGGATCGAGTATGGTCAGGTCTGGCTGACTGTCCGTCGGCGACTTGTCATATGAGATTCCCACATGCAAGCCTGCGGCGAGGGCTGCCGTTGCGGCAGTGATTTGCGTCGTTGTGGCTTCCGGGGGAAGCACGGCATCCGCAGCATTTGACCGCCGCTGACTGGCATCACGGGACAACCAGAGAACACGCCCAGGAAAGGCCCGCAGTGATTTCGCAACGGGCCTCTCTGCCGAGGATCTGTTTTGTCGGCGACTAGTCTTCACGACCACCACATCAGCGCTGCGAAGCCTGAACTCGGGATCGGAGGAAATGGCAACGCCGATCACGACGAAATTCCCCGCGGACGTGAAGATGTCCGCTAATCTATCCGCCTGCTCGACGCTATCTCCAATTACGAATACGCGAATCCGGCCCTGCATGTGGTTACCGGCGGGGACGTTCCCCGACCTGGATGGTGGAAGTAAAATGCTCGCCGCCGCGAATTCCGTCAACGTTTGCATTTTGACCTGGATTCAAGGCGGAGAGAATCGAGGTTGTGCCCACGTCTCCGAAGCTTCGGCCTGCGATGTTTAGCAAAACATCTCCCAGCAAAATACCGGCCTTGTCAGCGGGGCTGGCGGATTCCACGTGCACCGCGAGAACTCCCGTGCCAGCTTCTGCTGCAACGACTCTGACACTCGGACCGGCTGCAAGCCCAACCCGAGATAGGGACTCGGCACGTATCCCTTCTCGCGGAGCACGCTGGTGACGCGTTTGATAGTGAGATAGGGTACAGCCAGAGGAGATCCACGCCGCAGTGCGCTGGTGGTCATGCCGATGATCTTCTGGTCAGCACCGATGATGGCGCCTCCGGAGAAGCCGCGGTAAAGGTTAAGATCCGGACGGATGAACGCGTCCATCTTCTTTCCGCGATGCGTGTGCCATTCGCCCATCAGTCCGGAAAGTATTCCAGCACTGGCCACCAGGTTGCCGCGCCAGGTGCGAGCGATGGCGACTACGAAATGCCCGACTGCCAGTTGAGGATTTTCTACGAAGCTGGCGCCGCCATCAAGTTTTGCATCACAGTTCAACAATGCGACGTCAGTTCCGGAATCTCGCCCCACCAGGCTTGCGGTAAACGGTTGACCGGGTGAGATCCAACCACGAACAGTTTCTCGCTCCGAGATTGTGTGTGCTGCGGTAACGATTGTGTGATCATCGAGAACGATTCCGCTCGCGGTTCGGCCTCCGCCAGCCTGTACAGTTACGATATCTTTACCGACTGCTTGAATTGCTTGCGATATTTCGTTTGAGAACTCGTTCCAAGTGCCCATTTATTCCTCCGGAACGAGAATGGCAGAGTTTATGGGACTGGCGCATCTGCCAGATGGGTAGGGCACCAACAACGTCGCTGTCCTTCAGGAACCTTGATAAGAACAGCTAGGACGCCGACAGCTATAAGCGCTTTGCATCGAAACCAGAGAGAAGTGCCGCATTCATGCAACTTCTGGTCGCTACTTAAAAAAATGCGTCCCCGCGGAGCATCTCCGCACCAAAGCAAAGCGGCGGCTAGTTGCAAGGAGTCTGCGGCCCGCAAATCGTAGCGCTCGACCAGTTGCATTGAAGTTGCACGGATCGCGTCAGTCGGAGAGATAACGGCCCACGATGAAAAAAGAGCATTTGCCAAATTACGGCTTTTGGCAAAATCGTCTGTACTGATTTTGCCAGTGCGCAGGAGTCGCGCGACAGCGCTGGCTATTTCGACAGGCGTCGCCCACCAGACGACGACATCAAGAGTCTTGTACACGGCTAACGCCCGTGAGGTGTTTGACTGACGAACTAATAACGGCACCAGGGCACTGGTGTCCCAGAAGGCGGAGATGCGGTTCAACGGCCCTCGCGTTCCTGCCTCCATAGCTCCTGCATTACTTCATCGGACACGCTTCCTACCGGATCTGGCGAGGGTACGTCGGATCTCTTCTTTCGCGGTGGAATAAGGACGCCGCTAGCGACAAGGCGGCGCTCTTGCTCGCCAAGTGCCTCAATTTCACAGGGAATGATGCGCGCCACCGGTCTTTCCCGATCGCATACCAGCACTTCTTCTCCATTTCGCACGAACTGGAGATGCGCGCTCAACTGCGCTTTTAAGTCGCCGATCTTGACGGTCCGCATGAATGCATTGTATCCCAAGTTGACCATGTTGGTCATGTTATCAAACAGGCTCCCGCCAGCAATCTGAGGCCGAAGCGAAAGAGAAAAGGAGTCCAGCTTCCCGGACTCCTCATTAACTAAATAAGTTAAATGCACTGCAAGTCTAAATGTCGTAATACAACGCAAACTCGTACGGATGCGGGCGCAACCGGATGGCGTCCACTTCTTTCGAGCGCTTGTAATCGATGTAGGTGCTGAGCAGCTCTTCGGTGAAGACGTCGCCTTTTAGCAGGAAGGCGTGGTCTTTCTCGAGAGCGTCCAGCGCGTCTTCGAGCGAACCGGGCATCGAGGGAACCTTTGCCAGCTCCTCTGGACCGAGATCGTAGATGTCCTTGTCGAGCGGTTGGCCTGGGTCGATCTTGTTTTCGACTCCGTCCAAGCCTGCCATTAGCATTGCGGCAAATGCGAGATACGGATTGCAGCTCGGGTCCGGTGGACGGAACTCTACGCGCTTGGCTTTTGGCGATGCCGAGTACATCGGGATGCGGCATGCTGCCGAGCGATTACGGCGCGAGTATGCGAGGTTGACTGGAGCTTCGAACCCTGGCACCAGACGCTTATAGGAGTTCGTGGTCGGGGCAATGATCGCCGCCAGCGCTGGGCCGTGCTTAATCAGCCCACCGATATACCACAGGGCCATCTGCGAGAGTCCGGCATAGCCGTCGCCGGCGAACAGAGGCTTGCCGCCCTTCCACAGCGACTGGTGGGTGTGCATGCCGCTGCCATTATCCTGGAAGATCGGCTTGGGCATAAAGGTGACGGTTTTGCCGTACTGATTGGCGACGTTCTTCACCACGTATTTGTAAAGCAGCATGTGGTCGGCCGAGTTCACCAGCGAGTCAAATTTCAGATCGATTTCGGTCTGCCCACCGGTAGCGACCTCGTGGTGATGACATTCCACTTCCAGGCCACAGTTTTGCATGGTCATGACCATCTCACTGCGCAGGTCCTGATAGTGGTCCATGGGCGGGACCGGGAAATATCCTTCTTTGTAGCGCGGGCGATATCCGAGATTGTTGTGCTCGCGGCCGGAGTTCCAGCGGCCCTCTTCGGCGTCGATGAAATAAAACCCGTGCTGCTCGCGCTGATCGAAGCGAATGTTATCGAAAATGAAGAATTCGGCTTCTGCGCCGAAGTACGCGGTATCGGCAAGACCGGTGGATCCCAGGTAAAGCTCGGCTTTCTTCGCGATGTAACGCGGATCGCGGTCGTAGCGCTGCTTGGTGACCGGATCGATCACGTCGCAGATCATCACCAGCGTTGGCACTTCAGTGAAGGCATCGAGCGTGTGGGTGTTGGGATCGGGAATCAGGAGCATGTCGCTCTCGTTAATTGCCGCCCAGCCGCGAATGGACGAGCCGTCCATGCCGAAGCCTTCTTCGAATGAGTCCTCGGTCAACTGGTTAATGGGATAAGAAACGTGCTGCCATAGGCCTGGCAAATCCGTGAAGCGGAGGTCAAGCAGCTTGGCCCCGTTTTTCTTCGCGAACTCCAGGACAGTCTTTGCATCTGCCATTTTGAAATGCTCCTTTAGGAAGTCGGGCGACACCCGGAAATATCAGATTTGCGGACACACTACTCTCAGCCATTAGGCTGCATAATCGAACTTTCTCTGGGAATCTGGAGAATTGTACACCTGCTACAATCGTTCCAAACAGTGCAGGTGCGTTCAGTTTAGTGCCGAGCGGATGTCTCGGCGAAATTGATTGTTTTTATCAGCGGGATAATTAGTTCAAATGCGGGTGCTTCGGGCTTCAGGCTGTGGGCTCTGGGCTTCAGGCTCTGGGCTTTGACTTAGCAATTTCGGCAGATTCGTTTCAAGTCAGAATCGTTTTTCGGGCTGATAAGATTCAGATTGCGCGTTCGGCATTTCAGTTGAAAGCTTTAACGAGATAGCCCAAAGCCCGAAGCACCCCGGAGCCCGAAGCCTAGAGCCAAAGCCCGGAGCCTAAAGCCGGTTTTTTCTATGGATTTCGATCAATTAGAAACGTTTCTTGAGGTTGCGCGGCTTTCCAGCTTTTCGCGGGCGGCGGAGAAACGCTTTCGCACGCAGCCAGCAATTTCATCCCAGATTCGTTCGCTTGAGGAAGAGGTCGGCGCCAAGCTGCTGGATCGTTCCGGAGGAAAAGTCTCCGTCACAGCATCAGGCAAACTGTTTCTTAAGTTCGCGGAAGAGACGCTTGACGCACGTAAGTCCGTGGTGACGGCGATCGCCGAAACCGAGCGCGTGCCTCGTGGAGAGATCGTGGTTGGCGCGAATGAAGGCACCTGCCTTCACATTCTTCCGGAAGTCTTCGCTGAATTTAAAAAACAATATCCGGATGTTTCAGTCAGCATTAAGCGGGCTGACTACTCCAAAGTGCTCGAATCAGTCATCGATAATTCAGTCGACTTCGGCGTCGTTTCCATGCCAATCACTGACCCCCGGCTTACCGCCGTGCTCATCCACAAAGATGAACTGGTGCTGATCACGCCTCCCAAACATCCGTTGGCCAAACTCAAGTCGGCTTCTGCGGCCGACATCGCGCAATATCCGCTGGTGATGCCAAAGGTTGGACACACTCGCGATGCCTTGGACGATCTCTTTCATCAGCGCAAACTCAAGCCGCGCTACGCAATGGAGCTTGATTCCAGCGAGCTGCTCAAACGCTTTGTAGCTGCGGATGTAGGAATCGGCTTTATTTCGCGTTCCAATGTTCAGGAAGATGTGAAAGCAAATGTCCTGGCCGCCATCGCCTTTACCGAAGCGCCAATTCGCCGCGACCTGGCTCTGGTGTTCCGCAAGGACAAAGCATTGAGCCGCGCAGCGCTGGCGTTCATTGACATTGCAGTGAAGATCAAAACCGCCGAGAGTGTGGCGGGTGGCAAGCGTTAAGAAGCGCGGGCTTTGGCGATATCCGAGTCGCCGGCCAGCTGTGAATTGCGTGGCGGAACTTCCCCGTCGTAAAGCGCGCACACTCTTTCGACGGCTGATTTCACAATCGTAGTGCTGAAGGGTGTGGACGCATGAGACTTCCGCTCTTGATTCTGCACATCCTCGGTGGCACGACTGGACTGCTGGCCGGTACCTTGGGGATCGCTGTTCGCAAAGGTAGCCGCCTGCATCGCGGCTCCGGAAACGTCTTCACTATTGCGATGCTGACGTTGGCCTCGAGCGGTCTGTGTCTGGCGATCCTCAAGGCTCAGCACGGAAATGTAATCGGCAGCATCGTCACCTTTTACATGATCACGACTGCGTGGCTCGCCGGCCGACGCAGGAACTTAGACCGGTATGATTGGGCGGCGCTCCTCGTGGGGGTCGGCGGAGCAGCCGCCGTAATCACGCTCGGTGTCCAGACGCTCCACCACCCTGACAAGAATGCCCCTGCGGCAATGTGCTTCTTCTTCGGCGTCGTCCTCCTGCTTGCCGCCGCCGGAGACATCCGTATGCTCGCGGGCGGAGGCATTACTGGCCGACGGCGCATCACGCGTCACCTCTGGCGCATGTGCTTCGGACTATTCATCGCCACAGGCTCTTTTTTCCTAGGCCAACAACAAGTCTTTCCCGTTTTCCTGCGCGGCTCTATTTTTCTGACAGTCCTCGCCGTGCTGCCCTTCCCTGTGATGATCTATTGGCTTATCCGCGTACGCTTCAGCGAGGCCTACAAAAATCCTGACGTGATCGGTGAAGGCAAGGTCGATTTGCGTGATCTGCCATTAGCGGGAACCTGAATCGAATCGTTCGGGAATTGGCGTGTCATAGCTTCGAAGAATCTCCAAGTGAATCCATGCCAGCGATATGATAGAGAAAGGTAGGACGGGTGGTGATCAATTTGAAACGTCGGGCCGGAGCAGAGCAGATGAACTGGTGGGGTCACTGATACGAAACGACGCAAGGACCGCGGCATTCGCCCTGATCGAGCACAAGGAGCACACGAAGATGAAGCCAAAGAACACGATCTGCCTCTGGTTCAACAAAGACGCGCATGATGCGGCGCGCTTCTACGCAGCCACATTTCCGGATAGCAAAGTAACCGCTGTTCACGAGGCCCCCGGTGACTATCCGGACGGTAAGAAGGGCGATGTGCTGACGGTGGAGTTCACGGTCCTGGGCATTCCCTGTCTCGGTCTCAACGGCGGCCCGGCGTTCAGGCACACCGAGGCCTTTTCCTTCCAGATCGCGACGGAGAATCAGGAAGAGACGGACCGTTACTGGACCGCGATCGTCGGCAATGGCGGCACGGAAAGCCAGTGCGGTTGGTGCAAGGACCGCTGGGGCCTCTCCTGGCAGATCACTCCGCGTGCGCTAACCGATGCGCTTGCGGCTGGTGGCGGTGAGGCAAAGCGTGCCTTTGACGCGATGATGACGATGAAGAAGATCGACATCGCCGCCATCGAGGCAGCGCGGCGAGGCTGACGTGAACACGCCGACAACGTCCTTATTCGTCCTGGATCACGAGCAATAAGAAATTGCCTTCGCCTCGACATACAGCTGCTCTGAAATTTGATTTGGCTTGTTGTTGTACAATTCGCCCGTGACCCGCCGGATTTTGATTTTTCTCACTGTTTTCTTTCTCGCGTTGGGTGTTTGCGTGTCCGGCCAGAGCGCCGGAAAGGCCAAACTCAGCTACAAATTGCTCTCAGTTCACGTCAAAGGTTTGAATCAATTCAAGGAAGATCAGATTGTTGCGGCGTCCGGCCTGAAGCTTGGGCAGTTCGCTGGCGAGGAGGAATTCAAGCAGGCGGCCAATAAGCTTGGCGAGACTGGTCTGTTCACCGACCTGACCTACAGCTATCAGTACTCGTCGGCTGGGTGCAACCTGGAATTACAAGTTGCCGAGAACGAAAAGCTCGTCCCGATCACATTTGAGAACCTGGTCTGGTTTTCCGACGACGAGTTGCTTGGTCTGTTGCGCGCGCGGTTGCCGCTTTTTCCTGGCCGCCTGCCTCTGGGAGGCAATCTTGCAGACCAGATCGCAATTGCACTGAAAGCAATTCTCGCGGAAAGAAAAATTTCCGGCGATGTAGACTACCTGCGCGCGGCGACGCTGGATGGACCGATTGATTCCTATATCTACAAACTGAATCTTCATCCGGTGCTGGTTCGCGGCCTGGATTTCCCTGGAGCTTCTTCGGCGGAACTACCTCCTTTACAGGCTGCAGCCAAGGCACTCTCCGGACAGGACTACTTGCGCAGCAAAATGCGAGTGCAGGAACGGCTGAATTTCCTGCCGGTTTACCGATCTTTGGGATACCTGAAGGCGCAATTTGCGGACGCGAAGGCCAGAGTGGGTGACGACGGCGCGAACACGCTGGTCGACGTCAGCTTCCCTGTTGCCCCAGGGCCGCAGTACAGGCTGACGCAAATCCAGTGAATCCGTGGTCAGCTTTCGGCTCAATGTGGCTGAGGGGGACCTCTATCGCATGGGCGAACTCGAGATCAACGGAATCAGCGCGGATGCCGCCAAGAAGCTCTCGGCCCAGTGGCAGTTGAAGCCTGGAGACGCGTTTGACGATAGCTACATGGACCGATTCTTCAAAACGACGTATCGCGATGTCGGCTTGCCGGGATATTGGAAGATAATTCCCAAGAAGGCGGTTGATCGGCAGAATAAGACGGTTTCCGTGGCGCTGCATTTTGTGCCAAAGAATTGAATGAGACCAAGGCAAGAGCGTCGTTGGTCGTTGGCCAGACCCATTTTCGCTGGCGCCTGTGACTGTCCGACTGACTGTGGTTTTTGACCGTTGAGCTCGCAAGGTATCGTAAAGATTGCAAAAAACAATTCTTGGAGAGTGCTCGATGAAGATGAAATTGAAACTTGCTGTTCTCGTCGCCGCTTTAGCAATTTCCACCACTGCCGCCCTTGGGGCGGGCAAATCGCAGACTTTTACTGGCGAAGTCAGCGACTCTATGTGCGGGGCCAAGCACATGATGCAAGGCAAGCCGGGGGAGTGCGCGCGCGCCTGCGTCGGCAAAGGGTCGAGTTATGCGCTGGTGGTTGGCGACAAAGTTTATTCTCTACAGACTCAGGACAAAGCATCTCAGGACGAACTGAGCAAGCTGGCGGGTGAGAAGGCGAAGGTCACGGGAACGGCAGACGGCGAGACGATTCAGGTCAGCAAGGTGGACACCGCGAAATAGAATCCGAGCGGGAGCGCCGGGGTCCCCCGCTGAATCCACGCACGTCGCTGGACGGGCGAGACGCCCGTCGCTCCGTAAAATT
>WNGK01009237.1_pt1 | contig 10162 bp, 7 predicted proteins | sample 5400601 | NCBI WGS metagenome assembly WNGK01 (sample SAMN13153376, study PRJNA577476) | soil metagenome | isolation source: 60 cm soil or saprolite under Garry oak tree replicate 1 | place: USA:California | collected 2016-06-15 | reverse complement strand
CCCACGTCGACCGCGCGGTCGAACCGCTGCCCGTTGAGCAAGCGGCGGATCGCGATGACCTCGGCCTGGTGCTCGTAACTCCGGCCCGCCCAATAGTCCTGGTAATTAAAGCCCGAATCGTCGTAGAACGCGGGCCCAGAATTCACGTGTGCCTTCATCACAATGGTCCCCCCGCCATGTGATCCCCGCAGCATGCTCTCACGTATCCCGGCGGGACGCTCCTTTGCGAGATCTTTCCGCCTGTCTTTCCCGGAGGGAGGGATAACGAAGACTCTTATCGCGAGTTATGGCTCCGCAAAGTTCACAAGTCAGGCATCGAATTGGTGTCGGCTAGTGATATGTCTCACCGAGCCCGGGGCACCGCCGGCTCGTGCCCGGCAGGTGGCGAGGCCCCGGGCGAGCAGCGCACCGAGAGGGATGGTGCCGAAAACCGCCAAGCCAGCTAGTCCGCCAAGCCAGCCGGTGAGGCGCTCCGGGCCGGCTGCGGCGGACCCGCCCGGCCAACTAGGCATGCCTGCGGGAACGTGAATACTTCGAGGAGCTGAGGTGCCCGGGCAACCACGCACGCGTTCAGGACTGTGAGACGTCACCTGAATGTCAGTAGCTATGCGTCATGGGATTGTCAGTGCTGTGGGCGGCGTAGCGGCATGACGCCCAGGTGATGCTCGCCGGTGAGTGTGAGCGGGGCTTCAGAAGGCAAGCCGCCGATGCCTTGGCCGGAGCGCTGATGGGCGCCAACAAGGGCCAAGCTGGAGTGGCCGGGACTGACCCGCCGGGCACTGACTTGCCGGACTGGGCACTGCCGCTTCGTCACCGACGGTGACAGTTCGACGAGCGCCCTGCACGCGATATCCGCCGATCTGCTCGGGTTCCGGCCGGTCGGCGACGGTGTTTTAGGCCGCGCTGGAATGATCGTTCTGTGCGGCTGTGGCTATGTAGTCGGTCGCGGGTTCCCCGTCGCCTTTCGAAAAAATGGTGTGCCAGCGGGCCAGGACAGCCTGGGCTTGCCGCCGGGCGGCGCTGCCATTCAGCGCCGCAGCAGACCCTGGACGCCTGGCCCAGGAGCCGGCTTCTGCTACGAGCATCCTCGTGGCACAGAGCCCCTCAGGGTGTCCCATAATCATGGCGGGCGACAGCGTGTGGCCTTCCCGCCGTGCGTGTGGCCGGGTAACGCCTGATGCCCGTGGGTCAAACTGCCCATTTGCCTCCGGCGGCCAGGGGAGACTCGACCTTGCCCTGGTGGTCGGCGATCCGTACGGCCAGCGCCGAGGCTGACTTTGGAATCGGCGGTCGGGCCTGGCAGAATCGGGTCCGTGCTGGCCGGAAGGATCGCGGAGCTGTGCGAGCTGCACGGCGCGGCGGTGTGCTCGGCGGCGGAGCGACGAGGCTGGGTAGGGCTGGTCGGCGGCGAGCCGGGCATCGGCAAGACCCGGCTGGCGGCCGCGTGCGCGGCCCGGCTGGCAAAGGACGGGTTCGGCTGCGCGTGGGTGAGTTGCCCGGAGGATGACGGCGCGCCGCCGTTCTGGGTGTGGGGCCGGCTGCTCGACCAGCTCGGCGTCAGCGGTGTGCTGCGCCCAGGCCCTAATGAAGCGGATCCCGAGCTGTCCCGGTTCCTGTTGTTCGAGGCGGTGGCGGCGGGGGTCCGGGAGGCGGCGGCGAAGCGTCCGCTGCTGCTGGTGGTGGACGACCTGCACTGGGCGGACCCGGGTTCCAGGCGGCTGCTGGCGGCGATCCGGGGGGCGCTGGCCACCTTGCCGGTGGTGGCCTTGTGTACCTACAGGGACTCAGAGCCGGGGGCGGACGCCCTGTGCGCCGAGGTCGGCCCGGAACGCCACCTCGTGCTCGGCGGGCTGCCTCCCGGCGAGCTGGCCGCCGCGGTGCGCATGGCCACCGGTTCCGCCGTCCCGGACGCGCTCCTGGATGGGCTGCATGCCCGCACGGCTGGCAACCCCTACTTCGCCGCTGAGACGGTCCGGCTGCTTCGCGCCGAGGGGCGGCTGGACACCTCGGCCCAGCTGCCGGGCGAGCTGCTACCGCCCACCGTGCGGGCGGTACTGGAGCGGCGGCTGGCCCGGCTGCCGGCATTGGCCGCCGAGCTGTTGCAGGTGGCCGCGCTGCTCGGCGACGAGCTCGATCCGCCGCTGCTCGCGGAGGTGGCCGGGGAGCCGCTGGCCACGGTGGCGTCCGCGCTGGCCGCGGCCCGGGCGGCCCGGGTGGTCAGCCGCGGCCGGTTCGCGCACCCGCTGGTCCGGGAGGTGCTGGATACGCAGCTCGGGCCCGCCGATCGGTCGCGCTGGCACGCCCGGGCGGGCACGCTGCTAGCCCGGCGATACCGGGCGGGCAGCGTCGGCCCGGCCGCGGCCGCCCGGCACCTGCTGGCCGCCGCAGAACTGGGAGGGGAGGCGGGGCGGGCCGTGGAGTTCGCCCGCCTGGCGGCCGCGGATGCGGTGCGCCGGGCTGGCTATGAGGACGCGGTGCGGCTGTTGTCGGCCGCGCTGGCCTTCGCCGGTCCCGGCAGCGACCGGGGCGAGCTGCTGTGCGCACTGGGCGAGGCGGCTTTGGCTGCCGGGGACCCGGACAGGGCGCGCGCCGCATATGCCGAAGCCGCCGAGCTGGCCCGCCGGACCAGCCGGGCGGAGCTGCTGGCCGCCGCTGCCCTCGGTGTGGCTGGCGGCCAGGGCGGCTTCGAGATCGACCTGCGCGACCCAGACCGGGTGGCCGTGCTCACGGAGGCGCTGGAGGCGCAACCGGAGGGTGACTCAAGAGCCCGGGCCGCGTTGCTCGGGCGGCTTTCGCTGACTCTGGCGTTCACCGGAGCCGCGCCGGAGCAGCGGGAGGCGGTGAGCGCCGAGGCCGTCGCGATGGCCCGGCGGCTGGGCGATCCTGCGGTGCTAGCCGCGGCGCTGGCCGCCCGCTGCGACGCGATCTCGGGCCCTGACCACGTCGCGGAACGGCGCGCAGCGGCGGCCGAGGTCATAGAGCTGGCCCGGGCCGGCGGGGACCGCACCGGCGAGCTGCTCGGACGGCGGCTGCTGCTGGTCGCGCTGGCCGAAGCCGCCGAGTGGCCGGCGGTGGACGCCGAGATCTCCTCCTACGCCCGGCTGGCCGAGCCGCTGGCCCAGCCAAGGCTGACCTGGTATGTACCCCTGTGGCGGGGCGCCCGGGCGCTGATGCGCGGCGATCTAGCCCTCGCCGGCGAGCATGCCCGTGAGCTCGGCGAGCTGGCCGAACGCGCGGGCAGCGTCAACGCCCGGCTGCTTGGGCTGGTGCAGCGGTTCATCCGGCTGGTCAGCGAGGGGCGGGCCGACGAGCTGGCCGGCGACTTCGCCGAGATAATGGGCCTGATCCCGGACGATCCGCAGGCGGGCGCCTGCGCACACGCGTTGCTCTGCGCCCGCCGGGGGCTGCTCGCCGAGGCGCGCGCCGATCTGGACCGGGTGGTCGCCGGGACAGTACCCCGAGACGGGGATTGGCTGCCCAAGTACGTGCAGGTCTCGGTGGCGGCTGTGCTGGCCGGCCACCGGCCCGCGGCCGAGGCGGCCTACCAGCTGCTGAAGCCATATGCCGGGCAGTGTGCGGTGGGAGGCATCCTGGCCGGCAGCTGGGGCTCGGTGGCAGCGCATCTCGGGCTTCTGGCCCGCTACCTGGGCCGAGCTGACGATGCCGACGGGCATTTCGCCCGGGCGGCGGAGCTGGACGCGGTGGCGGGCGCGGCCCTGGCCGCCCGGACGCGGGAATGGGCGGGCGGCGAAGCGCCAGACGGCGTGGTTGTGTTCCGCCTCGACGGAGAGGTGTGGACGCTGCGCTACGCCGGCCGCACGGTCCGGATGCGGGACAGCAAGGGGCTGCGCGACCTGGCGGTGCTGCTGTCCCGCCCCGGCGAACAAACCCATGTCGGCGAGCTGACCGGCGCGCGCTCGCGGCCTACCGGGAGCGGTTGCGACAGATCGACGCTGAACTCGACTCGCTCGACGTAGGCGCCGCTGAAGCCGAGGCACTGAACAAGGAGCGAGAGGCGCTGCTGGCTGAGCTGTCCGCCACGACCGGGCTGGGCGGACGGCCCCGGGCCGCTGGATCGCCGGCCGAGCGGATGCGCAAGGCGGTGACCTACCGCATTCGTCATGCCATCGCCCGGGTTGCCGGCGCGCACCCAGAACTCGGCCGGCACCTGCGGGCGTCGGTGCGCACCGGCACCTGGTGCAGCTACACCCCCGAACACCGCGTCGACTGGCGGCGGTAGCGCGCCCCGCACCGTGCGTCGACGCCAGCGATGGGTCACATTACGGCATCGCAGCGCTGGCCAGACAGCCGCCGCCGGTGCCGACCCCGGCTAGCAGCGCGAGCCGCGAACTAGCGCCCTAGGGGCGTGACTACGACTGCAACCCTTGAGGCGCGGGCAGGCCCGGCTATTCGCCGCAGCCGCGCCGACGGCGACCGCTCGGGCTCGCCGCGGCGTCCTGGGCCGTCGCCGTCCGGGAGCTGAGCGGGATGGATAAGGGGCCGCGGCACCGCTCGGCTCGTTCTGTGCCTGATTGGCGTACGCACGCGGGCTGGACGCCTCTGGGGCATGTACCGGCGGCTCGGCCGGCGGCTGCGCGGCGCAACCATAAACAGGATCTGGTTCTGTCGCCATGACGAGCGCGACTGCGCGTGACGCGTGCGGAAGTTATCCGGCACTACAAGCGAGGACAAAGACAGGACAGAGTAGTGAGCAAACGGTCTCGGGCCTCCATTGCCGCGCGGCGCCGACTCTCCGCTCCGCCGCCATGACAAGCGCCAGGACGGCCACGACGGCAGCCGCACCAACCAGCGTCAAACCGCAAAGGAAGGGACCATGACCGATCACAAGACCGGAACACGCGAAGAGTCGCTGGCGGCCCGACTGAACCTGGCCGGCCAGCGCGTCGTCGTGGTCGGAGGCACCAGCGGGATGGGCGCGGCGACGGTCCGAGCGGCACGAGACCTAGGCGCCGATGTCGTCTCTGCAGGCCGACGTTCTCTCTCCGAGCGAAAGCCCGCCGACGGTGTGCGCGAGATGGTCGTCGACACCACCGACGAAGAGTCCGTATGTGCCCTCTTCGAGTCGGCCGGCGAACTGGACCATCTGCTCGTCACCGCATCGCCCGGACAGTCAGGCATGCTCCTCGACCAGGACCTGGCACAGGCGCGGAGCTTCATGGATGGCAAGTTCTTCGGAAGCTGGACGTGTGCCCGCTATGCCGCCCCTCGCTTCCGATCTCGCGGGTCCATCACTTTCGTCACCGGCGGTTCCGTGGTCCGCCCTCGCCCCGGCGCGTCGATGATCACGGCGGCATTTGCTGCCGTCGAAGGCTTGACGCGTGCGCTCGCCGTCGAGCTCGGACCGCTCCGGGTGAACGCGATTCGGCCCTCCTATACAGACACCGAGTTTTGGAGCTTCCTCTCCGATCAGGAGCGGGAGGACTTTCGGCGGCGCGTCACGGAAACGGCGCCGGTACGACGCGCGGGCGCGCCGGAGGATGTTGCTCAGGGCGCGATCTTCCTCATGACCAATCCACAAGTGACCGGGACGATCCTCGAGATCACCGGGGGAGACACCCTCGTCAACAATGTGGACTGATGGTCCCCGAGTGGTCGAATCTGCCTGGACGCGTTCCACATTGTCAAGTGGGCGGACCCCATGTCCCGGACCATCGCCGGCAGCTGGCGCAGCGGCCCGGCCTAAGCTCTCGAGCGCCAGAACGCCGCGCTACTGCAAGCGCAGCCCGCGATGTCGTAAGGAAGGGCAGGGACTGAAGGTGAACGCCGGGCCAGGCCGAAGGCTTGCTGGGCAGGGATATTGGCGCCGCCTCGCCGCGAGCCGCCCGGTCTGGTACCGGAGGGACGCTTCGCGGCCCCCCCGCCCGGCCGCCACGGCGAGCGGCAGGACAGCTGCGCGGACTGCCGCCCTGGCGGTGACGCTCGGGGTCGCCGCCAGGTGCTGGGTAATCGCGGTCCGGCTGATCAACGGCATAGACACGGGGATGGCGACCCGGCTCGGCTCGTTCCCGTCCGTTATCGCCGTGCGGGTGTGGATGATGGCGGCGAGGTGGCAGGGGTGAACGCGCGACCGTGCGGGTGTACGAGGTCGCGGAACGCCGCGAAGCGACCACGGGTGTCCAAACGAGAGTGGAGGCGATCATGATGGATGAGGCGAAGAACGGCGCCGCCGGCGCCGCGGCGATGCCGGCGGTGACCGACCGGGCCGGCTTCCAGGCCGAACTGGATGCGCTGCGGGTGCGGGAGAAGGCGCACACCCGGGCAGGCGACGCGATCGCCGCGGCCCGGCGGCGGCTGCCCATGGTCGAAGTAGACGCCAGCCTCACGCTAACCGGGCCGCACGGGCCGCTCACGCTGCTCGAAGCGTTCGAGGGGCGCCGGCAGCTCATCGCCTACTACTTCATGTGGTACCCCGGCCGGCCCGCGGCCGAGCAGTGCGAAGGCTGCACGTTTTACACAACCCAGGTCGCCGAGCTGTCGTACCTGCATTCCCGCGACATCACCTACGCGGCCTTCTGCCAGGGTCCCTACGACGAGGGCACCCGCTACCGCGACTTCATGGGCTGGGACATGCCGTGGTACTCCGCCCAGGACTCCCTCGACGCGCTCCTGGCCGGCCGCCAGATCGGCTTGTTCCACCTCGTGTGCTACCTGCGGGACGGCGACCGCGTCTTCGAGACCTACTGGACGACCCGCCGCGGGGTCGAGGCGATGGACTACAGCTACGCGCTCATGGACCTCACCGTGTACGGGCGGCAGGAGACGTGGGAGGTCTCGCCTCCCGGCTGGCCACAACACTGCTCCAACACGCGGACTGACGGCGGCCCGCCCGCCTGGCCTCCAGTGCCAGAGTGGCCGGGCGGACGCCCCATCGCCCAGTGGCCGCGACTCGAAGCCGGGCGCTCTGACGACCTCGGCGCCGGCCATGACGGCCGTTAGGACGACCGCGCCAGCCGCGCTGACGGCGACGCTCGGGCTCGCCGCTACGTGCTGGGTGGTCTCGGCCTGGCAGATGACCGGCATGGACGTGGGGGTCGCGACCCGGCTCGGCTCCTTCGCGTTCTTCGCCGCGGTGTGGGTGGCGATGATGGCGGCGATGATGCTGCCGGGCGCCGTCCCGGCAGTCGCGCGAGCCGCCCGCGCCGGTGGCGTGCGCGCGGTGCCGCTGTTCGCAGGGTCGTACCTGGCGGTCTGGGCGCTGGCGGGTGCCGTCGTGTTTGCGGCCTGCCGGCCGCACGGGACGACAGCGGCCGGCGCGGTGACGATCGCCGCCGGGGCTTACGAGTTCACGCCGCTCAAGCGGCACTTCCGCCGGCGCTGCCGCGAGACCGCCGGGTCGGGTTTCGGGTTCGGGCTGTGCTGCGTGGGCTCCAGTGCCGGGCTGATGGCGATGCTGGTGGTGCTGGGCGTGATGAGCGTGGCCTGGATGGCCGTGATCGCCGTTCTTGTCACCGCCCAGAAGCTCCTGCCCCCAATGGCCGCCCTCGATGTGCCGCTCGCACTCGCGATCGTCGCATTCGGGGTTCTGATCATCGTGAACCCCTCGTCGGTTCCCGGGCTGACGCCACCGATGTGAGGTCACGTCGGTGGCTCCGTCCATCTCGAACTATGCGAGAAACACGAAGGAGACAGCACAATGACCAGTCACCGGATCGGAACGCGTGCGGAGTGGCTCGCGGCCAGCGCTGACCTGCTGGAGCGCGAGAAGGAGCTGACGCGGCTGGGCGATGAGCTCGCCCTGCAGCGCCGGGAGCTTCCCTGGGTGCCGGTCGAGAAGCAGTACCCGCTCCAGACCGAAGACGGGACCAGGACGCTGGCGGAACTGTTTGACGGCCGCTCGCAGCTGGTTGTCTACCACTTCATGTTCGGCCCCGGCTACGAGGCCGGATGTCCCTCCTGCTCGTCGACTGCTGACAGCTTCAACGGCGTCCTTGCCCACCTCCGGGCCCACGACGTGACGATGATCTGCGTCTCGCGCGCGCCGCTCGGCAAGCTGCTCGCCTACCGGGAGCGCATGGGCTGGAGCTTCACCTGGGCCTCCAGCCACGGAAGCGACTTCAACTTCGACTTCGGCGTATCGGCGAGGGAGGGGATGACGCACGACCCAGCCGCGCCGCGGCTCGAAGCGAACGAGCTCGCGCTTCTGAAGCTGCTGAACGAGCAGCCGACCGTCCGTGAGAACCTGCCGCTCGTCACGGCGCAGAACGCGAGCGCGACCGGGACGGACCTCGAGGGCTATTTCTCCGAGGGACACGGCGTCAGCACGTTCGCCCGCGAGAGCGGCACCGTCTACCGCTGCTACTCCAGCTACGCCCGCGGTACGGAGTTCCTGATGGGCTACTACGCGATCCTCGACCGCGCGCCCAAGGGCCGCGACGAAGGCGATCAGCCCATGAGCTGGCTGCGCCGCCACGATGAATACCGCAACCAGTGACGCGCATCGGAGGAGATCATCCCAGGCTTGCCCCGCCGATATGAGAGCCCGGCGGCGGCAGGGGGCCACGCCCACCCGTAGCGACAAGGAGAAGGAGGCAGGGCAATGACCAGTCACAAGACCGGAACACGCCCAGAATGGCTCGCGGCCCGGCTGGAGCTGCTCGAGGCCGAGAAGGAGCTGACCCGGCGCAGCGACGAGCTGGCGCGGCGGCGGCAGGAGCTGCCCTGGGTCCGGATCGACAAGGAGTACCGCTTCGACACCGACGAGGGCACGGCGTCCCTGGCCGACCTGTTCCAAGGGCGCTCGCAGCTACTCATCTATCACTTCATGCTCGGGCCGGACTACACGGCGGGGTGCCCGTCCTGCTCGGCGATCGCCGACGGCTTCGCCGGCAGCATCCCGCACTTCGAGCACCACGATGTCGCGTTCGTCGTGGTGTCGCGGGCGCCGCTCGACAAGCTCGTCGCGTACGAGCGTCGCATGGGATGGGACTTCCGTTGGGTCTCCTCGTTCGGCAGCAGCTTCAACTACGACCTCCACGTGACCATCGATCCCGAAGTGGCACCGGTTGAGTACAACTACAAGGACCAGGCGCGCCTCGAGGCGGAGAACGTCGCCTGGCGCGACTGGTCGGGCGAGCAACCCGGGATGAGCGCGTTCGCCCGTGACGGCGACGACGTGTTCCACACGTACTCCGCGTATGCCCGCGGTTTTGACGCGCTGTGGACGATGCAGCAGTGGCTCGACCGCGCGCCCCTGGGCCGCAACGAAGGCGAAGGGTCATGGTTCCATCGGCACGACGAATACGAAAGCCAGTGACGCGTGACGGCCCAGGCGCCACTGGGCCCACGGCCGCGTGCGCTGACCCGCCCGGGCCGGACGCCGCTGCCCGCAGCCGGGCCGCGCGCCAGGAACCGTGCAGCGGCCAAACCATGGACACGCAGGGAGGAAGAAGAGTATGAGTGACCGGCCGAGCGGGGCCAGCGACTATAACACCAAGATCATTGAGGAGTTCCGGGCGAACCAAGGGCGTGTCGATGCCGAGTTCCTCGAGGGCGCCCCGGTGATCCTCATCCACCACATCGGCGCCAAATCCGGGATCGGGCGCGTCACGCCGGTGGCCTGCTCCCCCCAGGGAGACGGCCGCTTCGCTGTCTGGGCCGCCAATGGCGGATCGCCAGCCCACCCAGCCTGGTACCACAACCTCAAGGCTCACCCCAGGATCACGGTCGAGGTGGGCACCCTGACGTTCCCAGTAGTGGCCGAGGAGTTGCACGGCACCGCCCGCGCTCAGCTGTGGCCGAAGCTGGTCGCGCAGTACCCTTCCCTCGGCGCAGCCCAGGCCAGCACCAGGCGGCAGTTTCCGGTGTTCATGCTGACCCGCCAGGACTGACCCGCGACGAGAACCCGGCCTGCGCTACCTGGGACTGGTGCTGCTGGAGCACGTCACCGCCCAGCCCTGCAACCTGGCCGCCCGAACTCAGCTCAGTCCGCCACCGGCCGCGGCGCCGCCGTTCCCGGGGCCCGGCCACCGGCACACCCTGGCCCGCCCAGGCAACGGGCCTGAACGCTCAGTTCAACAGGAGACAGCCATGAGCGCACCATCCCCGGACCTGCCCATCACGGCTGACACGGTGCCAGGCAGGCGCGGTGCCCTGACAGCCAGCCCGTCCCAGGCCGTGCCCGCGACGAATAGTCCCGCCGGCG
>WNGK01009236.1_pt1 | contig 10162 bp, 9 predicted proteins | sample 5400601 | NCBI WGS metagenome assembly WNGK01 (sample SAMN13153376, study PRJNA577476) | soil metagenome | isolation source: 60 cm soil or saprolite under Garry oak tree replicate 1 | place: USA:California | collected 2016-06-15 | reverse complement strand
CGTCGTTGCTCGTGACGCGCTGGACGGCCCCGAGCGCGCCGGGCCCGCGCACCTCGAACTCGCCCATGTGGCTGATGTCGAAGAGGCCCACGGCCGACCGGACGCAGCGGTGCTCCTCGATGATCCCCGTGTACTGCACCGGCATGTCCCAGCCGCCGAAAGGCACCATCTTGGCGCCGGCCTTGACGTGGACATCTCGGAGAGGCGTGCGCTTGAGGGGAGCCGGCGTCTGCGTCATGGGAGCGCCATCATCTTAATAGATGGGCCCCCGGGCCGCAATGGGAAGCGCGCCTCGGCGCGGTTTCGAGAGCGGCCGCGCCGAGGCGCAAGACGTCTGCGGGTCTTTACTTGGTCGTGTAGCCGCGGCCGTTCATGCAGGCCGCGAAGGCGCTGTCGTAGCCATCCTTGCCCTTGCCGTACTGGTGGGTGCCGCCATAGGCAGCGCCGCCCACGCCGCCCGCGGCGGCGCCGATGGCCGCGCCCGTGCCGGGAGAGCCCGCGGCGGCACCCACCGCGGCGCCGAGCGCCGCGCCACCGAGCGCGCCGACAGCCGCGCCGATGCCGACACCCTTGGCGGTGTCGGTGGTCGGATCCCAGCCCGATTGCTGCTTGGCCCACATCTGGCACTCGTTCGAGTCGCGCGCCTGCTGCTCGGGGGTCTGTCCCTTGGCCGGATAAGCGAAGACCGAGGGCTGCGGATTGCCCGAAGACGCGCAGCCGCTCAGCATCGCCGCGAAAGCCACCGCCGTGATTCCTGCCACGAAGCGCTGCGAAATCACCATGGTCGGTCCTCCTGTCCGGCCATTATGACCGGAGGGCCTGGCAAGCCGGAAGCATTCTGGTGCCGCTTCATGACTCCTTGCCGATCACACGCTCGAAGGCCGCGAGGAACTGGTCCACGTCGGCCTCCGTCATGGCCAGGGAGCAGCAGCCGAGGCCACGCTGCGACAGGACGACGCCTTCGTTCAGAAGACCCATGAAGGTGCGGAGCGGGCGCTCCGCATCCGCGGGGCGGCTCGATCGATAGTCGCTGAGCCGCTTCTTGGTCCAGTGAATCCAGAAGAGCGAGCCCAGTCCCGTCACCTGCGCGGGCTGCTTCGCCTTGGACAGCGCCCGCTTGACGCCGGCGCGGAGCCGCTCGCCCAGCGCCTCGAGCTTCGCGTAAGCCTCGGGCGTCAGCTCCTGCATGGTGGCGAGGCCGCCCGCCATGGTCACGGCGTTGGCGTTGAAGGTGCCGCCGTGGCTGATGCGCCCCTTGCCCCCGCGCGGATCGTAGTAGTTCATCACCTCCGCGCGGCCTCCGAAGGCGCCCACGGCGAGACCGCCGCCGATGATCTTGCCGAGCGTGGTCAGGTCCGGGCGGACGCCGAAGCGCGCCTGGGCCCCGCCCGGCGCCACCCGGAACGAGATGACCTCGTCGAAGATGAGGACAATGCCCAGCCGCTCCGTCACTTCCCTCAGGCGTTCGAGAAAGCCGGGCTGGGGCAGCAGCATGCCCGCGTTGGCGAGGAGCGGATCCACGATGAGCCCGGCGATGTCGCTTCCGTGCTTCTCGAGGATCTTGACGCACGCCTCGGCGTCGTTCCACGGCAGCACGATGGTGTGCTTGAGGACGGTGTCGGGCACGCCCGATGAGTAGGCGAGCGACTTGGGGCGCTTGCGGGAGCCGGCCTTCTCGACGTCGGGGGAGACGCTGACGAGCACCCAGTCGTGCGTGCCGTGATAGGCGCCCTCGAACTTGGCGATCTTGCTCCGCCCCGTGAAGGCGCGCGCCGCCCGCACCGCGTTCATGGTCGCCTCGGTGCCGGAGTTGGTGAAGCGCACCACCTCCATGCTCGGAATCCGCGTGGTCAAGACCCCTGCGAGCTTGACCTCGTGCTCGCTCGGCCCCGGGAAGGACATGCCGCGGGTGGCCTGCTCCGTGATCGCCTCGACCACGGAGGGATGCGCGTGGCCCAGGATCAGGCTCGTGTAGTTGCCGTTGAAGTCGAGGCGCTCGGCGCCGTCGGCGTCCCAGATGCGCGCGCCCTGCCCGCGCGTGATGTAGAAGGGATAGGGGTCGAAGAAGGTCGTGGTCCGGCTGTTGCCGCCCGGCATCACGCGCAGCGCCTCCTCGTACATCTGCCGCGAGCGGGACGTCTTGGCCTTGTAGTCGTTGACGATGGTCTCGAGCGTCATGAGCGTGACTCCTTTCAGCGTCTACCGCGAGGGAAAGGCGATGGCATCGTCGAGCTCTCGCCGGTACGCGCGCAGGAGCTCGTGGGCCTCGCCCACCGTCACCCGCTTGAACGACAACCGCTGGCCGGGCTTGACCTGCCCCACCCGGCCGATGTCGAACGAGCATACCGTGCCGATCTTCGTATAGCCACCCGTTGACTGCCGGTCCACGAGCAGCACGATGGGCTGGCCGTCGCCCACCACCTGGATGCCGCCCAGGGCCACGCCGTCCGAGATGATGTCGTGGCCGCGTGTGTGCTCGATGCGGGCGCCGCGGAGGCGGGCGCCCATGCGATCGCTGTGCGGGGTCATCTCGTAGGGCGCCTCGAAGAGCGTGGCGAGGCCGCGCTTCGTGAAGCGGTCGTCCTGAGGGCCCGGCACGACACGCACCATCGGCTCGCGCGTGTAGTCCGGGATGAGCGGCCCACGCACCTCCGCGGGGGCGCCGCCCGGGTGAGGTCCCAGTGACAGCTCGTCGCCCTTGCGGAGCGCGCGCCCTTGCCAGCCGCCCATCTGGCCGCGCAGGTAGGTCGCGCGGGAGCCGAGGGCGGGCGGCGTGTCGAGACCGCCGGAGACGGCGATGTATGCGCGCACGCCGGAGGCGGCGGGGCCCAGCCGCAGCACGTCGCCGGCTTCCACCTCGAAAGCGGCCCAGCGCGGCATGCTCGCTCCGTTGAGGGTGACGGGCATGGCGGCGCCCGTCACCGCCACCCACCGCTCGTCGGCGAACTCGAGCCGCGGGCCGATGAGCGTGGCCTCGAGCCCCGCGGCGTCGTCGGCATTGCCCACGAGCCGGTTGGCGAGCACGAAGGCCTCACGATCGACCGGGCCCGACGGCGGGATGCCCACGCGCAGCGATCCGCGTCGGCCCAGATCCTGCACGGTGGTCTGCGGTCCCGCCTCGTGAACGAGAAGGGTCGCCATCAGGGCTGCTCGATGCGCGGGCGATAGCGCCCCTCGGCGGCGGCCGCCTCGATGGCGTCGTACTCGGCGCGATCGATCATGCGGAAGCGGACGTGGTCGCCCGCGCGCAGGAGGATGGGGTCGGGGGAGGATGGGTCGAAGAGCCGTACCGGCGTGCGACCGAGCACCCAGAAGCCGCCGGGGCTCTCCACGGAGTAGATGCAGCACTGCACGCCGCCGATGCTGACGCTGCCCGGCGGGGTCTTGACGCGCGGCTGGACGAGGCGCGGGATGTTCAGGCGCTCGGACATGCCCGTCATGTAGGGCAGCCCCGGCGTGAAGCCGACGAAGTAGACGTAGTAGTCCGCGGAGGCGTGGAGCCGCGCCACCTCTTCCGGTGACAGACCGACCTGCGTGGCCACCGCCTCGAGATCGAAGCCGAGCTCGCCGCCATAGCAGCACGGCAGCTCGACGGTGCGCGCGGGCGGCAACACCTCGGGGCGCGCCTGACGGCAGAGGGCGCGGAGCGATGCCACGAGATCGTCCCAGCCCGCGATCAGCGGATCATAGTAGAGGAGGAGCGAGCGGAACGTCGGGACGGTCTCGGTGACCCCGGAGAGGGCCTTCTGCTGGATCAGGTACTCGAGGGCGAGGGTCCGGGCATTGGCCTCGTGACTGATCTCGTCCGCGAACTCCACCGACAGCGCGAGGTCCCCGCACGGCAGGAAGCGGGGCTCGCCATAGATCCCCACCGCTCAGAAGGCGGCGAGTGAGCTGTTGGGGATGTCGGTGATGAACATGTGTCCGGGGCTGTGCGTGATCATGAAGGCAGGCTTCGAGGCCAGGGCGACCGCCTGCGGCGTCACGCCGCACGCCCAGAACACGGGGACTTCGCCCCGCTTGATCTCGACGGCATCGCCCCAGTCGGGCTTGGTCACGTCCTTGACGCCGATGGCCGCGGGATCTCCCACGTGGATGGGCGCGCCGTGGGCGCCGGGGAAGCGCGCGGAGGCCGTGACCGCCTTGGCCACCATCTCGTTCGGGATGGGACGCATGGAGACGACCATGGGGCCGTGGAAGCGGCCCGCGGGCCGGCAGTCGATGCTCGTCTTCCACATGGAGACATTGCACCCGCGCTCGACGTGGCGGAGCGGGATGCCCGCGTCCATGAGCGCCCACTCGAAGGTGAAGGAGCAGCCGAGCAGGAAGGCCACGAGGTCGTCGCGCCAGAAGGCCTTGACGTCCGTCACCTCGTCGGCGAGGACGCCGTCCTTGTAGATCCGGTAGCGCGGGAGATCCGTCCGGAGATCGGCGCCGGCCGCCGCGCCCACGGGCTCGACCGAGCCCACATCCGTGACCTCGATGAGCGGGCACGGGCGAGGGTTGCGCTGGCAGAAGAGCAGGAAGTCGTAGGCGTCGTCCCTGGGCAGCACGGCCATGTTGGCCTGCACGAAGCCGGGGCCGAGGCCGGCCGTGATGCCGGCGAATTTGCCGCTGCGGATGTCGGCTCGGATCTCTCTCGGATGACGCGGGTCGATAGGCATCAGGGCCTCCGGGTCTCTCGATACTTTACTTCAGGTGGCCGAGCTTGGGCCAGAGATCGGGGTTGCCGAGCACCTGGGGCTTCTCGCCGCGGAGCACGCGCAGCATCTCGGCCGCCACCTGCAGGGCGGTGCCGCGGGTCGTCTCCTCGGTCACCCCCGCGATGTGGGGGCTCACGATGACATTCTCGAGCTGGAGGAGGCGGCTATCGGAGGACACCGGCTCCTCCTCGAAGACGTCGATGCCCGCCGCGCGGATCTTGCCGCTCTCGAGACCGGCCAGGAGGGCGTTCTCGTCCTGGATCTTGCCGCGGGAGGTATTGATGAAGATCACGCCGTTCTTCATCTGCGCGATCGACTCCGCGTTGATCATGTGATGCGTCTCGGGCGTGTGCGGCGTGTGGCACGTGACGACGTCGGCGGCCCGGAGGACGGAGGCCATGTCGGGCATGGGCTCGACGCCGCGATTCCTGAGCTCCTCGGCGGGCACGTACTTGTCGTACGCGATCACGCGCATCCCGAGGGCGCCGGCCGTCTTGGCCACGCGCCGCCCGATGTTGCCCACGCCGATGATGCCGAGCGTCTTGCCGTTCATCTCGAGCAGACCCTGCGAGCGGCTCTTGCCCCAGTCGGCCATCCGCGTGCGCCGGTCGACCACCACCGCCTGCTTGGCCAATGCCAGCATGAGCATGATGGCGTGCTCGGCCACGGAGTTGGAGTTCGAGCCGGGGGCGTGGACCACGGCGATGCCCAGGTCGGTCGCCGCCTTGAGATCGATGGTGTCGAGGCCCACACCGTGCCGGCCCACCACCTTGAGCTGCTTGCAGCCGGCCATCAGGGAGCGGCTGCACGCCGGCTTGGCGCGGAAGAGAATGCCCTCGGCCTCCTGCGCGACCTTGAGCATTCCGGCTTCCGTCTCTTCGCTCGACACGAGCACGCGCGCTTCGCTCTCGAGCAGCTTGATGCCGTCGGCATGGATGGGGCCGGCAAGGACGACGAAGGGCTTCATGGCACTCCTTTTCTCAGTCTGGAAAGTTGGCGGCGATTTACTTGGTGGCGACGAGCACGATGCGGGGCGATTCCAGCGTGAAAGGCCGGCCGTCGAGCCCGCCGAAGAGCTCGACCTGGGACCACCGTTCCGGGCGGAGCATGCGCAGGAGCTCGTGGACGGAGTACAGGCGGATTTCCATCTCCCCGAGGAGCCGACGATCTTTCTCGAGCCACCAGCTCTGCTGGACGCGGCTCGTCCGCGCGTCGAAGCGGTTCTTGACGCGGACGGTGCCCTCGGGCAGCCGCACCATCTCCTCGGGCGCCACGCCGTGGATGGCGAAGTCGCGGTTACGCGTGTCGAGGACGAAGGCCCCGCCCGGCTTGAGCGCGGTGCAGAAGCGGTCGAGAAGGAGGCGGTCTTCGTCGTCGGTGAAGAAGCCGATGCTGGAGAAAAGATTGAGGGCGAGGTCGAACTCGCCCGAGAACTCCATGTCGCGCATGTCCTGGCGGACGAGCTGGAGGGGAAGCCCCACCTCCGCTGCGCGCTCTTTGGCCCGCTGGAGCTCGGTCTCCGACAGGTCCACGCCGGTGACGTCGAAGCCCCGGCGCGCGAGGGCGAGGGAGTGGCGGCCGAAGCCGCACGGCGCGTCCAGGATCCGGCCCCCCGCGGGGGGAGCCAGGTTGCCGAGGATCCAGCCGACTTCCGACTCGGCATCCACCTCGGACTCGAGGCCCCGCGAGATGATCGGCCACGACTCCTCGAAGAACCGGCTGTCGAACACGGCCGCATTATACCGAATCCGGTCTTCGAGCGACGGCGGCAGACGTCCCCGCCCTTCCGCCCAGCGGGGAGCCGAAGACGTGTCCGATCAGGCGGCGACAGGTGCGCGAGCGCGGGCCAGGGCGAGGACATACCCCGACAGCGCGAGGGCGGCCGAGGCGAGACCACCCAGGCCGTAGAGCGCACGCACGATCGGGCCGCCCACGGCGCCGGCGTGCAAGGCCTTCGCGTCCGCCCAGAGCCGGTACGTCCACGGCCTCAGGCGAGAGTCGCGCACCGTCACGACTCTTCCCGTCGTCGCGTCGACGACCACCAGGCTGGCCCCGTGAGGATCGAGCTCGCCCGGTGCTCGCACGGTCACCGCCACGACAGGGCCGGGCAGAAACCGAAATGCGGTGATGCGGGCTCCCGGCATGGCTCGCTCGGCCGCTCGCGCCAGCGTCTCGACGTGACGCGTTCGGAGCGAGGGAGACGACGGCGAAACCGTCGGTGCCTCATCGACAGCGCCCGGAGAGAGCGCGGTGATGCTCAGGAGGGCGCCCGTGGCGGCGACGGGCAGGTGGAAAACGAGCGAGGCGGCGCCCAGCGCCTTGTGCAGGTCGCGGCCCATCACCGGCCACGGCCGGGCCCATCGCACGGTGAATCCCCACCGCGGCCGTTTCATCAGGGGCCACCAGAGATAGAGCCCCGTCATGCCCTGGAGCACGAGCCAGAGGCCCAAGAGCCCGACGATCACGCGTCCGCGCGCGCCCAGGTAGAGCTCGGTGTGGAGAAGCCGGAGGGCATGGAGCGGGGACCGCTCTGCCCAGTGTGAGCCAGCGATCCGCCCGCTGCGCGGATCGACCAGCACCTCGAGCGCGCCGCCCGTCGTATCGAGCATGCCGACCCGCGCCGCCGCGTCGCCGCCGGGAAGGGAGAGGCTGGTCACCACGAAGCCGGGATGACGGCGTCGGGCCGCCTCGAGCAGCGCATCGAGCGATGGCGCGGGCGCGCCGGAGGGAGCCGGCACGAGCTCGGCGCTCTGCGAACCCTCGAAGCCAGGCCGCAAGACGAGGACAGCGCCGCTCAACCCCAGGACGAGGAGTCCCGCGCCCGTGAGCACTCCGATGACCAAGTGCAGGCGCAGCGCGAGGGCGCGGACTCGCATGGCTGCTGAGAAACTATCACGCTGTCAGCGTGCGGCGGCCAGGCGATTCGCGGCCGGTGGAGTGCGGCGGGATGTATCATGCACGGCGAGGGACGGCGCGGAGGCGACATTGATCGGCATCGAGTTCACGACGTTCTCGCTCATCGGCCGGTGTGAGCGCACCGGCATGCTCGGCATTGCGATCGCTACCAGCGAAATGGCCGTCGGCTCGCGGTGTATCCACGTGGCCCCAGGGGTGGGGGCCGTGGTGACCCAGGCCAGCACCAACCCGCGTCTCGGTCATCTCGGGCTGAATCTCCTGCGCGCGGGGTACTCGGCGCCGCACGCCCTGGAGGAGCTCGCGGCGAATGACCAGTTCGTCGAGCGCCGGCAGCTCGGCTGTCTGGACGTGAGCGGCCTCGCCGCCGCGCGCACGGGCTCCGGCAACAAGGCGTGGGCAGGCCATCGCGTCGACCAGAACGTGGTCGTCGCGGCCAACGCGGTCGTGAGCGCGGAGGTCGCCGACGCGATGTTCCGCGCCTTCCAGGAGAGCGCCGACCTCGCGCTGTGGGAGCGACTTCTGAGGTCGCTCGAGGCGGGGAAGGCGGCCGGGGGCCAACCCAACGGCGAAGTATCCGGCGGGCTCTTCGTCGTGGACCGCGAGCCCTTCGCCATGGTCGATCTGCGTGTCGACCTGCATCCCGAGCCCGTCGCCGAGCTCCGCCGGCTGGCCGACGCCTACTTCCCGCTGGTTCCCTACTACAACCTGCGTCCGCGCGATCCCAACGTGCCGTCAGCCGCGGAGTGGCTCACCGCGCAGCGGCGACGGGACGGCGACTAGGCGAAAATCCCGGTGAGCGTCAGCGCGACGTCGGGGAACGCCGGCAAAGCGACCGTCGCGGCTGGACCGTGGCTCTGGTGCTCATGGCCGTGATCGGCTCGCGATGGCGAGGTCCGCCGGCTCGCGCTGGCAGACATCGAGGGCGGTCACGGCCAGCACACGCGTGACCTTCTCCATCTCGCTCACGAGGACGCAGGCGTCATCCTCGTTCTCGCCGCCTCGGATGACGCCGGGGCCATACAGGAGACAGGGGATCCCCGCCTTCCAGAGATGGCAGGTATCATCGGCGCTGTACGAGTGCGGCAGAACGGTCCCGATGGCGTGCGGCTCTCTTCCCGTCACCGTCCGATAGCTCCGAGCCACCGTCTGGACGATCGGCGCGTCGATGGGGACGTCGAGCGGCTCCATCACGAGTCGCCGCCGGCCCTTGAAGCGATCGGGCGGCGGGATCTCGATCTCGTAGCGAAGCTCGCCATCGCGCGCGGCGATCGGATCCAGCGTGCGGCGAATGTCGGCCACGATCTCGTCGACGGTCTGCCCCGGCACGAAGTGAACGTCGACGAGGATCGTGCAGAGGTCGGGCACGTACGGCGGCTCCACGAGCACGTAGTCCCGGCCCCGCCCGCCGATGATGCTGCCCACGTTGAGCCGTGGGAACGCGGGGAGATCGGGCCGCGGCGCGTGGCGGAACTGCACGCGGGAGAGCGCCTCGATGACCGCCGTCATCGTGTGGACCGCATTCACGGTGCCCTCGAGGCGTCCGATGTGCCCCGTCACCCCATACGTATGGATGGCCATGTGGACGATGCCCGAGTGCACGGTCACGAGGTTGTCGGCGCCGAAGGGCTCCGCCACCACCGCGGCATCGGCGCGGAGACCGCGCTCCATCAGGTAGTGCGTGCCCTCGCCGCCTTGCGTCTCGCCGGCGACACAGGCGACGATGAGATCACCCGCGAGGCGCACTCCGGATCGACGAATGGCCTCGGCGGTCATGATGATGCTGGCCAGGCCGCCCTTCATGTTCTGCACGCCGTGGCCGTAGAGGCGGTCGCCCTCGAGGCTGGGCGTCCAGGGATCGCGCCTCCAGCGCATGGTGAGCGCGTTGATATCGGTGTGGCCGTTCAGCATGAGGCTGGCCCCGCCGCCCGTGCCGCGCAGCGTGGCGATCGTCTGAAACCGTCCCCGCTCGATCTCCTGGAGATCGACGTCGTAACCCCGCCCGCGAAAGAACTCGTCGAGGAAGAGCGCGACTTGCGTCTCCTCTGTCTTGAAGCTCGGGATGCGGATGAGTGCGCCGGCCAGGTCGACCAGCTCTCGCGCGTCGATGTGTGCCAACACGGCGCGCGTCAGATCATCCACGGGCGTTACCCTTCGCGGGCCGGAACTTTGGACTCACGAGACTCCAGCTCACGAGAGGATTCCTTCTCGTCGTCACGTCTCTCTCCCGATGTCAGCGCGCGGCATCAGCCCTCGTCATCCGCGGCCGACACGATGGCCCGCCGATCCAGGCCGCGCCGGAAGTTCGCGATGCTCTGGGGCTTGATGAGGATGGAGATGACTTCGGGATGACGGTCCCGGATGCGACGCTCGATCCTCGCCACGATATCCTCGACGTCGCGCGCGGAGAGATCATCGGCGAAATCCACGCTGAGTGCCGCCACCACCTGGCGCGGCCCCAGATGCACGGTGAAGAGCCCGTTCGCGTGCTCGACCCCCCGCTCGCTTCGCGCAATCCGACAGATGGAGGCCACGATCTCCCGCGA
>WNGK01009234.1_pt1 | contig 10163 bp, 13 predicted proteins | sample 5400601 | NCBI WGS metagenome assembly WNGK01 (sample SAMN13153376, study PRJNA577476) | soil metagenome | isolation source: 60 cm soil or saprolite under Garry oak tree replicate 1 | place: USA:California | collected 2016-06-15 | reverse complement strand
CCTCCAATTGCCGCGTTGCTGTCGAGCGAAGCTCGCAACCCTTTCGATTACCCTAGCAATTACAGGGCCGCGACTCGGACGTGTCTGCGCTCTGAGACCGGGCTCTAGCTTTGTGTTCGCACATCAATAGAGCGACAGCGGCGCACAGCGCCACCACCGGTGTCACCCAACTGACAGAAACGTCATAGCTTGTGACACCAGAGCCACCGTCTTTCTGCAACCGAGACTGCTTGTTGTCCATGTGCTTTGCAAAGTACTTGTGTTGCCAACAGCGATCTAGCCGGGCTCAGCAACTGCCTTGATCCGACAGAATCATTTGACTCTCGCCGCAGCAGGCATACGGCCCGGCGATTCACTCGCGTGTTTTCAGACCTTCAATTCCCGGCGGCAGAAGGAGATAGATGCGCCGCCCTTTAATTGTGCGTTGTTGTGGAAGGCTGCATGCAAGAAGAGGTGCTGAACGGCTCAGGCATGCTCAGGATTGTACGGTCAAACAGGAAACAGGTTTGAGGATGATGACACGAATTGCAACTACTTCCGGCAGCAACCTCGAGATCTCAGTAGATCAACTGGAAGACGACACCATCGTCCGCCCGAGCGGCCGGATCGATGTGGATTCCTCACCCGACCTTCGCGATTTCCTACTAGCCATCCTATCCGCGGAACCATTGCCTCGTGCGATCACCGTGGATTTAGCAGGTGTTCCCTACATTGAGACATCGGGAATCGCCACCTTGATCGAAGCGCTTAGAAACGCACGCCGCCACCAGACGACATTTTGCTTGCAAGGACTCAGTGGTTCTGTGCTCCGGCTATTCGAAGTAACGGGCGTATTGGCCCTGTTCGAAACCAGCAATTCCGGAAAAAAGGCACCTTGATGGCTAATATTCTCGAAAACATCGGCGAAAACACGATCGAACATCTCGACTACGTCGGAAGTCTGAATATTCAGCTCTGGGCCACATTGCGGGCCATGGGACGAGCACTGCCCTTTGTGGGAAATCGTTACCGTTGGCACGCTACCGTGAGGCAAATGCTGGAAATCGGCGTCGATGCAATGCCCATGGTCTCTCTGATGGCGATCTGTACTGGATTCATTCTCGCGATGCAAGGAGCTTCTGAACTTCGCCGCTTTGGAGCTATGCAATACGTCATTGACTTGGTTGCGGTTGGCTTTACGCGCGAACTCGGACCGCTACTCACCGCGATTGCGGTGAGTGGGCGATCCGGGTCGGCATTCGCGGCTGAGATCGGGACGATGAAAGTCACCGAGGAACTCGATTCCCTCCGCGTCATGGCGCTGGAGCCGGTGGAGTTCGTGCTCGCACCTAAGTATCTGGCAGCTTTGATTTCGGTTCCCTGCCTCAGCATCATCTCGAATTTCTTCGGCATTTTGGCTGGGGGTTTGTTCATGTTCTTGAGCACTCGCCTGGCGCCGTTGTTGTACGTTCACTACGTTTTCAATTCCATCAACTTGCGCGACGTGATCACTGGGCTGATCAAGAGCGTGGTGTTCGCAACCATCATTGCTCATGTTGGGTGTCTGGAAGGGTTTCGTGTCCGCGGAGGCCCTGATTCAGTGGGTCGTTCGACTACGAGCGCAGTGGTGAAATCAACATTCCTCGTCATTGTCGCGGATGCAGTCTTTACCGCAATCTTTTACTTCACGGTGAAATTCTGATGCCGATCATCTCGGTTCGTGATCTCGTGGTTGAATACGACGGTCGGCGCGTGCTGAATGGTCTGAATCTCGACATCGAGCACGGAGAGACGATGGTGCTCTTGGGTGGCAGCGGCTCGGGAAAGAGCACTCTGTTGCGTCAGATCATCGGGCTGGAGCGCCCTAAGTCTGGCAGCGTCCACGTCAAGGGTATGGATATTACGCGTTGCTCACAGTCCGATCTGAATAAGATTCATCTGTCGATCGGCGTGGCCTTTCAAAGCGCGGCTTTGTTCAATTCGCTGACAGTCGAAGATAACGTAGCTTTGCCTCTGCGTGAACACACACGGCTTGCACCCTCGATCATTGACCTTGTGGTGTGGATGAAGCTGACCGCAGTCGGTCTCGCGGAGTCTGGCAAGTTACTTCCCCGGGAACTCTCGGGTGGCATGAAGAAGCGCGCAGCCGTGGCGCGAGCGCTAGCGCTCGGCCCTGAAATCCTCGTGCTCGATGAGCCATCGGCCGGGCTTGACCCGATTGTGGCCGCCGAGCTCGATGAACTGATTCTCCTCCTTAAGGAAGCGTTACAGATGACGGTCATCGTTGTGACCCATGAACTCCCAAGCGCGTTCCGCATCGCCGACCGCATTGCCATGTTGTATCAGGGCTCATTCAGCTCGGTCGGCACCAAAGATGAACTCAAAGCAAGTCAAGATCCGCGTGTGCGCCAGTTTCTCGATCGCGTTCCCGAAAACATAGCGAAAGCGCCGGCGGTGGCCGCGTACTTCGAAAAGTATATGCAGTCTCAGGAGACATACCCGTGACCACACAAGTCAAGGTTGGGGCCTTTGTCCTTGGATGCTTCTCGATCCTGGCATTCACGCTCATCTACCTTATCAATGCGGAGTTCAGCGGACACGCCGTTCCTTACCGGACCTATCTTCGTTACGCCGGCGGACTTGAGCCAGGCGCACAAGTGCTGTTTGGTGGAATCAACGTGGGAAAAATAAGAGCGGTACGACCTTGGAGCTCTGATCCGACCAAGATCGAAATTCTGCTGGACGTAAAACAAAACACGCCGCTGAACGAAAAGTCGGTGGCCAAGCTGGGACTCGTAAGCGTGATGAGTGGCGCCGCGCTCTCCATCACCACCGGCAGCAACGATGCAAGGCGTCTATCCCCTGGGTCGGCGATTTCATCGCAGGAGACCGCGAGCCTGGACGAGATCACCAGCAAAATGGCGGTTGTTGCAGATAACGCTAACGGCTTGATCACGGAGGTGCGTGGCGAACTGCAAGGAATCAGCGGAGATGCGCACAGCTTGCTCGCCAACCTGAATGCTGTAACGGGAAGACCCAATCAGCGCAGGATTCGAGACGTGCTAGATAACGTCAATGGAATGCTCGCGACGGAGCGGCCAAGGATCGATCGTCTTACCGATCAGTTGAACGCGCTGAGCCAGCATGCCGATGAAACCATCCAAAACGTGAATGGCACTGTCAGCGATGTCCGCGAGCCTGTCCGCAAAGATCTAGCAGAACTGCAGAACACTTTACTCCAGGCCAAGCAATTGCTGGCTGACATGCAAGTGCTGGTGAAAGCGAATGATTACAAGATTGATGACACGATCGAAAACCTGCGGACGGCAACGGAAAACCTCGACCAGCTGACCGAATCAGTGAAACAGCGTCCGTGGAGCTTGATTCGTATTAAACAGCCCGAAGATAGGAAGGTGTCGAAATGATGCGATCAAGTGAAGGGACAGGTGTCCTCACCCGTTTCGGTGCGCAGCGCCGTCGGATGAATATGAGAAGAACTGTGACGACGATTGTTTGCTCCCTGGCTGCTCTCGTGATCCTGGCCAGTTGCGGAGGACGGGTGAGGTACCCAAATTATTACACTCTCAACCTGCCTGCGCCGCCGGATCCGCCTGCTGCAGAAAACGCGCACGCCGTGGTGGCAATCCGTGAATTCCGCGCGCCCGCCTACCTGAGGCAGGGAGCCATTGTGTACAAACCATCTCCAGAGCAAATTGGCTTTTATGCTTACCATCGTTGGGCAATTAACCCTTGTCAGTTCGTGACCAACTCAGTAATCGAGCGCCTTAGCGCCAGCGGAAACTTTGCCCATGTCAAGCCTTACGACGGTCGACCCGACATCGAATACGTGCTTAGCGGACGATTGGAGAAGCTCGAGGAAATCGACTACGCGGGTGGCGTCAAGGTTGAAGTCGCAATCTCTGCCCAGATGACAAGTCTCGCTACGGGCGCGACCGTGTGGACCAACGCTGTTTCGGAGGCAGGAGACGTCAATAAGCGCGATGTCCCAGACGTGGTTTCTGAAATGAACCGCACGATGGAACGGGCGATCAGAAAGCTGCTGAGTCCAATGCCAGCGGATGTGGTGACTGGCCCCACAGCAGCTAAGCGAAACTAAACATTCGAGCGTTGGAAGCACTGTGCGTCAAGTAACTTCGGCAGAGTCCGGGGGGCCCATCTCTGCTTGTTCCTGGTTGTCGCTATGGATTGAAGGAGTTTGTAGTGAACCGGTTCAGACAATATGGTCTCGGCTTTCACGCGGGTGGGTGGCTCGCGTTAGCAATGGTCATTTTAGTGTCATTCGCGCTATGCATTGCCTCATTAAAACTTTTCTTGTGGTTCCTTACACGCAAACGGGATGCAGACGAGGGCGAAGGCGAGAAGGAATATTGGCGCGTACATGGAGGAGAAGACACGACCCTATCGAATGGAAGCAACCGCCGGAGTCGATCTTGAGGTAGAAACCGAGAGTGAAGGAACTGAGATCGGCATTACTGCCCAAGGTAAGTGGAACATCCCGTCTGGCGCGTTTTCTGCACGAATCATCGCGTACCGTTGTTTGTCAAGAAGGCCACAGCTGGCACAGTAGCTGTTTCGAGCACGCAGGAAATCAGTTGTCCTTTCGGGGTGCCTAAAAGAGTTTAGCGGCGCCCGACTACTTGTCGCTTTCTGACGGAATCATAATTGCAGTAAGCATGGACAGGAGCAAAGCGCCGCCGCAAATAGCCACCGGCACGGGCTTGTACGTCCGTGACAACGGCAGCGTATGAGAGCTGCGTTCCACCACAAAACTCTTTATAGAGGACAAATCGTGATGAATCGTGGGCAGAAGTTCGGATTGGTTTTTGCCATGTGTCTGGCGGCTTCGGCTGCCGTGGCAGATTCTTTGGAGTTGACAAATGGAAGTTTGATCAAGGGTAAGTTCATGGGAGGCAACCAGAACAGCATCAGCTTCCAGGTTGGGTCGTCGATACAGAGCTATAGCGTTGGCGATATCCGTGCTCTCCGGTTCGATTCCGAGCCGGAAAGCGCGGGGGGCTCTGTGCCGTCGGATGGGCAGTCGTACGGATCAGCCTCGGCAAGAGAAGCTGCGAAGCCTTCCTCCTACGTGACCATTCCTGCCGGAACAAGAATCTCGGTGCGCACGATCGACGCCATTGACTCGACCAAGAATCACGTGGGAGATCGCTTCCAAGCTTCTCTCGAAGAGCCCCTGATCGTGGATGACAACGTGGTGGCGGCGAAGGGCACAGACGTCTATGGGAGACTGGAAGAGTCCAAGGAAACCGGGACTTTCACCGGAAGGTCTGAGCTGAGAGTGGCGCTTACCGGAATTGTGCTGGATGGCAAGGCTGTGCCCCTCGTGACAGGCGACTACGAATTGACTGGCAAGTCGAAGGGAGCAAGTACGGCCAAAAGAACCGTCGGCGGAGCTGCAATCGGAAGCATCATCGGTGCAATTGCCGGCGGTGGCAAAGGGGCGGCAATCGGAGCCGGAGCAGGCGCCGGAGTGGGTGCCGGTTCGGAGATCATCACCAAAGGTGAGCAAGTGAAGATCCCCAGTGAGACGTTGCTCGATTTCACTTTGGAACAGACTGTGTCCATACCGAAACAAGCAAGTTGATCGCCTGTCCCCGGAAGTAAGGAACTACCGGACCCACTACACTAGGCAGACAAACCCCTTTTTGCTGCACCGACCTTTCATCTTTGTCACGTAACGGGGATGAGACCGCGTTTCCGCGAGCCGATCTGTCGAAGTGGGATGACGGAGCCGCACGCGGGCGCCTCGGGGTTCGAGGAAGGTCACAGGCTCCGAACTGACTGTAGAGGTCCAATTGGCCGAAGATTCCGGCGCCTTCTGCGGATGGATATCAGGGAGCAAAAGCCCCGCACAAAAAGACTCCCGCATGTCCATCCATTCCATGCGGGAGGTTTTATCACTGCGAAATGCTGCGTCGATTATTGATTGATCAGCGGCACTTGCACCAGTTGTACGTCGATCGCCAGACCGAGTCGCCAGTCGAGTTGATAAAACAGTGCGGCTTCCCTGCCGGAGAGCACTTTGCGGAACGCGGGCATGTATTTCAATCTTAGCTCCATAATTGACTGCTCAACCTCAGCGCGTTTGCGGATGTAATTCTCGGCTTGCTCACCCGTCATGCTGCTGTAGCTTTGGGCATAGTCTTTCAGCAGGGCAATTTTCGTGTCGTAGATTCTAGAGAGCTCCGCGGCATATCGATCGTAGACCGGCCAAAACTTCTCTGCCTCAGCATCGCTTAAATCCATATTCTCAGCGAGGATTTGCTTCTTCTGGGATCTTACATCTTTGCGCAAGAGTTCAATGAAGTCGTCAGGGTTTGGTTGGGAGTCGTCGTTTGCGGTCGAGCTTTTGGCGGCATCGTTTTTGGGCAGCGACGAATTCTGCGCCAATGCCGAATTTGCCGCTACGAATGCGACTAGCATCACAGTGATCACGAGAAATTTCTTTTGGTTCACGGGTTCCTTCCTTACAGCGAAACTAGAGTTGGGCGCGCGAAGCCTGCCCGCAATTGTCAACAACGGGAACTCTCCAGCATGCACGATTCCAATCGAGCGACATCGTGTATCTCTCAACCGAAGCAGGTCTCGAATTGTCGCCGCGGGTATTTAGCCGCTGCTGAGCCGGAATCCCGAGAGGACCAACTTGCAGGACAGAGTCCAGCGGCACACGGTGTCAAATGTCACGTGTCATGTGACATGGCGCGTCGTGGAGCAGGGGCCATGGGCTTTTTCAAGAAGAAAAGAGCGAATTTGTTCCGATTGCGAGGAGAAGCCTGCGATTTGCGTTGGTTAGTGTTCGTCCTCGTGAGTGGAACTGTAGTTGCTCCAATTGAGGCGTGAGAACTCCATCGCTTCGAGATCTGTTAATGCTCAAGGAGCAACTTTAATGTCCACCTCACCAGTGTCTGCTGGAGCCGCGCCGCCCATATCGAAACCGGTGCCGCCAAAGATCAGTACAGAGCAGGTTGTGCCTCGCCGGGGTGCCAGGTGGCAGAATTACATAACGACTGTCCTCATCGTGCTTCTCGCTCTGGCCGTTTTGATTACCATCACACGTAACTGGAATGCATGGGAAGGCGGCAAGGTCGAACAAGTCACAGATGATGCTTACGTTCGCGGCGACCTTACTCCGCTCAGCACCAAGGTGTCAGGCATCGTGCGCTCTGTGGATGTGGCTGACTACCAACGCGTGCACCAGGGCGATCTCCTCGTCGAATTGCAGGACGATGACTATCAGGCCCAGGTAGATCAAGCCAAAGCGGCCGTTGAGGCTGCGCGTGCCGGCATTCAGGAAAATCTTCGGCAACGCCAGTTACAGGACGCGCGCATAGACAAAGCGCTGGCGGGTATCGATCAGTCAAAGGCGCAGATTGCAGCTGCCGAAGCTGGCAAGGAAGCTGTCCAGGCTGAGTTGACTCATGCTCGCTCTGAACGCAGACGTCAGGAGGGGCTGTATCAGGTTCACTCGACGACCGAGCAGAACCTCGAGGCCGCCGTGGCCGCGGAAGGAAACCTGTCAGGCCAATTTGCTAGCCGTGACGCCGATCTCCATCAGGCCCAAACCATGTTGCATGGTAGTGAACTCGCTGCCGAAGCCGAACGCCGCAGCAAAGCCGTCCTCGAATCCGCGGAGATGCAACTTCAGGCCGATCTGCGCGCGAAGCGGGCGAACCTCACTTCAGTCCAAGTGAACCTTGGCTACACCAAAATCTACTCCCCAGGAGATGGCACAGTGGGCGAGCGGCAAGTTAGGCCCGGGCAACTCGTTTCGCCAGGCACGCAGGTGATCTCCTTTGTTGCTCTCACAAAGTGGGTGCAAGCGAATTATCGCGAAACACAGTTGACCAATGTGAAGGTTGGGGATCCTGCCGACGTTCGTATCGATGAATATCCGGGCCAACTATTTCGCGGCAAGGTTGTCGAGATCGCACCAGCCAGCGGATCACAATTCGCTCTGCTGCCACCTGACAACGCGACTGGCAACTTCACAAAAGTCGTACAGCGTATTCCTGTCAAGATCGCACTGGACGATGCGACCTTCGCGGCGAAGCTGCGTGCCGGACTTTCAGTGGTAGCAGCCGTCCGCACCAGACGGTAACCGGAAACCTATGGCAGCTTCGACTATCACCGTTCGCCCGACTGCAGTAGACATCGCGCGCGCTGCTGCTGCGGCGATCCCGTCAGAAGTGTCGACGCGTCCTCTGCTCGGCATCTTGGGAGTCGTCACAGGCGCCGGACTGGTCACCCTTACGGGTCGCATGCTCAGTCTTGGTCTAGCCGACTTGAGGGGCCATGTTGGGATCGGCTTCGACAACGGCGCCTGGCTCGACAGTGCCTTCAATGCATCGCTCATGTTCATCGGCCCGTTGAGTGTCTACCTCGGAGGTGTGCTCGGGCCGCGGCGCATACTCCTGTTTGCCGCAGGACTCTTCACCGTGACTTCTACCTTTCTCCCTCTTATTCATAGCTACAGTCTGCTCATCGTCGCACTCATTGTTGCCGGTCTTACCTCAGGTACGTTTTATCCGCTCACGCTGACTTTCGCCCTTCGTAACATTCCGCTACGATACCTTCCCTTCACGATTGCCTTGTACGCGACCTTTGTTGACGGAGCCGTGAATATCGCGCCTTCGCTCTACGGCTGGTACAGAGACCATCTATCGTGGCATTGGATGTTCTGGAACTCCGCTGTGATTGCGCCAGTGATGATGATATGTGTGTACTTCGGCATTCCGCGGATGCCACCGCGCAAGAAGAGCGGCTCGGCCCCCAGCTTTGTGGGCTTCCTTTATCTGAGTGCCGGATTGGCTTTGATTTTTACTGCACTTCAGCAAGGCCAGCGACTCGACTGGTGGCGCTCGGGCGAGTTCAATGCCTGGTTCTGGTCCGGGTCTTTCTTTCTGCTGTGTGCACTTGTTCGCAGGCTACGCGGTCCCAACCCTCTCGTAGCGCTACCTTATCTGCTGAAGTGGAACACCGTACTACTGGGCTGCCTGCTCTTTTGGTTCCGGTTCACGCTCTGCACAACCATTATCCTGGTCCCACAATCGCTGGCCATCCGCGGGTTCGAAGCAGACCAAATTGGGCCCGCGATCATCTGGAGCGCTCTTCCCCTTATACCCATCGCGTTTATCGCTGCGCTTCTCCTGTTACGCAAACATGACCCACGGTTGCTCTTCGCCATCGGCCTTGCTTGTACCGCATTCGCTGCCTGGTTGAGCTCACAGTACGCAAGCGCGTGGGCGGCCGAGAACTTCTACCGCACCGAATTGCTGACCGGCGTCGGGCAAGCTTTCGCTTTCATCGGGCTGGTCGGCTGCATCGTGCTGCAAGCGATCTTCGCGGGGGCTTTGGCCAAACCTGAGTGGGTCCTGACCTTTTCGGCTTTCTTTCACACCATCCGTATATTCGGCGGCACCGCGGGCGCGATCTACATGGGCCATTTCATCGCTCAGAGGGAGAAGCTTCACTCAAACCTCTTGGGACTTCACGTCAGCGGTGGCAATTGGATCACCGATCAGAACATTCATGCCATGACGGCTGGTCTCTACGCCAAATCGTCCGGCATGGCCGCCGCAGGAGCGCGCGCCATCGATTTGATTGCGGCCCGACTGCGGCTCCAAGCGTACAGCTTGAGCCTTGTCGACGGATTTCTACTGATCGCGTGGAGTTGTGCATGCGCTTTGGTTCTTGTCGCTTTGCTGCGCAAGTCGCCTTTGAACTACGGCGAACTCAGCAACATGCAGCAGATTCCCGCCGCCCATAAGGAGTCGAATCAATGAAACGAAATGCCGCACTATTCCTGCTAGTGGCGATAGCCTTCTTCCCCCGCACTGCGGCGGCCCAGCAAACAGGTAATACCGCGCCTCCACGCGGCATCACACTTCAGGTAGCTGTTCAACTGGCGCTCCAGCACAACCACGATATCCGAATCGCCGGCTACGCGGTCGATGAGAAACAGCAGGCGAAGCAAGTCGCGAAGAGTTCGTATTTTCCATCGATACGAAATGACAGCAGCTTCATGCATGTGACCGACACGCAGTTGATTCAGATCAGGTCGGGTAGTCTCGGCATCGCCGGGGGAACGCCGATTCCATCTGGAAACGCGATCATCAACCAGGGCGGCAAGAACTTTATGACCAGCG
>WNGK01009227.1_pt1 | contig 10165 bp, 10 predicted proteins | sample 5400601 | NCBI WGS metagenome assembly WNGK01 (sample SAMN13153376, study PRJNA577476) | soil metagenome | isolation source: 60 cm soil or saprolite under Garry oak tree replicate 1 | place: USA:California | collected 2016-06-15 | reverse complement strand
GAGGCTAGGCCGCTGTCGACGTCGCGGCGGATCCGGTCGGCTACCGCGGTGCTGGCCCGGTCTGTGTCGAAGGCCGCGACGTGCAGGCCGAGCTGGGCGGCGTACCGGCGCAGGTCGCCGTCTTCGAGCGCCTTTTGCCGGTGGAACAGCAGCTCGTGCATGTCCCAGAACCGGCCCTGCCGGGCGGCGGCCTCGGCCGCGGCGGCGGCGGCGAGGGCGTGCGGGTGGATGCCGGTGAGGGGGAAATGCCGGTACGCGAACCGCAGGTTCCCGCTAGCTGCTGTCCGGCCTGCTTGATCGCGTGGAACGCCTGCCGCGAGTACGGGCACTCGTAATCGCCGTACTCGAGGATCACAGGGCCGGCGGGCGAGCCGCGGACGTGATCTGCTTTCTCGTCCAGCGGCGCCAGGGCCAGCTGGCGGTTATCCGGTATCGCGTTGAAGCTCATGGGCCGCCTCCTGGGCTGCGGGCGGATTCGGCTGGCTGGCGATTTCAGAAGCCGACCTGCTGGCGGATGAGGACGACGCGGATGCGGCCGGGCAGCTCCTGGTGGATCTCCAGGATCTTCCCCACCCGGCTGTGCTACCCGTAGGCGGCCTGCGCGCGGGCATCCTCCAGCGGCAGGCTGTGCTGGTAGATCCGCTGGTGCGTCGCTGCCAGGTCCGGGACCAGCTTCTGCGCGCCGGCCACGAAGATCACGTTGGCCGCGCCCCACGCGTACGAGGCCAGCTGGCTGCCCGAGGCCGAGGCGACCACCAGGGTGCCGCCGGCGGTGATGGCGTGCACGCTGCCCAGCGCGTAGTCGGGCTGGCCGCCGATCGCCTTCATTTCCTGCGCCTGGGTGGCGAAGTCGAGCGCGAACATCTTGTTCCGCGCCGACTCCCACCGCCCGCCGCCATCGTTGATCGCGTCCGCGATCCCGGTCTCGGCCAGCGTCACCGAGGTGTTGGTCATCACCGACGAACCGTCCGGGATGCGGGCCAGCACCGCCGCCCGCGCAGCATCGAGATCATCGACGACCTCGACACTGAACCCGTGCTCTTCCAGCGCCACGGTAGTCGCCGCCAGCGCACGCTCATCCGGCAGCGAGGTGAAGCGGTCAGGGGTGGCAGTCGTGCTCACGGCTGGTCCTCCTTGATGCAGATCCCGCCCGGGAACCCGGGGTCCCGGCAGCTAACTGGCTGATCGAGTGCGCCCGAAGCTAGTGGCCATCAAGGTGAGTGGCGGTCACCTGGTTCCGGTGATTGTGCGAGCCAGCGGCCGCGGCCGCCAGGCGCCGCGATTCTGAGGACCGGGACACCGCCAAGTGTCCCGTCCGTTTGCGTAGACGGCCTTCGCGATCCGCTCGGCAATCAGATCGTCGCGGGGCTCGTCGCCACCCTTGGAGCGACCGGCATGATCGAAGCGTCAGCGGCACGAAGTGCGTCGATCCCCTTCGGGCGCCATGCGAGCCGCCGACCGCCCACGAGTCCTGGGGGACCGCCAATCGGCGCCGTCGCGGTCGGGTGGCCGTGGGAAGCCAGATTAGACGCGATCACGTCTGCGAACTTGTCATCCTCGGCTGCGGCGCCGGGCATAATTCCGAGCTCGAACTGAGCGAGCGCCGGATTGCCGCCGATCTTGCGGGCCAGCTTCACCCCTTCAAGCATCCGGCGCGCGTCCCTGTCCCCGGCCAGGAAGCTGCAGTCGATCTCAGGCTGCTCGCCGGTTCGTGGCTACGTAGGGGCAGGGTTCCGCGAGAGTCGGGCTTGACGACGGCGGCAGCCAGCCCGATCGTCCCCCGGTCGGGCTGTATTCAGGCGGCATCAATCCGCACGGCGTCGCGGCGGATCTCGGGCCGGGTCATGTCGGCCGCAGCTACCGGACGGTGGCCCCGCCGTCGCCCCAGAATGAGCGCGCTATAGCCCGGCCCGCCGCCCGTCGGCGGGCGCGGTTCGTCGTCACCACCTCGCGGTGCTCACGGTCGACCGCGTCGACGATGCCGGCCACCGCCTTGCCTGCCAGCGGGCAGCGGGCCATCCGCAGCGGGCCATCGATGGCCTCTTCGCTTCGAGCAGCGCTTAGGCGCCTTCGAGCTCCCGCACGGTTGGTGCTGCCTGGCGCGCTGTCTGGCGTGTCCGCCGCCGGCCGACGGTGAGCGACCAGTCGATGGGGCGGGTGTATGCCCCGAACGTCACCAGGACCTCGCTGGCCGGTCTTAGGGGCGGGGGCTATGCCCGGCTGAGTTCGAGCACAGGAATGGTGCGGATTCCAGCGGTTTGGCGTGCGTACTCGGCGAAGCCTGGGTAGCGCCGCGCTTGCTCGGCGTAGATGCGGTCGCGTTCAGCGCCGGTCAATTCGCGGACGGTCACCTTGTATGTCTCGGTTCCGCGTTCGACGCTGCCGTCGCCGGCGGCGGTCAAGTTGTAGTACCAGTCCGGGTGGCTGGGTGCTCCGCCTTTGGTGGCGAAGACGTAGATGATGTCTGGTTCGGTGTCGTGCGGGAGGTACATCGCCGGGGTGACGTGCTCCCGCCCGCTTTTGCGGCCGCGGTGATGCACGAGGACCAGCGGGGCGCCCTCGAAGACCCCGCCAACCCTGCCCTGGTTCGCTCGGAACTCCGCGATGGTCTTGGCGTTCCAGTCGGGCGGGCTGCTCATGCCGGACTCCTCTCGTTCCCGGTTGGCTAGGCGGTGACGCGTTCTGCGCTGGCTAGATGCGCCGACAGGAGCTGTCCGGCTCGGTCCAGCGCCGCGGCCGCTTCGTCGAGGATCGGGTAATAGGCCTGGAAGACGTGCGGCACCCGGGGGGTGATGTCGAGGGTGACCTCGACGTCGGCGGTGGCAGCTTGCCGGGCGAGGCGGATGGCGTCGTCGAGCAGAACCTCGTGCGTTCCGGCCTGGATGATCAGGGGCGGCAGGCCGGACAGGTCGGCGAAGATGGGGCTGATGAGGCCGAGAGCGGCATCGTGCCCCGACGTATAGTCGGCGACCCGGGGCGGGAATGCTTCGGGGATGAACAGCGGGTCGGCCTCGCGCTTGGTTTGCATGGTGGCCCCGGACAGGGTGAGGTCGGCATACGGGGACATGGCGAAGGCCGCGGCGGGCAGGGGCAGCCCGTGATCGCGGGCGTTGACCAGGGTGGCGACGGCGAGCGCGCCGCCGGCGGACTCTCCCGCCAAAGCGATGTCGGCGGGGGCTGTGCCGCCCTCCAGGAGGGCTTGGTAGGCCGCCAGGGCGTCGTCGACCGCTGCCGGATACGGGTGCTCGGGGGCGAGCCGGTAGTCGACGGAGATGACTTTGGCGCGGGTCCGCGCGCCGACCTGCGAGGCCAGGTCGGCGGCTTGGAAGGCATCCCCCAGCACGTACACCCCGCCGTGGAAGTACAGGACAATATGGCGGGGTTCGATTCCGTCGATGGTGATCTCGGCGGTGGGGACGCCGCCCAGCGCGGCTGCGGTCACGGTGACGCCGGCGGGCAGCGGCTGCGCCGATGACAGCTCCGCGAGCAGCCGCCGTTGCTCGCTGACGTCGGCCTCGAACGGGAAGGCGGACTGTCGCAGGATCGCGTCGAGGTTCTCTCGCTGTTCGGTGCTCACGGAGGATCTCCCTTCGGTTGGAATTCGCCCGGCAGCACCCCAGGCGGGCTCGCCCATGTCAATCCGCTGCTGAAATTTCCTGCCGGGAGGTGGGCACCTCCGGCCCCGGGGCAGCGCCCCCGGGGCCGCCGTCGGCCCTGGGGCATTCGGGTCAGGGGTTGACCGGTCTGCTGACGCCGAGGCCGCGGTCGAGGCGCAGCGACTGCATGATCTGGAAGGTGGTGGTGTAGGTGAACTCTTTGATGTCGGCGGCGGCCAGCACGCCGGTGTATTTGGCGACGATGGGCGCGGCCGCGCGTTCGGTGACGGTGTCGAGGTTGGCTTTGACCCCGGCCCAGGCGTTCTCCCCGGCGGCGATGTAGAAGGGGATCGGGTCGACGGCGGCCAGCGCTTCCCTCGCGCTGGCTTCGATGTCGGCGATGTATTGCTGGTGCACCGTGACGTCGTCGCGGGTGGCGAGCCGGCCCAGGTGCCCGCTGATGAGGTGGGTCCACGGGTAGGACAGCGCGATCGGCGGGGCGGCCATGTACCCGGCCACGTCCTCGGTGAGGTTGACGTTGTAGATGGGCACCCAGCCGGCGTTGACGATGTCGATGAACATCAGGGTGTCGTGGCCGGGGAAGTGGATGTAGATGTTGTCGGGGGAGTGGTTGGGGCCGTGCCAGGCCAGTTCGGCGCGCTCCCCGCCCACTTCGAGGGTGTAGGTGTCGCCGAAGGTCACCTGCGGCGCCGGCCGGTTCGGGTCGTTGTCCCGCGCCAGCAGCCGCTTGGTCTCCTGGTGCCCGATTCGGACCACGTCCCCGCCGAACAGGGAGGCCGCGCCGGCGTGGTCGGCGTGGTGGTGGGAGTAGACCAGGTGGGTCACCCGGTTGGTCACGCCGTTGGCGGCGGCGATCTCATCCACCGCCTGCCGCAGGTTGGGGCCGATGCTCGGGGGCGCGTCGAACACGACTACCCCGTCGGCGGTGGTCAGGAACGCCGAGTTGTAGACGCCGTCGGTGACCCAGTACAGGTTCCGCTCGACCCGCCCGACGTAGTACCTCTGATCGTTGAGGGCCGGGCCGAGCGCGGACCGGGGAATAGGCGCGTAGTCGGGCAGGTCCGCGGCGCTGCTGGTGCCGGAGGCTGGTGATGTCACGGTATCTCCCTGGGATCTTCGGGCACGTCACCTGGCGGCCGTGCGACTTTTCGCGACGGACCCAGGCTCGCCGCCAGCCAGGTGAACGGCCGTCACCGGATCCCGGTGATTCACGAGGCTGGACGGGATCGCGGCGGCGGCGCGTGGATCACAGTGCGGCAGAACTGGGGTTCGCCCGCCGTTGACACTAGGTGCGCTGGCCTGGTACCGAGACAGAAGGTGCCAGGACTGCGTGACCGGCGCCAGGGTGTCAGGCGTGGATATCAAGGCGGGTCTGTGACGGTGGCTCCAGCAGCTCCCCGGCTGATCGACCGGGGTGATCTTCTCGCTGCCCTGGATCGCGCGGCGGCGAGCAAGGTGACGGTCATCTCGGCTCCGGCCGGCAGCGGGAAGACGTCGCTGCTGCGCGCCTGGGCCGCCCAGCCGGGCCAGCCGCGGCGGCTCGCCCTCGTGCAGGTGCAGCGCGGCGAGCAAGACGCCCAGCAGTTCTGGCTGGCCCTGCTCGGCGCGATCCGTCACGCTTCGGCCACGACCGGCCGCGCGGAACCGCTAGCAGCGACACCCGGCTTCAATGCACCGGCGATGGCCGGCCGGGTGCTGTCGGGGCTCGCCGATGCTTGCGGCGGCGTCACGCTGGTTATTGATGATCTGCACGAGCTGCACTCGCCAGAGGCCCCCGCTCAGCTCACCCGGCTGCTGACCAGCCTTCCCCCGCAGGTGCACGCGATCTTGACCACGCGCCACGATGTGCCGCTGCGGCTGCACCGGCTGCGCCTGGCCGGCGAGCTCTCCGAGATCCGCGCGGCCGACCTGCGCTTTTCCGAGCGCGAAACCCGCGAGCTGCTCGACGCCTCGGGCATCGTGCTGTCGGAGGCCGGAGCGGCGCTGCTGCACCAGCGGACGGAAGGATGGGCCGCGGGCCTGCGGCTCGCGGCGCTCTCGCTGGCCGGTCACCCCGACCCGGAACGGTTCGTCGCGGACTTCTCCGGCAGCGACCGCACGGTCGCCGAGTATCTGATCGCCGAGATGCTGGACCGCCAGCCGCCCGACGTTCAGGATCTGCTGCTGCGCACCTGCCTGCTGGATCGGGTCAACGGCGAGCTGGGCGATCTGCTGACCGGCCGCCCGGGCTCGGAACCGATCCTGCTGGACCTCGAGGACGCGAACGCGTTCGTCGTCTCCCTGGACCCCGGACGCGTCTGGTTCCGCTACCACCACCTGTTCGCGGATCTCCTGCGGCTGGAGTTGCGCCGGACGCTGCCTGCGGAAATACCCGCGCTGCACCGGCGCGCCGCCGGGTGGTTCACCCAGCACGGCCAGGTGGCCGAGGCCATCCGGCACACCCAGGCGGCCGGTGACTGGGCTGATGCGGCCCGGCTGCTCGCCGACCATTCGTTCAGCCTGACGCTCGACGGGCAGGCGCAGACCATGCAGGCGCTGGTGCGGGCCTTCCCGCCGGGCGCGGACCACCCCGAGCTGGCCCTGGTGCGCGCCGGGGGTGACCTTGCTCAGGGGCGCCTGGACGAGGCGGCCGCCCACCTGGCGGTCGCCGCGACGTACGCCGAGACGGCGCCGCCGGAGCGCGAGCGCCGCCAGCGGGTGGCCATCGCGTTGCTGCAGCTGTCGCTGGCCAGGCGGCGCGGTGACCTGGCCGGCGTCGTCGAGCAGGCCCGATTCCTGGCCTCCCCGGTCACCGGGCCGTCCGAGGAGGACATCGCGCTCGGCAGCGACCTGCGCGCGGTGGCGCTGGGGAATCTGGGGACCGCCGAGGCGTGGACGCTGGAGCGGGCAGACGCGCAGGACGCCGAACGCCACCTGCGGGAGGGCGCCGGCCTGGCCCGTCAGATCGGCCGGCCCTACCTGGAGGTCGGCTGCCTGGCGCAGCTCGGGTTCGCATCGCTGGTGCTGCACTCGTTCGCCACGACCCAGCGGCGCTGCCGCGAGGCGATCGCCCTCGCCGAGCGGCACGGCTGGGACGCGGAACCGGTGATCGCACCCGCGCTGATAATGCTCGCCGGCACGATGATCTGGACGGGTGAGTTCGACGAGGGCGAGCGGTGGCTGCGGCGAACCGAACGGGCTTTGCAAACATACACCGGGCCGGACATCACGCTCCTGCTGCACCAGACGGCCGGGCTACTGCACGCTGGCCGCGGCCGCCACCACGAGGCGCTCAAGGAGTTCGGCGCGGCCGAATACCTGGGATCGCAGCTAGCGGACTCGCGGGCGCTGGCGACCCGGACCACCCGCTGGCTGCTGGCCACGCAGGCCCGCCTCGGGCTGCCCGGCGAGGCCCGCGCCTTGCTCGCGGCGCTCGATGACGAGCGGGCCAGCTCCGGTGAGATCCGTAACGCCCGCGCGGTGATCTGCCTCGCGGACGGCGATCCGGCCGGGGCCCTGGCCGCGGTGGCCGATGTGCTGGACGGCACGGCACCGGTCCTCGGTTACGCCACGGTCATGGAGGCTCAGCTGCTGGCCGGGCTCGCCCACCGCCAGCTCGGTGACCAGCGCGCGGCCAGCCAGGCGGCGGAACGGGCGCTGGCCCTGGCGGAGTCTGACCGGCTGATCCTGCCGTTCGCGATGACCGGATCAGCCGGGCTGCTCGAGGCGCTGCCCCGGCACCAGACCGCGCACGCCGCGCTGCTCGCCGACATCCTCGACGTCCTGCACGGCTCAGCCCCGGCGGCCCAAGAACAGTCCTCGTTGCCGCCGGCGGAGGAGCTCAGCCCGGGCGAGCTCAGGGTGCTGCGCTATCTGCCGACCAACCTGTCCCGGCCCGAGATCGCCGGCGAACTGTCCGTCTCGCCGAACACAGTCAGCACCCACCTGCGCAGCATCTACGCCAAGCTCCAGGTCCGTGACCGGTCCTCGGCCGTGCAGCGCGCCCGGGAACTGCGGCTGCTGGCGGCCGGCCGCAAGCGCTAGCCCCGGCGGTCACCGGATTCCGGTGATACGGGGTCACCTGCCCGCCCGTGACCATGGCCTCATGGACCCGGCACCCGCCCCGTACATGATCCGGATCAACGGGCACCTCGGCGCCACCATGCTGTCCGCGTTCCCGGCGCTGGCGCCGCAGCACCACGGCGCGCACACCGTGCTCACCGGCCTGCTGGACCAGTCGGCACTGTACGGCGTCCTGGCCGAGATCGAGGCGCTCGGCCTGGACCTGCTCGAGATCCGAAAGCTCACCCCCGGCCGCAAATCACCGGAACCAGGTGACGGCCGCTCACCTTGACGGCCACTACCGTCGGGCGCGCCCGTTTCGCTACGAGGAGGTGTCCCGCCCATGACCAGCGCCCCGGTGCGCGATCCGCCCGGCGGCTATCTCCTCACGCCAGGAAAACGCAGCGCTCCTGCTCATCGGCTACCAGCCCTCGCCGCTGGCCGCGGTGCGCAGGACGGCCCGCAACGCCTCCGCGTAACGCTCGGCGAGAGGCCAGCGGGCGGCAACACGAAGCCTCCACGCGGGACGCAACAAAAACAGAGAAAGGGGTGGTGAATCTCATGTCTGATGCCACCTCCATCAGCAGCACCCGGGACCGGAGCTGGCTCATCCTGGGCGTGATCGGCCTGGCGCAGCTGATGGTGGTCCTGGACATCACGGTGATGAACATCGCACTGCCGTCCGCGCAGCGCGCGCTGGGTTTCACCACCGCGGACCGGCAGTGAGTGGTCACCGCCTACACCCTGGCGTTCGGGAGCCTGCTGCTGCTCGGCGGCCGGCTGGCCGACCTGCTGGGCCGCAAAGTCACGTTCCTGGCCGGCCTGGCCGGGTTCGCCATCGTCTCGGCCATCGGCGGCGCGTCGGTCAACTTCGCCATGCTGATCACCGCGCGGGCCTGCCAGGGCGCGTTCGCGGCGCTGCTGGTGCCCTCGGCGCTGTCGCTGCTGACCACCACGTTCACCGAGCCGAAGGACCGCAGCACGGCGTTCGCCGTCTACGGGGCGATCGCCGGGGCCGGCGGCGCGATCGGCCTGCTGCTCGGCGGCGCGCTGACGCAGTACCTGTCCTGGCGGTGGACGCTGTATGTGAACCTGCTCTTCGCCGGCATAGCGTTCGCCGGGGGCGCGGTGCTGCTGCCGCGGCAGCCGTCGCCGGTCAAGCCCAGGCTCGATGTGCCGGGCGTGCTGCTGGTCTCCAGCGGCGTGTTCTGCCTGGTCTACGGGTTCTCCAACGCGGCCACCCACGGCTGGGCCGCGCCGTCCACCTACGGGTTCCTCGCCGCCGGGGTGGCGCTGGGCGCCGGGTTCGCGGCCTGGCAGGGCCAGGCGCCCCACCCGCTGCTGCCGCTGCGGGTGGTGCTGGACCGCAACCGCGGCGGCGCCTACGCCTCGATGCTCCTCGGCACCGCCGGGCTGTTCGGCATCTTCTTGTTCTTGACCTACTACCTGCAGCAGACGCTGGGCTACTCGCCGCTGGTGACCGGGGTGGCGTTCTTGCCGATGAGCGCCGGCCTCATCCTCGCGGCCAACCTGTCCACGATCACGCTGATGCCCAGATTCGGCCCCAGGCCGCTGATCGCCGCCGGGATGCTGGCCGCCGCGGCCGGGACGGCCTGGCTGGCCCAGCTGGGCCCGCACACCGGCTACCCCACCGGCGTCCTCGGCCCGCTCCTGCTGGCCGGAGCCGGCGTGGGCCTGGTGATCGCGCCGGCGATCAACACCGGCACCTTCGGCGTGGCCCCGCAGGACGCGGGAGTCGCCTCCGCTACCGTCACCGTAGGGCAGATGCTCGGCGGCTCGGTCGGCACCGCGCTGCTGAACACCATCTTCGCCAGCGCCGTCGCCGCCTACCTCACCGCGCATCTCGCCGCGGCCCGGCTCACCGGCCGCCGGGCCTTGACCGGGCTGGCGCTGGCCCACGGCTACGACACCGCGTTCTGGTGGATCGCCGGCATCTTCGCCGTCGCCGCGGTCGTGAGCGGCGTCCTGCTCCGCCGCGGGCCGCTGGGCCAGAAGCGCACGCCATCCCCGGGACCTGGCGGGGTGACGACGGCACAAGCCGAAGCTGGCCGGGAGCGGGCCCGGTGACGGGGGACTCCGGCCACGCCGGGTCGCCGGGCACGCCAGTCGCCTCGCTGGCACCGTCGCAGCCGTGACGGACGGGAGCCGCACCGATGTCGATGTTCGACTACGACGCCCGGCCGGTCACTCCCTTGCCGGTCCTCGTCGGCACGACAGCCTCCCGCGGTGCATACGCGATCCGTGACTTCCTCAACCGCAACGGTTACCCGTTCGAGTGGGTCGACGCCAGCCAGCCCGACGCGGTGCAGGCGGTCCTGGGAGTCGCCGAAGTAGAGCCATCGGCACTGCCGCTGTGCATCCTGCCGGACGGGTCGCGGCTGGCATCTGCGACGGTGGAACAGGTCGCCGCGGGTCTTGGCATGATCGCGGCCCCATCACTGCCGGAATACGACCTGGCGATCGTCGGAGCGGGGCCGGCCGGGCTG
>WNGK01028596.1_pt1 | contig 10166 bp, 12 predicted proteins | sample 5400601 | NCBI WGS metagenome assembly WNGK01 (sample SAMN13153376, study PRJNA577476) | soil metagenome | isolation source: 60 cm soil or saprolite under Garry oak tree replicate 1 | place: USA:California | collected 2016-06-15 | reverse complement strand
TCGCCTTCCTGCGCGGCATGGGCATGGCGGCTTTTTTCATCCCGGTGACCGCCGTCGCTGTCGCCATCACTCTCCTACCGATGTTGCTGGCCACCATCGGCCCCACACTCGACCGTCCTCGTCTGCGCCGAGACGTCCGCGCCAGTCGCGCCTGGACCGGATGGGCCCGGCTTGTGCTGCGTCACCGCGTCGCCGCCGTGGCCGGTGGGCTGGTTCTGGTCGTGGCACTGGTCATCCCGGTGTTCAGCCTGCACCTGGGCCAGCCGGCCAGCATGGCCCTGGCCCCGGGCAGCCCGGCCCAGGCGACCCTCACCCAGCTGAAGAGCAGCGGGGTTCCGTCGGGGATCATCAGCCCGATTGACGTGCTCACCACAGCCGACCGGGCCGACGCCGTGGCCGGCCAGATCCGCCAAGTCCCCGGCGTTTACGCCGCCATCGCCACCGTCGAAAGCCCGGCCGTGGCCGGCCGGTCTCGCTTCAGCCCGCGCATCGGGCGAAGGCGCGCCTTCAGGCGGCCATGATCGGTCTCGAGGGGGTTGTTCGCATGGACCTCCGTGCGGTGGAAGGCCGCCGGGGTCATCTCGTCGATGACACGAGGGTAGAGCCGGTACCTGTCGGTGGTGACCTCGATGGGTGAGATCCGCGCCTGTCCGATCGCCCGAGCGAAGAACCGGCGAGCGGCTTCACGGTCCCGGCGAGGTGAGAGGAGCACGTCGATGACCTGACCGAACTGGTCGATGGCACGGAACAGGTACCGCCAGGTGCCTCCGACCCTCACGTAGGTCTCATCGACGTGCCAACGATCCCCGACGACGTGGCGGCGAACCCGGGCGGCCCCGGCGAACTCTGGAGCGAACCGCTGAACCCACCGGTACACCGTGACGTGGTCGACGTCGCTGGGACTCGAACCCAGGGGGCACTTCGCGCCCCAGCGGTTTTCAAGACCGCCGCCTTCGTCCGCTCGGCCATCCCCCCGGATCGACACGGGCGTCACCCGGCAGGTCGCGTCGCTTCCTGCTGTGCTCCCGGACGGTCGGCGGGTCCGTTTGGGCCAACTGGTTGCGCGTCTGACGGCGCCGCCTCAGCCTTCGCGTATCAGGCCTGCGAACCCTCGGGATTCCGAGTCGGTGAGCAGCTCGCGAGCCTTGGTCTCAGAATTGGCATCCTTCAGCTCCGATTGCCCCAGGATATTCGTTGGATCGTTGGGATCCGCACCGTCGCACCCGTAATGGTGGTGGCAATACTAACCGCTGCCCGCCACAATCTCGTCAGATACGATGTCTTCGAACGCCAACAGCGGCAAGCGCGACCGCAATGACCAGCGCTCCAATGACGATTCCGGCCCGGAGCCGTGACCCAGCACCAGTGCAGTAGCCTGGACGAGCTGGCGGGCCAAGAGGTTGGTAGCAGTGATGAGGAAGGAGGATGGCAACCACAAAAGCACCGAGGACGAGTCCCACCGCGATCCAAAAGAGTGGACGTTTCATAATCCGGACCGAAGCAGCATGCCTGCCGCTCGCCGTTCCTGACTCCCGGTCTGCGCCCACTTCTCCTACGCCACAGTATTCGCCGCCGCAACCAACTGATCTACTGGCCAATCCGCCGTAAGTTCCACCGAATCACCGTCGAGAATCATCGTGACGTCACTCGGATTCTGCTGCGGCGGGATGCAGTCTGCGCCTGGAGTCCCGCATTGCCCATTCCCGGGGAAGTCTCGCGAGGTAATAACCGCCGTGACCCCGTCGATGGTCTCCATCTGAGAGGCCCCGCCGTTCTGCTGCACAGCAGCGGCGTCTTCGGCCTGAATCACATCCTGCGATTCACCCGCTGAAGGCTGCTCCAACAGCCTCACTCCCGAAACGAAGTAGACGTCCACCTCGTCAGTGGATGGGTCCAACCAGATCTGGGCGATATTCGCGACTGACGCGTCCGAGTCATTCGGTAGAAGCAAGTTACCGCCTAGCGCCATTCGGGCGTCCGCAAGCGATACGCTCTCCGCGCCAGCAAAGGGGGGTTGATCCAGAGGATAACCGTAGCCGGGTCCAGGCGCACCCTTGGCTGACTGGGGCGCCGCGCCGCGCCAATACGCGGTGCCGGCAAGCGTCAGTCCAACTATTACTGCCAGGATGGCCATCGTGATCCGGTACCGGCGACCCATTGTCTTATCCAATCTCAGCAGGGAGTGTTGTTGTAGTTCGGTCCCGAGCCGGGGTTCACTTCAATGTGGGTGGCGCTGCCCCCGACGCCCAGGGCATTGTCAAACCCATTGTCCGAATCGTAACAGTCCCCGTCGAGGTTCCAATTATGCCAGCCTGTATTGTCCTTATATTGGAGGGCCTCCCAGTTTCCGTACGCGCTGTCGTAGTTATAGTATCTCTCTGCGTTAGTGGTTGCCCATCCGTAGGACATACCTCCGGCCGTCATGTCGATTACGGAACCTACCTCCGACCCATTGAACCATGTGTGAAATTCATCTGTGAATGTGTCATCGCGCACAATCTTGTAAGAGTAGAAATTGCCGGATACGGGACGCGGACTATTGTAGTACGTGCAATGGCCAAGGCCACCATTAGTGATGTAGAAGCGGAAGAGCCACGGATCTCTGGAGCTCGATGCGATGGCACAGCTGGAAAATTGAGCTGTGTCAATGATCCAGCCGATTTCTACCTGGGTCGATCCAAAGTTATGAATGAGAAGACTTGAGGAAACCCTGAAGCAAGTGGTGCTCTGGGGCCCGCCCGTGTAGTTGTTCAATAAGATGCCGCGATGCTCCGCGTCTATCTGGTAAGCGTTCACAAAGACATGGCTCGTGCAACTCGCTGCTTGGGCAATTTTAGGCGCGCGCCCGACGAGAACCCCAGTCGCAAGGGCGCATCCGAGGAGAAACGGACCAACTCGATGCCGCCCGACGTGCCGCGACACGCCGCCGACCTTCGCATGCTTCATATCAGGGACGATACCCCCGCGCCGTCCGGTTCGCAAGGGGCATTGGTCAGCCAGCACCTTCAGCCGCACGACGGGCCGGGGGGGCCTGGCTGCGGATGCTTGACGGCCTGGGGGACCATGGCTCTGAAGATCCGAAGAGCGCAAGTCGGATGGAGCGGGCTCTGTGTTCAGGAAGCGTGAGGCGGTGCCTCCGGAGCCGGTGCCGCGGCCCGGCGGCGGGTCGCCCTCTTGGCGGCCGAGCCTCGGCTCGTGGTGGTTCGCTTCGCCCTCGACGGGCGGCTCCTGGAGGGCTTCTTCGCCGTGGAGGCCTTCCGCCGCCTCCGGGCGGTAGGAGCTGTGGCGGCGCTCCCACCGAGGGCGGGCCGTCGTCCCCGCTTCGCCGGGCGGGCTCCCTTCGTGAGGTCGGCGAGGTGCTCGTCGCACAGGTCCTTCTGCAGGGACCGGCCCCCGGACTTGAAGGTGATCCGCTCGGTGGCGGGCTTTCCGCACACGTCGCACACGATCACGGTCTGCTCTGCCACCTGAGTCTCCTCTCGGCGCGGGGACGGAAGCCGCAGCATACCCGAGCGTTGCCGGACGCCAGCGGAGCGGCGGGGCGCCGAGCTGCCTTAAGAGCGCTGTCCCGGGCTAGGTGGCCCGAGTCTAGCGCCGAGCACCAGCACACCCCATCACGGCCGCAAGGTCGATCAATTCCAGTCCAGGCGAAACCGCCACTCCGTGCCCGTCGGTTCCCATCGAATCTCCTTGAGGCCGAGGTTCCTCTTGCACGATTCCTCCGCGAGCCCTGCGGTACCCGCTCCCGGTCCGCCCCACCGCCATGGATGGTCGTCTGAGAACTCTGGCTGCGACAGGTCCGATGCCGTGAGGACGATCGGCAGGGCCGGACGTGAGCTACGACGACTGAGCGTCGTCGGCGCTCTCTCGCACTCGGCCCGCAATGCGGCAAGCTCAGTCTCGTCGAGGTTGTCGCGAAGCGTCGAGGCCACCAGGAAGCATTCAATGCCCGTGGTCCGGAGCCGCTCCTGGACCCGGCGCAGGCTCGCCAGGTCATCCGCCTCGATCGCATCCCGAAAGCTCTTGACCTCGCCCACGACCACAACCGGCGGGCCCGAGTCATCGAGCGCCATTGCAAAGTCAATCTCCCACGCGTCATCGGGGGCACGCACCTCGAGGCCAAGCACGTATGGCAAAGAACCGGAGGTGAAGCCACGGAGGCTGGAGAGCACCGTCACCGTCGCCATCATGGGGAGCACCTCAGCCAGACGATCAGGGGGTACGTTGCCCGCCAGTCGATACGTCCAATCGATCCGCTTTCGGGCCACGCCAAGGGCCAGACCCAGCGGAAACGACTCCGAGCACATCTCGCAGCGGATTTCGGTGGAAAGGTCCTCCGGACGGAGCGAAGTGGTCGTCGCACACGACGGACAGCGAACCGGGAGATGGGGCCGCAGCATCTTGCGGGAGAGGAGGTAGTTCACGATCTGAGCCGGATAGGCCTCGCGCTCGGCGAGGCGGTGAATGATGTCGTTGGGCCAGCGACCTCGCCGCTTCCGGGCCGCTTCGACGAGTGCAGCGAGAGGCTTGCCAGCGGCAGCCCGCGCGGCCTCTGCAAGAACCGCACGCGCCGCAGGCTGGTTGGCGACGGAGCTTGATCGACCTCCCAGCAGCTCCATCAATCGAGTAGCGAACTTGCCACTCTCGCTTTGCGAGAACTTCCAGTCGTCCCCGGCAAGCAGGTACTCGAATACCCGAAGGGAGAGGACCGGCCACACTCCGGCTTGCTCGGCGCCTGCATCGACGCTGAAGGATCTGCCGTCTCCGGTTGCCCGATAGAAGCAGCGATCCAGCGAGGAATAGTCCTCGAGAAGACTCGACAGTCGTCGATCTCGGAGGAGCGACATCGTCCAGCCCGCCGGTAGGCCCGTCTCACGGTGAATGACCAAGTCTGCCGCCACCAGGCCTGGCTTGCGGTCGCGTCTGCGCAGTTGCCCCGGGCCGCCTCTGGGGAGCGGTACGGTTAGGCCCAAGCTGTCGGGCGACAGTGTCTGCGAGAACGAACGCGAGAACTCGGTGGACAGAGGATGGTGCCCCCTCCAGCCCAACGGATCAGTCCGGGATCCCGGATGGGCGCTGGCGCCGCACCTAGAGATGAGTTCAGATAAGTGCGGCGGATTTGCCGCGATGGCAGACGAACCCCAGACGTCCACGAAGGGACCCAGGTCCTCGCCCGTTCCCGATCGCACGCTTGGGACTCTGCCCGACTCGACCATTCGCCGGAGCCAGGCCTCGGCGGACTGCACGATCCGTTCTTCCTGACCGAGCGGCCAAGGAAAGACGACGTTCCCGCAGGCGCGCTCGTTCCAAAACCGTGCCATTTGCTGCGGGTCCTCCACATTCAACACGGAGAAACCCACCGACCGCGGCTCGCCAGTGTATTCGACCTCGAGCCCCGTAAGGTCGATGGGGGTGACTCGGTCGACGAACGAAGGCACCTGAGCGTCGGGAGTGATCCGCTCTTCATGGGCGCGGCCCGCAAATGACGATCTCAGGCCGCGTCCGAAGTCGTCGTCTGGATAGATCCCCCACCAGACAGCGAACAGCGCGGCCAGCTGGTCGTCGGAGTCCCAAACAGGAAGAGCAAGGTCCGGGTGCCTATCGTCGAGAAGCCAATCGGGGCCTTGTAGTCGTGTCGTGAGCCGCTCTTCCTGCGGAGCGAACGGGTCGGCCAGCATGCGCGTGCGCCAACGAAAACCTTGACGGTCGGCCAGTTGTGTCGACCGCTCGCTTGCATCGACCGGGTAGAAGACGTCCACAGAGAGCGCCTCGGCCATCTGGACCGCGGATCTTTCCTCCATTGGCGAGATCCACGGGAAGTAGAGGCCACCCCAAGTCGAAGTAGCGAGTTCCGCTGCGCGGTGCGTCGCGGTCTCCGTCGGTTCAAGCAAGAGGCCCACACGAACGGGACGGATCAGCACGGTGCCGCTCACCTGCGCTGAAGTCACCGCAGCCCCTCCTGAGGGCAGCCCCCCTGCGTTGTCTCTGGCTGGTAGTTCGCCGCGCGCATGACGGGCGGCAGCATAGTGACCTCGTACGACAAGGAGAACACTCGGGTACTCCGGAAGGGAGAGTTCGAATCGGTGCCCGACACCGCGGCCCTGGTCGATCGCCTCTTCGGACCGATCGTGGTGGACCGGACGCTGACGGCTCGTAACCGGGCTGATTCTTCCCTGGCGCCCGATATCCTCCGCGGAGCGTGAGCGGCATGGAGGATCTGTTCCGACGAGAGGAACGCGGACGCGGGGCATAGCGCTCGGCATCCTGGGGACGGTGATCCTCTTCGCGTTGCTCTTCTCCTGGTACGGCAGGTCGGCGTTCGATCAGGCGCTCGTGGAAGGCGGCGCAGGCACGCCGTCGATCCCTCGACGCCGCCGCGATGGGCTGGTGGAGCGAACCGAGGCCCTATTCTGAGATCGCGCTCGAGACGGCACTCCCAAGCGCCCGGAGCCTCGAACCGCGCCGCTTGCCACGCCGGAAGCCCCCCTCCAGCAGATCCACTGGGGCGGGGCTTCTTTAGGGAAATATCCCTTCGAGGATAGTATCTCGCTATGAGCCGCTTGCGCTACAGGATTCGGACAAGTTGCGTGAGGAATGCGTTGATGGTCTCGGAGATCGAGCCAAGCGCGTCGTACACGCTCAGAGGCGGAGGGCCGGTTAGGTGGGTATCTCTCTGCCGAAGGGCTGGGTACGCGGAGATGTGACCCTCCATGTGCACCTCACGCTGGACACCCAAGAGGGGCCGGAGTTGTGCTTCCAGTACCAACATGCCGACCCGGAGCTGAACCGGTCGGCTGTACATGTATCGGACGCTAGAGATCGGCACACTGTATCCGACAGCCCGAACCCGGAGCCGAGAATCGGGCCACGCTTGCATGACGGCAACGATGAGTTCTCGGTGCTTGTCCGTGTTCGAGAGTCGTTGAAGGAGCCGCATTCGGGCGCCCTCCTTCGTGCGGCGGTACGGCTGATACCTGCTGATCAGTGCGAATTCCTCGTCCGTGATTCCTGGCAGCCTTTGGGCACGTTTATTGTCGAAGGCTGCCCGCGTCCAACTCATCGAGAAGGCAACGTCGGCCTCCTGTCTGGCGCTCAGTCGTTGCCGCGCCTTACGAACGAGAGCCCAAGCGGCGTGATCGAGGCTGGCCCGGTAGGAGTGGATAACGTCGCCAACGATGAGCGAGCAGTCACGGGGAATGGTTGGGACACTCGCTACACGCACGGACAGCTTCTGCGCTGCATCGATGTGACTCTCGACCGTGACGGGGTGAGCCTTGGGATCGAGCGCCTCCCGGAGGGCCTTCTCCAGTCGCTCGAAGTGCTGATTGCCCCAAGTCAACTTCTGCCACGAGCTAGCGAGGATGCTCATGGCGCGTAGGATGGAGGCACGATGCCTGAACGCAACGGCAGACGGAAACTCGTCCAGCCCGACGAGCCGAGCCAGACCACACCGGGCGGCTTGGAGATACCGATTCCCAAGCGTGCCACCGTGGACCGACTACTCCGCAAGGCCGCTAGGAAGCGGCCCCCGGACCCGCCTTCTCGATCCGACCGAGAAGCGCGCTGAACATCCCGCCGGGCGCGTCCCGGTGGTTGTACCGGAAGGCGTACTCGTCCAAGTAGGACTGCAAGTGCTCCGTCGAGACGGAGTGGTAAACCCCGCCGATCCCGCGCTTCACGAGCGCCCAGAACCCTTCGAGCGTGTTCGTGTGGACGTTCCCGCTCACGTAGACACTCTGCGCGTGATTGACGCGCTGGTGCGCGTAGCCCATGCCTTCGAGCGCGTCGTAGGACTTGAACTCGTCGGTGTAGACCGTCGAAGCCGGGAGCACCTTCTTGGAAGCGTAGGGCAGCAGGTCGGTCGCCTTGGTGCCGTCCGCGATCCGAACCGACACCTTGCCGTGCGAGCCATCGGAGCCACGCTGCGCGATTCCGAACACCGGCGTCTTGGTGATCGACCCGCGACCCGCGTGCGGCTTCTTGACCTCGTGCTTCCACTTGTCCTTGCCACCGAAGTAGGACTCGTCCATCTCGACGGTGCCGGAGAACTGATCGTCGTCCTGATCCATGAGCGAGCGAATCTTGTTGAACATCCGCCACGCCGTCTTGTAGGTGACGCCGAGTTCGCGTTCGAGTTGCTTCGCGGAGACTCCGCAACGAGTGCTCGCCATCGTGTACATGGCGAAGAACCACAGCCGGAGCGAGGTCGCGGACCCCTCGAAGATCGTCCCCACCATCGGGTACTCGTGGTGGCCGCAGAACTGGCAGGCGTAGGCCGGCCGAGCCTTCACGCGGTGGTGCCTCGTCTCCTTGCCGCACTTCGGGCAGGGGATCATGTGGTCCGCGCCGTTCGGGTACAGCTCGCGGACGAGATAATCGAGGCACGCGGCGTCGTCGGGGAACTCCCGCTCGAACTCGAACCACGTGATCGTGGACTCGGATGCGGTGGACCGCTTCGGCTCGTTCCGGTTGACCTTGGACATGCAATGAGTATACCTGAGCACAGTACTAGCGTCAAGGGGATAGTTCCCCTTCTTTACTTCCCAAATCGCCGAGCAAGGGCCGTTCGTCGCACGTAGCCGGAAACCTGTTCTCGGCGCTCACTCGATAGCCCTCATGCGCCTCGCGTCCGCCACCGAGCACGCCCTGCTCGTCATGGAAGGATGGGATGTCGATGAGTTCACCCCGCAGACTGTCCGGTCGTAACGTGACCCCGACGGCCTAGGGCCTAGCAACACCGGGCCCCAAGGACCAGAATGCACGCGGCATAGGCGCGTCTTCGCCTTGCGGTTGTGAAGGGGGGATCACCGTGTTCCTGAAGGTCCTCGAGAACGAAGCCCGGGATGCTCGTCCTAGTTCGCAACGCAGGGCGGAGTTCGAGCAGTCACCCCTCGAAATCAGGATGTTCAACGTGGGGGGAGGAGAGGCCGTTCTCGTGGTCTTCCCAGGGAATCGGGCCTGGCTTGTTGACGGCGGGTCGAGCAACAGCACGAGCCTCAACCAGAAGCTGGGGGACGGGCTAGTCAAGTACCTGCAAGAGCGCAACCTCGTTCTGGAGACGCTTGTCCCCTCCCATCCCCACATCGATCACGTCGGGGCGGTGGCGACCATCCTCGACCACGCCGGTCCCCGGCTCGCTTCTTCCGTGACGATCTACCGCAGTGCCGATTCGACCTGGGACGCCGACCACCAATGGCTGAAGGACCTCCGGACGAAGATCGACGCTCTCGGCAACCAGGTGCAGGTGATCGCTCTGCAAGATGCCCACCGAGAGGTGGCCATCGCCGGCAGCGTCCGCGCCCACTTCTTCGCCGGACACGGCGACGGGCCCTATACGTCGATGCTCTTCAACCTTCACTTCGGTTAGGCCCGCCTGCTGTTCACGGGGGACTGCCACTGCCCCTACGAGAAGGACCTGCTCGGCAGGTTCGGGGAGGAGGACTTCCGGGCGGACGTGCTCAAGGTGACCCATCACGGCAGCAGCAGCGGCACCGCCCGAGTCATCGTCGACGCCGTTCGTCCCGGCATCGCCGTGGCCTCCACCGCGCCCGACGGAGGCCACAGGCTGGAGATGGATACGCTGGCCAGGCTCGGTGGCCCGCGGGCGGTGTTCGAGACCCTTGTTGACGGAGACATCATCCTCCGAGCGGATGGAAGGGGGTACGGCGGAGGCATCCTGTACTAGGTCGAGTTTGAGACACCGGGGCGATTCGCTGCGGATCTCGGAGCGGGTACCGTACCGGCGGCTGACATCCACAGACAAATGGGCCACGACGCCGCCTGCGCGTGAGCTCATTGGGCTGGTCCGTCCTTCGGGCCTTCTTTCCCGAAGCCCTTAGAGGACATCTCTGAAGAAAGCTCGACACGCACGACGACGTGGGCTAGTTTGGCTGGCTGGTAATCACGGGCGGGCCGGCGAGCACGCTCCTGCCGGGGTGCGGCACGTCTGGTTCCGCGCGTTCCGCTTGCCGCCGCAGTTCGGACAGGCCGCCATGACCCGAGGAAGTCCAGGCTGACCAGGGCATCAGACCTGCACGAGTCAGCCCTCGCCGTCGAGGGGCTCGCGCCGCTTTGCCTTGACCTGCGAGCGGTGGCGCTTGGCTTCGAGCCGCTTCCGGACCGAGCTTCTCGTCGGGCGAGTCCGGGTACGCGTGGGGCGGGGCCGG
>WNGK01009221.1_pt1 | contig 10167 bp, 11 predicted proteins | sample 5400601 | NCBI WGS metagenome assembly WNGK01 (sample SAMN13153376, study PRJNA577476) | soil metagenome | isolation source: 60 cm soil or saprolite under Garry oak tree replicate 1 | place: USA:California | collected 2016-06-15 | reverse complement strand
CAGTGGCCCCATCGACGCCTCCCCTTTGCAGACGACACCTTTGATCTGGTGCTCGCTCGTTCGATCTCCTTTTGTCCACGGGAAGTGTACCGCGTCCTCAAACCGGGAGGGACGCTCCTTACCTTGCAGGGGGGAACCCAGAGGGATGGCCCGGGTCTCGTTGAACTCCTGGAGGGGACGCCGCCAGAGTGGACCCAACCGGATTCTGCCTGGGACATCGATACGACCCTCGACGCGGCAGGCTTCCTCGTGGTGGAGCAGATCGAGCGGCAGGTGAGGACCACCTATCGCGACATTGGGGCAGTCGTGTACTTTCTGAAAGCCGTGCCCTGGGTCATCATCGACTTCGAGGTCAATCGCTATCGCGAACGCCTCTACCACCTCCATCTGCGCATGAAGGCCGATGGCGGCTTGACGACAGTCGGCGTGCAGCGCCTCATCGAAGTCCGTAAGCCGTAGAGACGGTGTGCAAAGGCTTGAAAAGCCAGATGAGGAGGAGAAAGCTGAGCAAGGAAGCCAACACTGCTTGCAAGCGCAGGCAGCTCTATGGTACCCTGATCTGGGTGAGCAGAACACTCCCTCTGAAAAGGAAGCGAGCATGGGAGCGAAACCAGTTATTCTGTTGGACGATGGCGGCGTCATGAACGACACTCGTCTGCGTGGTCCACAGTGTGAGCGTCTGGCAGGCGAATTTTTCGCGCCCCGGCTGGGGGGCGAGTCGAGCGCCTGGGCCGAGGCCAACCGCATCTGCATAGCAAGCATCTTCGAGCCAGAGCCCTGGCGCAGACGTGTGCAGGCTGCTGCGCAGGATTATGCCGGCTTTGAGCGAACCTACTGGCGTGATTGGGTGAGCGGCATGTGCCGGCTTGTCGGCGTGGAAGCTCCACCGGAAGCAGCAGGCATCGAGCTGGCCTGCCAGGGCGAAACCTACATTACCAGTCGTGTACACAGCGCCTTTCCCGGCGCGATCGAGACCATCGGTGAGCTGCACACCCAGGGCTACACCCTGCACACCGCCTCCGGCGCATCCTCACTCAGCCTGCACGGCTACCTGCAAGCCATGGGCGTGCGCGAGTACTTTGGGCGGCTGTACGGCTCTGACCTGCTTCAGATGCTCAAAGTGACGCCCACCTACTACGAACGCCTCTTTGCTGATGCCCGGATCGCACCCGGCGAGGCCTTGATCGTCGATGACAGCCCGCGCGTCCTCGCCTGGGCCAGGGACCTCGGTGCCATGACGGTGCTGGTCAATGCCGAGCGTGAGTCAATGGATGGAATGCGCTGCATTGCGAGTTTAGCAGCATTGCCAGAACTGGTGCGGCATTATTACGCGTAAGGGCTTCTCTTCAGCGGTTCCCTCAAGGGTTTGTACCAATCGGCTGAAACAGCAGAGGAGGTGCCGGAGACGCCTTAGCATTCCAGCAAGAACGTCTCCGGCACCTTTTCCCAAAACCGTTGCTCGAATAGGCATGAGAAAACCAGGTAGCAGCACTGCTGCTACTCTGGCTCTTCACCATAGCTTCCTTGATCGCTCTCCAGCCAAGGCTGGAGCCGCCGCAAGAGATGGGTGACGTTCCAGTGGGACAAGAAGGTTCGTGCGATCAACTCGCTGATCGAGCACCAGTGGCTGCTCGTGAGCTGGCACACGAGGGCTCGCACACGATGAAAGTCGATGCCCCAGGCCTGAGCCCAGCTCGCGATGCAGTTCCACCAGACCCGTCTCAGGTGGATGGCTCTTTGAAGATGATAGATTGTCCATACAACAACTCCTCGCAGGAAATAGGGGGTACACGACGCCGGGATGAGGACCAGGTGAAGCACCTGGAACGCGAGGAGGTGCGCGAGGGAGATGGGTACGACAAAGGGCACCAGTGGAGGCTGGCGTTCGGGAAAACGGCTCATCACTGACAGCGCTTCTCTCTGTCAGCCAGAACCAGAGAAAGAGAAGAGGTTAGATGATGCTAACACGAGTGAACATAGCTGTTCCTTCGATTGGAAACGGTATTGTGTATCCTCTAGGGTGCAAGCACAGTATCACATCACGCGCGCCCTCTGTCAAGGCATCGGGTGAGAAGGTGACTGTCCAAAAAGTGGGAAAACTGGGTAAAATAGAGAGAAACCAGCGCATGCGAACGGATGTGCGCCAGGAGAGTCACCGCAGGAACGCAAGCAGTTGATCGGAGAGTTGACGGTGCAAAACGACCTGCTAAAAAAATCTCGCCGGCTCTTGGGCAGTCTCTCGCAAACAGCACAAACCAGACCTTCTCAGCAAAAAGCTGAACGAAATGCTCTTGAGCACATTTGGAGTGAGGAACTATGACCTATTGTAGTCTGATCTGTACCCACGAATCCTTTCGTCCGAGCGACTGCTCGCATGTGCGGTGGCTGGACTGGGAGAACGACTATCCCCTGGCCCGCGCTTACTGGCCCCAGGACTCCCCATTGTCGCGAGAAGACTGGGAGCAGAATCGTGCCGACGGCTTTCGCTATTGCGCCATTGTTGAGCAGGAGGCGATTGCCGCTCTGGCTGCGGTCTGGACGTATTCGCAGACCCACTGGGAAGTGGCCGCCGTCAGTACCGCCCCAGCTTCTCGTCTGAGAGGTTATGGTAAGGCGGTGGTCTGCTTCGTGACGGCTCATATTCTCCAACACGGTCGCAAGGCCACCATCTTGACAGAGAGCGCCAATGCTGGCATGCTCAAAACGGCGGAGAGCGTCGGCTTTTATCGGTCACCTGAACGAGGGAGGGCGAAAAGCGAAGCGCCCTAAAAGTGAGGATCATCAGTGTCACCAAGGGGGTGGAGAAGCTTCTTCTGGTGGAAGTCTCTTCCTTTACCTTCCTGGAGTGTCTAAAAAATTAAGTACGTGATAGAAGCAGGAGCGTGACGCTTCTCGATCAATCGTGCGAGCGAAAGCAGGGAAAGATGACAGAGCAAGATGTCTCTCCCATCGAGTAGCGTATCTAGATGAAAGGCGAAGACATGTTACGGTCGAATGCGATGACTATCGGACAACTTTCCCGGCGCAGCGGCGTGTCGATCAAAGTCCTGCGCGACTACGAGGACCTGGGGTTCCTCTACACCTTGGGCCGCAGCGAGAGCAACTACCGCCTGTTTGGCGAAGAGGCGCTGTGGTGCGTGCAGGTGGTCCAGGGCTTGCGCTCCCTCGGGCTAACCTTGAAAGAGATCCAAACCCTGGTCACATGCTATCGTGAGCGTCCTGGCGAACCGAGCGGCGCCCTGCTGGAAGCACACCTGGCGCAGGCCCTCGCCCGCGTCGAGGCTCGCATCACCGCCTTGCAGGCGCTTCGTCAACGCATCCTGGAGTTTCAGGCCGCAAGCACCGGCGCACCAGTCCGGCCCGCCACAGCTGCCCTGATGGAGCTGTTGGCGTCAGACCCATACCGTCATGCCATGTAATCTGCCTCTTGACTCTCCCCTCGGGGGGAGAGTGTATACTCTGTCTGGTGCTGCGCGTGAGATCATGACCGTCTCACAAAGGCACGTGGAACAGGGGAAATCTGAGCGCATTTCCACACCTATCGGATTGCTTCTACCGAGTGGAATGGCACGCTCACCTGGACATCCGAGCAACCATGTTGCACCCCTGTTTCGAACACGACAAGTGGAGGTCGATTACTATGTCATCGAAAACGGAAAAGCGCGGCTTTGCCCTTGGACGGGATGTGGGCGGATGTGGACGCTTCACGCGTTTGGCGCTTGGCCTGCTGGGGCTCATCCTGATCGGAACGACGTTGGCGCAGGGTGGACTATCTGCGGCGGCGATTGGCCAGATGGCAGGCGGCTTGCTCCTGACGGCGGCCGTGTACGTCATCCTTTTCTGGCAGTTTGGCGAGCGGATAGCGCATCCCTGGCTGCGGACCGTGACCTTCTGGGCTCCTCTCGTCTTCGTACCTTTTCTTTTTCTCATTCCCTGGGGTTGGGGGTTCGGGGTTCTGCTGTACTGGTCGGTGTCTTGTCTCATCGCGGCACTCCTGTCCCACGGTGACTGCGAGATCGTGGCGTTTCCCAGCCTCCTCTTCCGACGGCATTACACGGTTTACTGCCCGCTCAATGCCGTCGACCTGGTCGAGCGCCACTACACGAAACGGTAAACGCACACGACGGCTCTGGTTATGCACGGGGAAAGCCTGAAGCGGCCAGAAGCGAGCGCTCAATACCTGCCGCCTGACGATCGAGCGTGCATGCCCTCGCGGTCCGTAGCCCGCCTTCCACCAGGCGGCGGTGCAGATCCTGGCTCTGTGCCAGGTGCTGCACGGCACGCGCCAGTGCCGCAGGATCTCCCGGGGGAACGCGGAGGCAATTGACGCCATCGAGGCAGTACTCACTCGATCCTCCTATCCCCGTGGCAATGACAGGACACCCGCTCGCCATGGCTTCCAGGGACACCAGCCCAAAGGCCTCGTGCTCGATCATGCTCGTAAAGAGGGTGACGTGGTATCAACTGCTCCCAGATTTGTGGAACAAACCTGGACACAGCCGTTCGCACCGCCCTGATCCAGTCCAGCATTCCCAGCGCCCCTTCCGAATTCCAGGAAGCTATCGGATCAGGTCATGTCCGCGAGAGCATTCGGGTTGGAACGTGCCCCCGTTGGACCAGCAACTAGCCGTACCACCTTCACATGTTCCCGAAGGAACCGGCCTGGCCTGCTTCAGCGGGGTGTCCCTCCACAGGCTTCTTCCCCCCAACCTATAGTTGGAGAGAGCGAACGTGCCGCCTCCCGACGCCGCGCTTAGCAGCCTTGGGAGGCGGCTTCGTGCGTGGCTGCCAATGCCACTCACGATAAAACGAGCGATGCACATTCACGCTCGCATTGAAGTCGGCATTCGTCTCATAGTGACACTGTAGACATCCGAACAGCTTGCCCCACTTCGCTTTGATGCGCTTGCCGCCACGGGAGGAGAACCTCTCCCCCTTGGCGCCGCAGCGGGAGCAATATTGGCTAGTGCCGTGCGGATTGACCTCGACGGTCACAGTGCCTCCGGCGTATGCCTTGTCCCTGGTGTAGTGATTGATCTTGCCGCGCAGCTGGTTGGCCCGTCTGCGGTTCATGCGTCGCGACCGGCTCCCGCCCTTCGTCTTGATCTTACGCAAGCGTTCAAACAGGAGCACGCAGCCGGGATACCTGGCGCACACATCGGCAATGCGGCTCGACACCTGGTGTGCCGCATCCTCATTCATGCGCCGCACATGTTCCCAAAGTTGCTGATTGCTGTGCTCGCCCTTGACGGGTGTGCCCGATTGCCACTGCTTCCTGGCAATGCGCTTGAGATGCCCGTAGCGATGCCGATCGAGGCCATGATCGCTCACAAAGATCGTCTCGATGATCGCCCCATCCTGCCTCACCGTGATCACCGCCAGATTCTTGACGTTCACATCAACTGCCACGGTCACCAGGTGCGGGTCCTCTTTGCTGGCTTTGACCTTTTTCGCCTCGACTGTTTTGACCTGCGAGAAGTGCAGGGCGGCGGTCTTGGGACGCAGGATCAGTTTGGGGCTTTGCTGTTCCCAGGCCGGGTCATGCCAGCGCGCTTCGAAATACCGGCTCAGCTTGACGGGGTAGTTGTGCCATTCCCAACTGGCTCCGGTGTAGACCTTGAGACGGGCGAAGCATGTGTGCAGGTCAGCCCCATCCAGATCCAGGGAAAACGCGTCGTCATAGAGGGTCGGGTGATTACTGGCTCCTGGCAGTCCTGGCCGCCCTTTCTTCTTTCCGGATGCGCGCCACGTCGCCAGATTCGAGAGAAAGGAGCGCACTTTGCCGATGGCATCTTTGATCACCGAGCGGCGGTAGATGAACGGGAAATCAGGGAACCGTTCGCTAAAATTGTAGGTGGGCAACGGATGGGGATGAGCATGGGTTTCCACGGTGAGGGATTCGGCCCAGCTGAGCAGCTCGTTGGGGGAGATGAGCCGCTCCCGTTCTTCTTGGAGCTGCTGCGAGAAATAGCTCACCTTTTCTTCCAGTTTGTCGGGATGGGCCAGGAAAAAGGTCACATAGAAGGCACGGGCAGCATCCAGGAGCCTGGCCGTTTCCTCGAGATAGGCGCGCTTACCGCTATTGGCTCCTCCCCCTTCACGGTTTCCAAGGTCGAGGAACAGTTTGGTCGCGCGTGTCGCTTGCCCCATCCTGCATTACCTCTTTTGCGAACAAAAGTTCTATCTTCCTGATAGCGTACTCTCCTTGGTCACTTTTGTCAAGGTTTTTTGGTTGTCGCCTTGCTGGTAGTGCTGGCGCACCTGCCGCCGAGATGCCTGTGAGAAGGAGAGACGGGATGCGACACCCAGCGCTGCGGCCAGCGCTTCCAGATGGTGCTGATACGGCGGGTCAACCATCCCTACGATCTCCAGCGTCGCGTTGAGTGGAAGGAGTGACAGGGCATGGATGGCCGTCTCAATCCCTTTTTCCTCGATCACTCGTCCCACCCAGAGCAAGCGCCACCGCCAGGGACGATCGGGCCCCTGGACCAGCGGCGGAAATTCGGTTGGGGAGAGACCCGGAAAGATGATCTGGGCGCGAGGAAAGTGCCATCCGCCGATCTGCTCGGCTCGTCTTCTCGTCCATGCGCTCACGAAGCAAAAGATGCCCAACGCTCCCAGGTCTGGCAGCCGAGTGGGCAGTCCTGTGTGCTGCTCAACCGCCGGCGCCTGTTCTGGATGCTCGTTGCACCATCTGAGCCAGGCATCGGTCCACCCACCGTAGCAGAGCCAATCATCGCCGATGACGAAGACGAGTGGGAAGCCCAGGCGCGCTGTCGTCGTGATGAGCCCCAGCGACATGTCCCCCATGTGCCAGAAGGTGACGACATCAGGGCGATAGGTTGCCAACACGTCCTGAATCTGCGCCTGGTTGTGCTGTTCGATGGCCAGCGCTTCCTGAAAGGGCAGGTCCAGGCAGGCTGACCCATCCCAGTAGCTACACAGGGTGCGGCGCACCGAGACAGGACCCTCATCCTCATCGGAAGCGGCTTCGATGATCCCCCGTTCCGGTGAGGGGGCGGTGAGCACCAGCACCTCGTGCCCACGCCGCTTGAGCCAGGTGCAGATCTGGGCACACATCACCCCGTACCCGCCAGACAAGGGAGGCGGGTAATCGAGTGTGACGGCGAGAATGCGGAGCTGCTTCTCCATCGGTGTTGACTCCTGCTGGCTCATGTCGCGTCCATCGAGCAGCTTTGGGCCACCAAGCGTCCCAATGAGGCGGCTTCCTCGACCGAAAGCAGCAACGCTTCCGGATGCTCAGCGAGAAAGGTTGCGGCTGCCTGCTCCGACTGAAAGAAGAGCGACTGCTGGCAAAAGGTGGTTCGCGTGCAGTCGCCGCGCTCGGCTGGCACGATCAGCGACATCACACTACCCGCGGGGAACAGATCCAGGATGGTGCCTTCGGGCGTGGCGACAAAGCTAATGGGCTGACCAGTGACCGGACATGACGAGTGAACCTGTGCCTCGATGTGCAGCGACGGTGGGAAGAGAACCGTATCAAAGGCGCACCAGGTGTAGAGCAGCTTGCCACCCATCTGAACCCGATGGGAGGTCGGCACCAGGGTAGCTCCCAGGCCAACGATATTACCAGCCTGATCAAACTCGACATCCGGGGGGAGCTTCGCCAGGCGGTGTTCCAACTCGTTCTGGCTCACCTTGAGTGAAGCCTGAAGGGTGGCTGGCGCAACCGGTTCGCCGCGCGTGATCTGCTGGAGAATAGGTCGACAGAGATCCTCCTGCTCGCAGCGCGACTGCTCCGACAGGCGTTCAGCAATTGTTTCGAGTGATGGGTGCTGCATGGATTGCTTCCTTCTTTTTTGCTCTTGCTTTTCTTTGGTTCATTGTTGAAGAGATGCTTGCTCTCCGGCCGGCTCGCTCATGGTTCCGCGTCTGGGAAGCGAGCGCCTTCGACCAGCTTTCCCACCTGGTAGGCCTCCTTCACCGAAAGGATCACAACCTGGCGATGCGCCGCTTGCCACAACAAAGCCGCCTCGCGCGAGGCAAAGAAATGCCCATAGTTGCACACATCCTCCCGCACATTGTAGCAGCACTCCGCCGCGACATCAACGACGAGCGAGACCTGCGCCTCTCCTGGATCCTGATCCAGCACTTGTTCAGGCGTGACCGTGAGCTGAATGCTGCTTCCGGTGACCGGGCAGCGGGAGGTGACTTGAGCGGAGAGGTGCAGCTCCACCGGGTAGGTTAACGTGTCAAAGGCGCACCAGGCGAAGAGGGTGCGCTGCTCCACCCGAAACTGGTGCGTGGTTGGGACAAGGGTGAGTCCGGAGCCGACCAGGTTGCCCTGCGCATCATATTCGAGTTCCGGGTGCGCTCCTAAGATCGCACGCACCTCGTCCAGCTCGCGATGGAGTCGGCGCGCAAGCAGCTCTGGGGCAACGGATCGCCCTTGCACTAAGAGCCGGGCAAGCTGCTCAAACAGCAGCGTCGTGCGCTGGTAGCGCTCCTGTCTCTTTCTGACCGCTTTCGCAATCGTCTGGAGCCGTATGTCTTGCATCAGCAATCTCCTATCCTATCGCGCAACCTCTCTTCACGACTGGTAGCGGTAGCGGGAGATCAGGCGACCAACCTGGTAGGCATCCGCAACCGAAAGCAGCCGGGCTTTGGGAGAGGATGCCTGCCACATCCGCGCATCTCGTCTCGAGCGGAAAAATAGACTCCGGGTGCAGAAGGAACTGCGCCCGCGATCACAGGCGCTGCCCTGTTCCGGGATCATCAGGGAAACGACACTCCCTGGAGGGGTCAGATCGTGAATGCCTGTAGGCGTGACTGATAGCGTCACGGGAGTGCCGCTGACCGGGCAGGACGACTCCACGCTCGCCACAACCTGGAGCAGCGCTGGATAGATCAGCGCATCAAGCGCGCACCAGGTGTAGAGCTGCTGGTCATTCACCCGAAAGTGATGAGGCGTGGGGATGAAGGTGAGTCCCCATCCCACGACATTGCCACTCGGGTCCTCCTCGAGATCGGCTAAGGCCGCGAGGGCTTCTGCAACTTGCTTGGCAGTCATCTGGAGCGCGCTCGCCAGGCGCTCTGGTGTGACGGGGTGCCCACGGCCAAGGAGCCGGACCAATTCGCGACAGAGGACGTCATGGTCACCGCGCAACCCCTCGGCCAGTTGCCTGGCAAGTAGTTCCAGTTCAGTCTCGTGCATCTCTCTCCTCCTCGTCAGTAGTGTGCCTGAAGGGCTCCTCGCCTGGACGACGAAGCCCCCCTTCATCATACAGTCTGCGAAACTTCGATTAGAGCATAGAGCTTACATCCGACGCGCTGGTGGGATAGGCGTAGACCGTCTGCTTGAGATCGCTCGCCCGCAGGCCCGCGCGGATCGCGAGGGCGAAGAGGTTGATGATCTCCTCGGCGTGCAGACCCAACAGGTGCGCCCCCAGAATGCGCTCGGTGCCCTCCTCGACGAGTGTCTTGAACCCCGTATGCGGGAGCGCTACCCGCCGCGAGGAATACCAGCCTGCGGTGTCCTCGTGGTGCGTCGTGAAGTGCAGACCCTGGGCGCGAGCCGCTTCCTCAAGGAGGCCTACCCGTACGAGAGGCGGGGTCGTAAAGACCACGCTGGGAATGCCACTATAGTTCGGAGTATGCCGGTTGCCCTCCAGAAGGTTCCTGGCCACGATATCCCCTTGCATCCCTGCCACCGGCGTCAGCGGAAACCCGCCGCTGGCTACCGCGTCGCCCGCTGCGTACACGGCCTCGTTGCTCACGCTTTGTAGGTACTCGTTCACCGAGACGCCCTCCTTGTCCCATGCCACGCCCCCTGCCTCCAGGTCGAGCTTGTCGATTTCCGGCGCGCGCCCGGCGGCATGCACCACGAGATCCGCCTCGACTGTGTGCTCCTGCGCTCCCGCGCGGGCGTGGACGAGCACGTGGTCGCCTTGCCGCTCGATGGCGGTGACGGCCCTGTTCACGTGTACCTCGATGCCCAGTTCCCGGCTGGCCTGCACCAGCATGGAGACCAGATCGGGGTCAAACTTCTCGAGGGGACGGCTCCCACGGTGGAGCACCTGAACCTGTGCGCCCGCGCGAGCCGCGATGTGGGCGAACTCGAAGGCGATGTAGCCGCCGCCGACGAAGACGAGGCGGCGTGGGAGCGCGTCCAGGTCCAGGAACTTCGTGCTGGTGGTTAGATGCGCT
>WNGK01009220.1_pt1 | contig 10167 bp, 10 predicted proteins | sample 5400601 | NCBI WGS metagenome assembly WNGK01 (sample SAMN13153376, study PRJNA577476) | soil metagenome | isolation source: 60 cm soil or saprolite under Garry oak tree replicate 1 | place: USA:California | collected 2016-06-15 | reverse complement strand
GGCGGCGCGGTTGTTGTGCTGCTAATCGGGAAAGCGGACTTTCTTAACAATTTCGTCGATGTCCGTAACGATGCGCTCGACGATGATCCGTGTTTCGGGTCTTAGCTTCACTAAATACTCCGTGAGTGCCTCCTTCGCGCGCGGTTCCGCTTCCTCCTCGGGGCTCACTTCCGGGGCCCGTGAAAGTGGTAGCGTTTGAAGGAACGGGCCCCGTAGCTCAATTAGATAGAGCATCAGGCGTCGGATCTGAGGGTTGGGGGTTCAACTCCCTCCCGGGCAGCCACCCCGAATCGCGTCGGGCCGCTTTCTTCACTACAGCGGGCGCCATCACAAACTCGCGCCCGCAGACCTCGGGCGCTGGCCGCAGCCCAGCGCCCCTGGCCTAGTTGATCGTAAACGTCATATTGCTGGAAGTCTCGCTCGGCGTGTTGCTGCCGCCGCCATAGGGACCGCCTGGGGTGCTGCTGCCCGGGTTGGTCACCGAGACCTGCGCCGTGCCCGCAGTGGCAATGTCTGCAGCGGGGATCATGACACTAAGCGTGGTCGCCGTCGGGTGGGTTGTCTGGGTTTGCGGCATAGCGTTCCAATTCACTACTGCGTTCACGTTAAAGTTGCTGCCGGTGACCGTCAAGAGGAAATCCGAACCGCCGTGATTCAGGCTCGCAGGACTGATTGCCGCAACGACCGGAACAATGCCGGGCTGTGTCATCTGGTTCGGGCGGCTGTACCCGCCGCAGCCAAAGGCTGCCAGAGTTAGGAACAACAAAACAATTGGCCTCATAAAGTCCTCCATTCGACCCTACTCGAGTAGTTTAAAAAAGGGGAGAATCGGCGTGTGTCAAGCCGTTGTCATTTTCTTGTAAAGGAAATGTCTGCTCGCGTGCGCCGGCGTTGATCCGATGGAGTTTGGTGAAACAGATTCCTCGGCGCTGAAGCATCCGCGGAATGACAAGTGCGTCGGCGGGGGTATCAACGGAGCGAAAGACAAGCCAAATTGCTCAGAATGGTGCTCTCGATCGATGCAGCAAGTGTCTGTCCTAGTCCTAGTTACAGAAAACCCTTCGACTTGATCTGTCAAAGGGCAGAAAATCAAGAATGGTCGGCCCTGGCAGCCCGTGTCTAAAGTCACAGAAGGAGACTTAAGGTCAGGATCCCCCAGCGTGAAGAATTTCAAGCATGCAACTTCAGCTCTTAGCTGTTTCGCGAGCCTATTCATCTCTTCTTGCTGTGGACGAGTGAATTTCTTCATGAACAAGTTCAGAAAGCTCGGCTTCATCGACTACGACGGTGGGTTGCAGGTGAATAGTTCGCTTCTTTCCGTTGTCCTGCACTGCTAAGGCAAGCGCCAGTCGATCCTCACCACGATCACCATTTTCCAGGCAAACCCACTCTCACCAAAGGCTTCCCGGGGCGATTCAAGTTGAACAGACAGACGTTCGTCCCTTTGTGTAAATTCTCGTTAGAACAGCAACTTCCACAAAGCCTAGAACCACGAACAGGGCTGATAGCTCCGCAGTGGGCACACGGTTCATTCGAGCTCGAATGCGCCTAATGCGCCTATTGAGCATCTTGGTGTCCACTGCGGGAAGCGACGATTTCCCACGTCGGCAATTCCGGCCAGAGCAAATCTAGTTTGTGAATCCGCTCCATATCCCCGATCAACTCTGGTTTGTCCTCTGTGCATGCGAGCTTCCATCCACTGCGCTCGAGCAGAGTCGACACCAAGAGCCGTTTCCTCGAAGCTTGCATTGGTTTCCCTTCCGTGTTTCTTACTTGAGTTTGAAAATCGTACAGATCACTTCGCAGCCGCAGCTGCCACTTCGACGCCGTGTAACATCTCGTCGAGCTGTGCCCGCGAAAAATAGCGGCCAGCCAGAACTACTGCCTGGATCTTGCGCGTATTGTTTATATCCTCGAGGGGATTGGCATCGAGCAACACGAGGTCGGCGATTTTTCCTTTTTCCACCGTACCCATGTTCGCGGTTGTGCCGAGAAACTTGGCTGGATTCAGCGTCGCGGTCTGGAGCGCCTGCATCGGAGTCAACCCGGCTTCGACGAACAACGCTAGTTCCTGGTGAAGACTGAATCCCGGGAAAATGTGAATTCCGGCAGCGGTATCGGTGCCAGCCATGAAGGGTACGCCTGCTCGAAACATGGCCAGCGTCATTTCCAGTTCCATCTGGACGAAGCGTTTGCGAACTGGCAGCGGATCTGTATCCATGGTTTCGAGAATGTCTTTTTTGAACATCGCCCAGGTACGATTTTTCCACGCCACGGGCGCATACTTTATCAGAGGATCTTGGGATAAATCGATCTCGTCTACCAGCCACTGACCGCGTTCCCATGCCAAGGTAGGAACCTGCCAGGTTTGATTTTTTGCGAACAGCGCGATTAACGTTTTCGCTCTTTCCGGGTTAAACGTCGCTACGTTCTGCCCCAGAGTTTTACGCCCTTTCAGTAACTGGTCTTCTATCGTCGAGCAACCTTCGAAAACGCCGGTAAAGTGCTCAATGCTCTTCTGGCCAGCACTAGAGGCCTCCGACGCTCGAACCGCATCGGGCACATGGCCGACAAAGGTGATACCGAGCTTATTTGCTTCCGAGGCAGCGGCAAAATAGCCGTCGCGCGGAACCAGGGATTGAATCTTGATGAAGTCAACTCCGGCGTTCTTAAGATCGTCGACTACTTTGCGTCCACTCGCGGAATCGGAGACAGGAACTGAACTCGGAAAGCGTGGCGTCGGTCCATCGAGCATGGGACCGGCGACGATCATGCGTGGGCCGAGCAGTTTTCCCGCAGCAATCTCCGAACGCCATTGCTTCACAGCTTCGAGATCACTGCCCATGTCACGCACGCCAGTCACTCCATTGGCGACGAAAAGAGGAAGGATGATCTTTTCATCTTTCGGAATCCAGTCGCCAAAAATCGTGTGCACGTGCATATCCCACAAGCCAGGGATCAGAAACTTGCCCGAGGCATCCACGATCTTCGCGCTTTTTGGAATCTGCACATGTCCAGATTTGCCCAGATCCACAATGCGCTGGCCTTCGACTACTACCGTCATGTCCGGACGAACTGGCGACCCGGTCGCATCAATAACGTTTACGTGTCTGAAGGCCAGGACAGGATCAGCAGCGGAGGATGGAACAACGATGGTTGCTATCGAGAAAATTACAAGGAAGACACTGGCAAACGCTCTGTGCACGGTTACCTCATCCGACTCGTAAATTAAAACGAGAAGCTCGAAACAGACCTAAGAACTGTCTAACAAAACCTCGTTTCTCCAGCAACCCGTGGAAAGAGCCGAAATATCCACCACAGTGGTAGACTCTACGCCCAGACTCTAATGTTTCCTTCGCAAGGTTCGCAGATGCGATTTGTTGTCAAGCGTCTCCTTTTGGGTCTCGTTCTGATCGTTTCGGCTTCTGTGGCGCTGCTGCTTTCCGACCTTGGACGGCGAACCGCCGTGGCCCGGAGCGTGCCGCACGTCGGGCTTCTCCAGCACGCTTCGACAATGCTGCTGGATGAGGGCGCGCGGGGCACCATAGACGGTTTAGCCAAGAACGGGTTCGTTGACGGCAAAACGATCGTCATAGACAGGTTCAACGCGCAAGGCGATATTTCTGTCGGAAATTCCATCGCCAAGGAAATGGTCAATGCCCGTTATGACTTGTTCCTTACAATGAGCACTTTGTCGTTGCAAGCAGTTGCGAACGCGAATCGCAACGGCAAAACGGTTCAAGTGTTCGGACTCGTGGCCGATCCGGTAGTGGCCGGGGTGGGGATCAGTCGCGATAATCCGCTAAGTCACCCGCGCAACCTGGTTGGCATTGGCAGTTTTCTTCCTGTGCAAGATGCTTTCCGAATCGCGCGGCAAATGTTCCCAGATCTGAGGAAAGTAGGCGTGGCCTGGAATCCGGCTGAAGCTAATTCGCGGGCCTTTGTCGAGAAAGCGCGAGAGGTCTGCCAAGGATGGGGTATTGAGTTACTCGAGGCCAATGTCGAAAATTCTAATTCTGTGCTCGAAGCCGAAGATTCGCTGGTCGCCCGAGGAGCCGAAACGTTATGGATAGGCGGCGATGTGACCGTCAGTGTTGCGGCCGACTCAGTGGTTTTGGTCGGGCGTAGAGCTCACATTCCGGTGTTCAGTATCACACCAGGTAAACCGGATCGCGGGACCCTGTTTGATTACGGCGCTGATTTTTACCAGATCGGCAAACAAACGGGAGAATTGGCGTCGCGAATTTTGCGTGGAGCCGATCCGACTCAGATACCGGTCGCGAACGAAATCCCTATTCATTTCGTCGTGAATACGACGGCGGTGAAGGATCTCAAGCAGCAGTGGCGGATTCCAGATGATATCCTTCGTCGCGCAAACGTTGTCGTTGACGACACGGGTGTACACACGAGGACAGTTCTGGACCAGACCAAGCAACAGGCTGCCAGCTCAAAGTGAAATAGATGCAGATCACCAAACGATTGAGTGGCGAGACGGTCGAACTCAAGGTCGAAGGACGCGTAGACGGCTATTGGGCTGATCATCTTGCCGCAGCCGTTGATCAGGAAATCCGGCAAGGTTCGCACCATATTCAATTAGACCTTTCCCAAGTGGCCTTCTTGAGCTCAGTCGGAATTGGCACCCTGGTAAGGCTCTACAAAGATTTGAAGAGCATTCAGGGATCATTTTCAGTCTCAAACTGTTCGCGCAACGTCCTGAAAGTTATCCAGCTGTCGAAGCTGGAAGATGTACTTGTCGCGAAGGTAATGCCGGAATCCTTGCCGACGAATGAGTCTAGGCAGAGTTTTGCTGTTGAAGCGCCAGCACCCACATCAATCAGGCAGGTTGAGCGTTCCGGAACCATATACGAGGTCTATCCACTCGATCCCGAATCCAAGTTAGAGTGCCGCCGATTGGGCGATGCCGCCCTGCTCGAACGCTGCGGTTACGCCAAACAGCACTGCCGCACCATGCAATTCTCCGACTCCGCTTTCGCGATCGGACTAGGGGCGCTTGGCGAGCATTTTGAAGATTGTCAGGGACGCTTTGGAGAATTCATCGCCGCCAGTGGGGCAGTCGCCTACCTGCCGACCGATGGAACCAACGTCCCCGATTTTTTGTTGGCTGGCGGGACAACGCTTCCAGAGGTTCAAGTCTGCTATGGGATTGCTTGCCAGGGAGCCAGCCCGCAGGCATTCAGCCGCTTGATCCGTTTTGAGGCGAAGAAAAGCGATGAGCCTGTAGCGCTCAGTCTTTTGCTGGAGTCGTGTCTGGATCTTTCCGATTCGCAACAAATCGGCATGGTCGTGATTGCGGAGTCTGCCGGCTTGATCGGAGCTGCTTTGCGTCGCTCGCCGGTTGTGGCCGCCTCTGAACCCAATGTTTTCGAATTTCCCCGGATTCGCGACTGGCTCAGCTTCACAGCCGAGCGTGCCTACACCAAAAGCGTCGTCCTTCTGGCGGGCATTGGCGTGCGCGGGAGTGGCGGCGCTCTCGCACCCGTAATTCGTCGCTTCCCGAACGCCTCGGGGTTCCCAGTTGCTGGCCATTTCCATGCCGCCGCGTTCTCTTATCGTCCCGTGCAGCGGGGGCAGATTGAATGGAAGGCCTCAATCAAATCGCTCTTTGAGGGGCAAACGTTGGAAGGTATTCTTCACTTGTTAAGCGACGATCGCGCCCTATCCGGCAGCGGTCAGAGCGAACTCGTTCGTGGCGCATGCTGGATCGCGCCGATTTCTAACATCACGGTGGAAAAACCGGCATGAGTCTTCTGCTGGGAGCGCTCACGTTGGGATTCATCTTTTCGTTGGTCGCTCTGGGCGTCTTCATCAGCTTTCGAATCTTTGCTTTTCCCGACATCACCGCAGACGGATCGAGCACGCTTGGCGCCGCGTTGGCTGCAATGCTGCTCGTTCATAACGTCAATCCGGTGCTGGCAACGTCTGCTGCTTTTGCCGGCGGCTTTCTTGCCGGCACGTTGACGGGAACGCTGGCGACAAAATTCAACATTAACGGCTTGCTGGCTGGCATTCTGGTGATGACAGGCCTGTACTCCATCAACCTGCACATTATGGGAAGAAGCAATATTTCGGTGCTGGGATCTTTCACTTTATCGACCTACGCTGAACGGGTCGGCATGGCGCTGACGCGCGACAATACTTTAAATGTGATGGGATGGGAGATCACCGCACTGGAAGCGTCACTTCTGTCGGCTTCATTCTTGTTCATCGTGCTGGCGGGTTGTGTCATGTACGTCTTCTTCCAGACAAATCTTGGAACCGCAATGCGCGCCACCGGAGACAACAACGAAATGGTCCGCGCGCTGGGAGTAAATGATGAAAACATGGTTATCCTTGGGCTCGGGCTCTCGAATGGCCTTGTCGCCTTAGCCGGAGCCTTTATTACGCAATACCAGGGTTTTGCCGATGTGCAGATGGGCATCGGCATGGTGGTCTGGGGACTAGCGAGTGTCATTATTGGTGAGGCATTGGTGGGCACAAAGCAGCTTGGTCTGAGCATCACGGGCGCGGTGATGGGGTCAGTCCTCTTCCGGCTCCTGGTGGCAATCGCACTGCGCTTAGGTTTGAATCCGAACGACCTGAAACTGATCACGGCGCTTTTCGTTTTCGCGGCGCTTGTAACTCCCGGGCTTCTGAAACGGTTTAAGGCGCTTAAGCCCCGGTCATCCCATGCTTGAAATCCGCGCGGTCAGCAAAACCTTCAATCCTGGAACGCCTAACGAAATGCGCGCACTGCAGGCGATCGACCTGACGGTGAATGACGGAGCGTTTGTAGTCATCATCGGCACGAACGGCTCGGGGAAATCCACCTTGCTCAATGCCGTAGCCGGATCGTTTTACGTCGATTCTGGTTCGATTGCCCTCGCGGGTGCGGACATCCACAAGTGGCCTGAGCACCAGCGAGCGGAACTGATCGGGCGCGTTTTTCAAAATCCGTTTAGCGGCACAGCGGCCAGCATGTCCATAGCAGAAAATCTGGCGCTAGCCGCGTACCGCGGGAAACCACGGCGGCTGGGCTGGCCACTGCGGCAATATCTGCTCCGCCAAATGCGTGATCGTGTAAGCCAGCTGAACATGGGCCTTGAAGATCGCCTGAAAAATCCAATTGGCTCACTCTCAGGGGGCCAGCGGCAGGCGCTAACTTTGCTCATGGCAACGTGGTTGCGCCCGGAGCTGCTGCTTCTCGACGAGCACACGGCTGCGCTTGACCCCAAAAGCGCCGACCAGGTGATTGCGCTCACCGACACCATTGTCCGGCGCGACAAGCTAACGACACTCATGGTGACCCACTCCATGCAGCAAGCCGCCAACCTGGGCGACCGCCTCATCATGATGCACAGAGGCCGTATCATTCAGGACTTCCACGGAGCCGAGAAGAAGCGGATTCGCGTCGATGATCTGCTGGCACGTTTCGAAGAGGTTCGGCGCGCCGAATTGCTCGACGAGAGCGCCGCCGAAATGCTGCGCCGCGTGTACGTCTGATCAGAGAAGCTCGGCAGAATATTGCCCCAGTCGAGGCGAATAGATTAGGTGCTCTGTCATTGAGAATCGAACGTTCTCTACACTTCGATTGTGTCCAACTGATGTGCCAGCCGTTGGGAAATACGGTACTTGTCCGATAGCCCGCTAAGCTTGCTGATAATTTTCTGCCAGGTCGGACCCGTGAGGTTCCTCGATGGGTTTACGGCGCAACAGCTGAGAACTGCGCGACGGCATTGTCAAATTCGTGCTCTCGGACTTGGCATGCCACACTAGAAATGTCCCCAGTTTATGTTTTCACCAGTCTGCCGGGGCGATTCGGTTTGGATGGTCGGCCACCACGAAGTTATCCTGTCACTTCCTGTTCGCCCGTGATGGGGAGCACAGTTTTGACCTCGATCCCCCAGCGCGGTCGGGCGACTGTCGACTTCGCGTGAAGCGGAGACGACGAACTGTTGCCCCAACGTGCTTTTTCTTGCACCCCTGAACGCACAGACCTACTCGGCCATGTGTCTCACCTCCAGATCGAACGAAGCTTCCAGCGGTCACCCCTTACTGAAACTGCCTTTCCGCTTGAAGAAAAGAGTGCAACCCTGCTGTTTCGTGAAGCGGGGAAGATCAGGTTCGTCATAGCAATCGTGCCGTTCTGTGCGTAAGCCTCTATGGATGAGCGATCAATGATGAGTTTGAAGTCGTAGGAGCGACTTACGATCAGCGGAGCCGTTGTCCTCGCCGGAAAGTCCGGTGTAATAGCCACACCCGACCTTGTGCGATCGATGTAGAACTCTCGCTTCGGCTGATCAAACCCGATCTCTGTCCAATGCTGCTCGTCGGTGTAGATGCGTATGCCAAAGACTTGTTCAGATGTTCGGCCAAACTGCAAGTCTAACTCGAAGGGGGCCTGCATGTTACCTGAGAGACTGCCGCCCTTTGTCGTAGAGATGTCGGAATGATTTGCACGGAGAGGAGCGATAACGGGGTACTGCACTACTGCCAATCCTGCATCGTCCCTCAGTAGCGAGAGCCGTCTTGGAACACTCATCTGTCCGCGCCAGGGAGAGGTCGGCAGTCGCGAAGCGTATTGCCAGTTGTTCATCCAGCCGATGAGAATCGGCTTCGCGCCATTCGGCAGCCCGTTAAAGCTGATGGCGCAGTAGTCGTCCTTGCCATAGTTCGTCCATCCGTGCGAACCGGGCTCGCTGGACGCCGTAAACCGCTTCCCGTCGAAGTTGCCAAGGAAATATTGCTCGCCGGAACCGCCTTGCGGCGCGCCCGGATTGAGACCAATTTTCAAAGCCCACATGTCACCTGTTCCATTCTCGCCGGGGATACGTAGGAGGTCGGGGCATTCCCAGGCTCCATCGACGTCGCCAGCGGGTCCGAAGTCGCTCAGTTGCGTCCACTCCTTTAGGTTCGGGGACGTATAGAAACGAATCTTGTGCTCCATGGCCAAGGAAACCGCCATCAACCAACGGCTTTCCTTCTCATCCCACGACACGCTGGGGTCACGGAAGTCGGCCGTGTGCAGATCGATTACGGGGTTGGCTGCATATCGGGTCCAGGTTCGTCCGTCGTCTCGGCTGTATGCAATGTTCTGTGTCTGCTGTGTTCCTTGGCTGGTGCTGCGGTAACCGGTGTATACCGCAACCAGGCACTCAGTTCGGGGCGTGCAGAAGCCGCTGGTGTTGTCGCGGTCCACTACGACGCTGCCCGTGAACGCCATTTCGCCGTCCTTCTCTGGGATTGCGACCGGAAGCTCCTGCCAATCCAAGAGGTTCGTGCTAACGGCGTGCCCCCAACTCATGTGGCCCCATTCATCACCGAACGGATTGAACTGATAGAAGAGGTGATACTCCTTGTGAAAGTAAACCAGGCCGTTAGGATCGTTTGTCCAATGCTCGCGAGGAGAGAAGTGCACCTGAGGACGGTAAGGCTCGTCGTAGCCGATGACTTGGGCCCCCGCAATCGACGTAGAGAACGCAAGTGCGCACGCGAATAAAGTGTCGGTCAGCTTGAATGAAGGCATCCTCATTGTCACATCATCTCGCATCTATCGCGCGCAGCAACAGACGACGTTCTTTCATTTGCTTGCTTAAAGACGATGGAGACCAAGAGCGCTCAAGAGCCGAGCGCCGCGTGCTCCTGGGCAGGTCGGCTACTCTTCGATAATCCGATAATGTCCGGCCGGCCTGTGACTCGACCGCGATCGCCGACAAGCGCCGTCGGAGTCTCAATCGCCTCCCGCAAAGCCGACATAAGGCATGACAGAGCTTCACGGACTGGCCTGGGACCCAATGAACCATAGCAGTACCCGAATCGGGCATATACGGGACCCGTTCCTTACTTCCTCACACCTATCTGATGGAGCCTAGCCTCATTCCCTGGCACCGGCAATTCCAGAAGGCAGATCCGGATGAAACTTCAAACCAAATTAGGGGAGCAATTGTATGGCGTGACAGCCGAACGGCAGATTTATGGCCTAAGCTGGAGCTGACTTCGGCACAAGTCTGAAGTACGCGGCAATTTGGGGGAGAGGGGTATCTGCTTGACTCAGGTGACCACAATGGGTAGTGTGCAGGCATGGTGGAGGAATACCCGCGAAACTTGACGGAATTGGAGGCCGCTTTTGCTACTGAGGAGGCCTGCCGAGCGTACCTGGCCCGGCTGCGA